>Ga0115572_10001029_pt1 | contig 22989 bp, 21 predicted proteins | sample COGITO_mtgs_1206_FD_88681 | JGI IMG/M metagenome (GOLD analysis project Ga0115572, IMG submission 88681) | Pelagic marine microbial communities from North Sea - COGITO_mtgs_120607 | ecosystem: Environmental > Aquatic > Marine > Epipelagic | place: Germany:Helgoland, sampling site Kabeltonne... | reverse complement strand
TCATATTTCGACCCTGAACAACAGGTTCAAACTTTCCTGCCAGTACCGATTTATCCAATTCTAAAATCCTGCGTGCGCTATTATTTTTCACATCATAAATAACCAACGCTGGGGTTTTAGCTAGAATACTGGCATCACTAATGATTATAAAATTGCCGTCTTGGCTAATCTGAAAATCGTTAGCATGAGAGCCTAGTGCAAATTCCTCACGAGAAAAGGTATAACGCTGGTTCATTTCTCCTGTGTTCAAATCAAAGGCAAATAAACGAACTTTTTCGAGTCCATGCTTACCATTGTCCAAAACCCATAGCTGCTGTTGTTGATCAATGCGTACTGATAACACTTCATTAAATGCATGAGGCTCTGAGCCACCCGGCTGCCATTCCATGCTGGGAAAAGCGTTCGCTTGACCATCAACTAGCTTAGCAACATTGATGACAGGACTCGCTTCTGGGTGAAAGGTAAAGAAAACATCACCATTATCAGCAACGGCTACATTCCCTGGAGGGCTGGGTAAGTTTGCAACCAACTCCATATCTATACTGGCTAGCATAGGTACGCTGCTACGATCAGGAAAGGCATCAAATTCTACGTAGGTTTGCCTAATTAAGACAATGGCCACAACTAAAACTATTAATAAGCCAATAAAAGCGTGCTTAATCGCAGTAAACGACATCTTATTCCCCAATCTCAACATGAAAACTTGTTATAATTTTGTCACCATTCTTATGTATTTAGATGATAAATGAAACTGGAAATTTTATACCTAGACGAAAATCTAGTCGCGATTAATAAGCCATCAGGTTTATTAGTGCACCGCAGTGAGATAGACCGCCATGAAACACTCTTTGCATTGCAACTCATACGCAATCAACTTGGTCAGCGTGTCTACCCAGTTCATCGCCTCGATAAACCAACATCTGGTGTTTTGTTGTTCGCGTTAAATTCTGAAACAGCCAGTTTAATGGTTGAGCAATGGCGTCAGCGTGATGTAGAAAAACGCTATCTAGCCGTTACTCGTGGCTATATGCCAGACGAACTTCACCTAGACTACCCTATGGTGCCGCCGGTTGATAAACACGCGAAGCGCGAGCGCATAAAGCCTGCTCAAGAAGCCATTACAGATTTTAAACTATTAGCGAAAGTTGAAATCGATGTTGAGATTGATAAATACCCACAATCTCGTTATTCACTAGTCGAAGTTATGCCAAAAACAGGGCGTAAACATCAAATACGTCGCCACCTAAAACATCTTAGCCACCCGATCATTGGTGATGCTCGCTATGGTAAAGGCCGTCATAGTCGCTACTTCCGCGATCACTTTGATGCAGGACGTTTATTACTGCACGCATGGCAACTTAGTTTCGAGCATCCGTATAGCGGCGAACGTATCGATCTTTATGCAGGACTTGATATACCGATGAAAGGTTTATTAGAACGTTTTGATTGGCTTAACGATTTGCCTGATCCTTTGCTTCAAGCGACAGATCGAGCGTTGGTTGACGAACAATGTAGAGAGCTACCAGAACCCCCACCAGAGGAAGAAGAACCTTTACTGCCATAACGGGTACGAAATAACTTGTGGTGGCCATACTGATGGCCATCAAACCAATCGAGTAAAACTTAGCCTTTAACGGAATGCCTTTTCCTTCTAAATAATACAACAAGTACTTACCCAACTTAGGGTGACCCACCAACCAACCATAAAACTTTGGCGATGTTCTCACAAAGCAAGCCGCTGCCAATAATAAGAAAGGCGTTGTCGGCATAACTGGTAGAAATATACCAATAAATCCAAGAACGACACTCAACCACCCCAGTACAATTAGTAAGATTTTTAATACTTTATTTGTTACCGGCTTTACCGCAGACATGATGCCCCTCTTAAGAACTTTATTTCGCTAATTGATAAAAACTTATTCATGACTAGAGACAAGCTTAGCGGTAAAAATGATACCAATGAAGCCAAGGCTCAACCTCCTGTGGATAAAACCCTGCATAAGTTTTGTATATGCGGCTCTAGGCCACGTATTTAAAGGCTTTTATAGATATTTATATAATTATGGCTATTTTTAAAATCTATATTTTTCAATATCTTAGGCTTCCAGTTTCCGGCGACAGCAATTTATTGACAGTTAAAGGGATTTAAAATGAATCGTTTTCTAACTTGTGAATAAGGTAATATGCGACAAAGTCTTTTTATTCTCTCAAAATATTGTAAAGAGCAGAATCATCAATAAAAACTTCGATATGCGGCAAAAGCCCATAGAATAAGGCTTTTTTTCTTTACCCACAGATTCTGTGGATAACTCAGTGGACAGTCACTTTAAAAGTGACCCTAAAGCCCATTCTATATAGCCCTTTCTTAGATTGGTTATTTTTTAACCAATTGGTTTTTTCCTTTATTTTCAATGAGTTATAACTGTCAATAGGATTATTTTACTTTCTATACAATTAAAAAGATAAATAAACTCATTATGCTTAGTGCTGTGAGTAATTACACATTGAAATTAGATAACAAGATAAAGAGTCAAGACTTTTTAATAGATTTTATAAGATTGGCGCATTTTATTACTTACTAAATATAAAACTAGGCCTTAACAAGGTAGTAACCACTTACTCAGCACTAAAAATTCTTGCTGTGGATAAAAAAAGGGAGCCTAAAGGCTCCCTTTTCTTTAATCATTTGTTCTGATAATTATTCTAAACCGATCATATCAGCTAACTCATCGGCCTTCATATAGCCTCCAATAAAGCGTCCATCTTGCAAAACAATTGCTGGAGTACCACTAACACCAACCTCATAACCAAGTGCGATATGCTCTGCAATAGGTGCATCACATTCTAAATTATCCTTGATCGTACGATTCATTTTAGCCGAGGTCATAGCTTCGGCGCGATTATCATCACACCATACTGATTTAATCTTCTTGAACGATCCTGTTAGCTGACCTGTACGACGATCTGTCACACCAGCTCTAGGATACGCTAAATAACGCACAGTAATTCCAAGATCGTTTAGGCGGCCTACTTCTTCGTGCAACTTACGGCAATAGCCACAATCAATATCGGTAAATACATTTATTACTGTTTTCTCTTCACCTTTTGCTTTAAAAATAACAAGATCTTTATCATCCAACGACGCCATTAAGCCTTCACGCTTAACGTTATTACGATTCTTAGTAATATTGTTCGGTTTCATCGGTAACAATTCATAAAGCTCACCACGATAGATCATGTGAGTTAAATCTGGAGTTAAGTGCACAAGAGAACCATCAGATAGCACGGTTTCAATAATTTGCTGATTCGCTAAACTAATCACCTCTTTCACTTTCACCGGCTGGCCAAAAGACTGTGAGATTTGAGCTTGAACCTTTGCGGCAAGCTGCTTGTTTTGTTCCTTGAGCTGCTCTGCACTTAATGGTGCAGCATCAGTCACTGGCTGTACTGCATTCTCTGCAAAGCTAGTGTTCACAACCGCAAAAACGGTCAACAAGGCGGCTAATATTCTCATTCTATCTCCATGCTCTATCGAACAGATACAGTATTGTTATGCTGTGAGGTTACTCATTAAGAGTCAAACCTCTTTATTAAGTTCCCGCTAGTTTACAGATTTTCAGGCATAAAAAAACGGGCACTAGGCCCGTTCTTTTAGATTTGCTTAAAATCGCATGATTCTTTAAGAAAGAATTAAGCTTTTTTAACCAACTTCTCTTTAATACGTGCAGACTTACCGCTACGCTCGCGTAGGTAGTAAAGTTTAGCCTGACGTACATCACCGCGACGTTTAACTTCGATAGAATCGATTAAACGGCTGTGAGTTTGGAAAGTACGCTCAACGCCCACACCGTGAGAGATTTTACGTACTGTAAACGCAGAGTTAACACCGCGGTTACGCTTACCAATTACAACACCTTCAAACGCCTGTAGACGCTCACGGTTGCCTTCTTTTACTTTAACTTGAACTACTAAAGTATCACCTGGGCCAAATGCTGGCACTTCTTGCTTTAGTTGTTCTGTTTCAATTTGCTGAATGATTGCGTTTCTGTTGCTCATTGCTCGCTCCCTAATAATCGTGAGATTCTTCAAACTCACTCTTAAAATTCTCTAATAACGAAATTTGTTCGTCGTTTAAGTCTAGCTTGTCTAGTAGGTCTGGTCGTCGCTGCCAAGTGCGTCCTAAGGACTGCTTGAGCCGCCATTGTTGAATCAGCTTATGATTGCCACTCAACAAAACGCTGGGTACTGCCTGCCCTTCAAATTCTTCTGGGCGGGTATAATGTGGGCAGTCGAGTAAACCATCCGCAAAAGAGTCTTGTACGGCCGATAATTCGTGCCCTAAAACTCCCGCTACTTGTCTACTTACTGCATCTAATAACGTCATAGCAGGTAACTCCCCACCACTGAGTACGAAATCGCCGATTGACCATTCTTCGTCGATTTCGGCCTCGATTAAACGTTCATCGATGCCTTCGTATCGTCCTGCAACCAAAATAAGTTTGTCATGCTGAGCTAATTCATTAACTCCTGCTTGATCAAGCTTGCGTCCTTGGGGTGACATGTAAATAACTTTTACATCATCTCCTTCAACAACACCTGCCGCTTCTTTTGCTGCATTGATCGCGTCCCTTAGCGGTTGAATTTTCATCAACATACCTGGGCCACCACCGTATGGACGATCATCCACTGTTTGGTGTTTATCGTGAGTGAAATCTCTAGGATTCCAAATACTTAAACTTAATAAACCCTGCTTCACAGATCGACCTATTACACCCAACTGGGTCATAGGTTGAATCATTTCAGGAAACAGTGTTACTACTCCAAACCACATGGATTCACCACACAAACAGGCTTAATTAAAAGTCTGCTTCCCAATCAACTTGCATTACACCAGCATCCAAGTCGACCTCACCAACAACTTGATCAACATAAGGAATCAGGCGTTCTTGCTGGTCAAGACTGCCCTCACATCCCTTGACACTCATCACATCGTGAGGCGCGCCAGAGTTAAACAAACTATCGATTTTACCTAACAACTCATCGTTTTTATTAACGACGTTCAAACCAACAAGCTGAGACCAATAAAATTCATCATCTGCTAGTTGTGGCAAGTCAGAAGACAATACTGCAATTTCTACTTGGCTTAATGCCAAGGCTAAATCGCGGTCATTGATACCTTCAAACTTTGCAACTATGCCTTTACCTTGGGGTTTGCCTTCTTTCACCTTATAAGGCTGCCATTGACCTTTAACCTTCAATAACCAGTTCTTATAATCCAGAATGCCTTTCATAGGATCAGTAAAAGAATAAACCTTTACCCAACCCTTAATACCAAATGCAGTCGTCACTTTACCGACGATAGTTACGTCAGAGTCGCTAATCATTTTGGATTGCTGTGATGATGCCATGATATTCCCCGGTGAAAGCTAAGATTACGCTTGTGCTTTAGCGTTATCTTTTAATAACTTAGCTACACGTGCAGAAGGCTGTGCGCCTTTGCTCATCCAGTATTCAACGCGTTCTGCGTTAACACGTAGACGTTCTTCAGAACCACGTGCTACTGGGTTGAAGAAACCAACGCGTTCGATAAATCGACCGTCACGTGGGTTACGTTCATCCGCAACAGAAAGATGATAAAAAGGACGCTTTTTTGAGCCGCTTCGGCTTAAACGGATAACTACCATAAAGTATTTCGCTCCGATCGCTTATCTGAGGGTAGGTTTTAATATTGCCTACCATGATTATTTAAGCCCCTGAAAATTCAGGGGTCGCGCATTCTACACCAATTAACCTTTGAATCCAATAGCTTGCAGCCTTTACTGAGCCAATGTAATGTAATCGCCTCATAATAAAGACATAATAAAAATAAACTGGATCAAACCTATGTTTCAAACACTGACACAAGTCGCATTACCCATTGCGATTATTCTAATAATGACGGGCGTAGGTTTAAGCTTAACGCCAGCTGACTTCAAGCGCGTACTAAAGCAACCTAAAGCCTTTTTCGTCGGTGCCATCTGTCAAATGCTTATTTTACCCGCTATCGCGATCGCTGTTATTGCCCTAACAGGGCTAGAAGGTGAACTGGCTATTGGCTTATTTATCCTGTCACTGTGCCCTGGCGGAGCAACATCTAATCTTTATAGCTACCTAGCCAAAGCCGATGTAGGTTTATCAGTTTCATTAACCGCAGTTATTGGGTTTATAACCCCTTTCACTATCCCACTACTGGCAGTTTGGGCGATCAATTTCTATGGGAGTGAAGGTAATCAGTTTGAATTACCCATTATGACAACTTGGATAAAACTTATGGTCGTCACCGTAATTCCCGTATTAGTAGGAATGGGAATTCGCGCGAAATGGAGTGATTTTGCGAAACGCTCAGAACGTTACGTAAGCTGGTTTTCAATTGCCGTACTGGTGTTTGTTGTTATTAGCATCTGCGTTAATTTAGGTGAGAAACTCATCGACTTTGCCATTGCAACAGGACCCGCAGTTATCGTATTAAATCTGACAACGATGGCCCTTGGCTATTTCGCAGGTCGCCTTCTTCTTCATCAAGAAGATCAGTCTCGTGCCATTACACTAGAAGTTGGTATGCAAAATGGAACACTAGCACTGTTAATTACTTCAGCAATTCTAGAAAGCGGCGCCATGAGTATGGCACCGAGCATTTACAGTTTATTCATGTTTATTAGCGCGACGGTTTTCACTTATTTAGTTCTGCAACGGGATAAAACCACGGCATAAACTTTATTTTCTGGCTATGTGATATTACTTAATCGCTTAGTTATAGCTGCTTAATTAGCTCGGGTCGATAATCGTCGGTTGAAATACTCAATCCTAGCGATTCGATCTGAGCATCTAATAAACGTATTTTTTCATTAAGCTCATCCATCGTCAGCGTATTATTATCCAATTGATAGACTTGCTTAGAAGCCTGTAAATTGAAATAACTAATAATGATCGCTTTTTCATCATTTTCTGCAAGTGCCGCCTGAACCTTCTTTGAACTGCGATAAATACGATTCATTTCTCGCTTCAAACTGCGTACATAATTTACTTCTGCCATAAAAGGGTTAGAAGCCAATAATTTATACAGTGTTACAACAACCCCTAAGCCCGAAACAACGCCAATAACATTCCACCAAAAGTTATCACCATCAACTTCACTACCAAACGAAGCAATAAGAATATTAGAAACCGTCAGTGACGTAAGCAATAGCACAATAACAGTACAAGCCATTATGATATTCATGCGTTTGCGGTAAAGCGCCTTGTCGATATTTTGTAATTGCATGGGAAACCCTTGTTTTAAAATAAGATTACAGCGTTCATTAAAGCGGCAATTATACCGATTTAATCGGTATCAGAGATACACATTATTAAAAATAGAACATTCACACTTCTCTACAAACCTACTCTGCACAATTATTCTATTTAAGCCGAGTTTTGGGCTTATAAATAACAGCTAATAAGATACCCAGCAGTATAAGAATCGCACTGTAAACATGAAGGCCTATCAGTTTCTCATCCAAGATAAGGATTGCCAAAATACCACTAAAAATAGGCATTGAGTAATACATCATACCCGCATTAACGGCACCAATAAGAGCAATCGCTTTTGTCCATAAAAGATATGCCAAGAAAGAAGAACAAACCCCAACATATAAAATACTTAAAACGACTGAGGCACTCACTGTTTTAAGAGGTACTAAATAAAGCTCTAATAGATAAAATGGTAACAAAAATAATACACCTAGAATAAAGCTCGCTAGCTGAAAAGCTGAAACATCAATCCCTACAGGCTTATGTTTTAAGAGCATTGAATAAACAGCAAAGATTAATGCCGCCAACAACATCCATAAATCCCCTTGAGCAAACGTTAATCCTGTTAAAACCGATACATCACCTTTACTAACTAGAAGAAAAACACCCATTAAAACCAATATAATTCCGACGAACTTATTCCAGCCAATGATTTCCTTTAAGAAAATTCGCGACAAAATTAAAACAAAAATAGGAAAGGTTATAGCGATTAAAGAAAGGTTAATGGCGCTACTGCTTTGAGCGGCATAATAGATGAAAGAATTGAACAAGGTTACACCTAAAAAAGATACAAGACTCAAATACCCTATATTCTCTTTTAACCTAGATTTTTGCGCCATTAGTGGCTTAATAGCAAAAGGCAGCAAAAATACGATAGCAACAACCCAGCGCCAAAAAGCAAGACTAATAGGAGGAATGGCCTCATTAAGACCACGTGCAACAACGAAATTACCCGACCATAAAATAACGGTAGTAATAGCGCAGACGAACCCTATTAATAGAGGTTTTGATGTCATGGCATTTCTCAGGTTCGATATCTTTTGGGATTTTAGGAAACATCCCTGTAGTATCCGCCGGCCTGCCCCAGTCGCTCCACGCATTCACGGCGCTTCGCTCCTTGGGCAGTCGAATTATTTAGCAGGAAGTACGTTTCCTAAGCGCTAAGTTATTCCCACTCAATCGTAGCAGGAGGCTTAGAGCTTACATCGTAAGCAACACGCGAGATGTGCTCGATTTCGTTAATGATACGGTTAGAAACTTTCTCTAACAAATCATATGGAAGGTGTGCCCAACGCGCAGTCATAAAATCGATAGTTTCTACTGCTCGTAGAGATACAACCCACTCGTAACGACGGCCATCACCCACAACACCTACTGATTTAACAGGAAGGAACACAACAAACGCTTGTGACGTTTTATGATACCAATCGAAGTTGTGTAGCTCTTCTAAGAAGATCGCATCCGCTTCGCGCAAAATATCGCAATATTCTTTTTTAACTTCACCCAAAATACGCACACCAAGACCAGGTCCTGGGAATGGGTGACGGTAAACCATGTCGTATGGCAAACCTAATTCAAGACCCATTTTTCGTACTTCGTCTTTAAACAATTCACGAAGAGGCTCTACAAGATCCATCTTCATGTCGTCAGGTAAACCACCTACATTATGGTGTGATTTAATCACATGTGCTTTACCCGTTTTAGACGCCGCCGATTCAATAACATCTGGGTAAATAGTACCCTGAGCTAAGAAATCAACATCTTTAATTTTTGTAGCTTCTTCATCAAAAACTTCAATAAAGGTATTACCAATCGCCTTACGTTTTAGCTCAGGATCAGAAATACCTTTTAGCTTACCTAAGAATAAGTCAGCTGCATCAGCGCGGATAACTTTAACGCCCATGTTATCGGCAAACATGTCCATAACCATGTCACCTTCGTTTTTACGAAGCAAACCGTTATCAACGAAAACACACGTTAGCTGATCACCAATGGCTTTATGTAATAACGCCGCAACAACAGAAGAATCAACGCCGCCAGAAAGACCTAAAAGAACTTTCTTATCGCCCACTTGTGCACGTACACGAGTAATTTGGTCTTCAATGATTTTTGCTGGTGTCCATAAAGATTCACACGCACAAATATCGTGAACAAAATGGCCTAGTAGACGTTCGCCCTGCAATGTATGGGTTACTTCTGGGTGAAACTGAACGCCGTAATAATTTTTCTCAGCGTGATACATACCTGCAATTGGGCAAGAATCATTTGATGCCATCAACTCAAAGCCTTCAGGCATTTGCGTTACTTTATCGCCGTGGCTCATCCAAACATCAAGGAACTTATCACCATGCTCAACATGATCAGCAATATCTTTTAATAAAGCAGACGCTCCTTCCGCTTTAATACGCGCATAACCGAACTCGCGCAGATCAGAACCCTCAACCTTGCCGCCTAATTGCTCGGCCATAGTTTGCATACCATAGCAAATACCTAAAACTGGAATACCCAGATCAAATACTGCTTGAGGAGCGCGCGGAGAATTATCTTCAGTTACTGATTCAGGACCACCGGCAAGAATAATACCTTGTGGTGCGTAATCAATGATTTCCTGATCATCCATATCCCATGCACGAATTTCAGAAAACACACCCAACTCACGAACGCGGCGCGCGATTAGTTGAGTATATTGAGAACCAAAGTCTAAAATTAAAATACGCTGAGCGTGAATGTCAGTCATAACCATCTCTTTCTAAAATGAAAAAACCCGCAGACGAATCAGCAGGTTAAAATTTTTATCTAAATTGATCGAAGCATGATTGAGTATTTATTCCGCAAAACGGCGTAAATACTATCACTCAGTACATCCATGTACTTCGCCCTACGGGCAGCTAAAGCTGTGCAAATTGGCTTTCCTGCCAATTTGTCCCTGTAGCCTTAAGCTCGGCATCCATGCCTCTCATATTTGCTACACAAACACTCAATAATACTTCTTTTTAAATTCTACAATTATCGCCGTAACGAGCGTAGCTAAGACAAGGCTAAAATTTGCGAAAGACCAGAGCTTAGCGTGCTAAGTGAGGATCTTGAACCAATTTTTAACAAAGCTCTAACAACGCAAGTAGCTTCTATCCAAAGCCTAGGCGATTACCCCATACGATAGTTAGGGGCTTCTTTCGTAATCTGAACATCGTGCACGTGCGACTCTTTCATGCCTGCGTTTGTGATACGAACAAACTCAGGCTTAGTACGCATTTCTTCAATCGTTGCACAACCGGTATAACCCATTGAAGCACGAACGCCACCCATCAACTGATGAACAATATTTGTCAGTGGACCTTTAACAGCAATACGACCTTCAATGCCTTCTGGCACCAACTTGTCCACACCGCTATTTTTATCTTGGAAATAACGATCTGAAGAACCTTGAGTCTGGCCCATAGCGCCCAAAGATCCCATGCCACGATAACTCTTAAAAGCACGACCTTGGTAAAGTTCAACTTCGCCTGGTGCTTCATCAGTACCTGCCATCATAGAACCGACCATGATCACACTTGCACCTGCAACAATCGCCTTAGCGATATCGCCAGAATAACGAATACCTCCATCAGCGATCACAGGAACACCGTATTTTTCCATTGCAGTTGCAACGTTAGCAACTGCAGAAATCTGAGGAACACCCACACCCGCAACAATACGGGTAGTACAGATAGAACCTGGACCAATACCTACTTTAACGCCATCAGCGCCTGCTTCAGCCAATGCAATTGCTGCTGCTGCAGTAGCAATGTTACCACCAATAACCTGTAAATCAGGGAATGTTTCTTTCGCCCAACGAACACGATCAATTACACCAGTACCTGCAGGGTTGCTTGTATGACCATGAGCCGTATCAACAACAATCACATCAACACCCGCAGCAACTAAAGCTCTGATACGCTCATCAGTACCAACACCAGTACCAACTGCAGCACCAACACGCAAGCTTCCACGCTCATCTTTCGAGGCTAATGGATAGGCTTGAGCTTTATTAATGTCTTTCACTGTCATCATGCCCGCTAGATTACCAGCGTCATCAACAACTAAAACTTTTTCGATGCGGTGTGTATGCAATAAGTCTTGCACTACATCACGACACTCGCCTTCTTTAACCGTAACCAGCTTCGCTTTTGGCGTCATTACCGTTGATACAGGCGCGTCTAGGTTTTTCTCAAAACGAACGTCACGACTTGTAACGATACCAACTAACTCATCGCCATCAACAACAGGTACACCAGAAATATTGTGTCTACCAGTAAGTTCAATAAGTTCACGAATCGTTGTAGTACTTGCTGTTACGATTGGATCTTTAACAACACCACTTTCATAGCGCTTAACTTTAAGCACTTCAGCAGCCTGCTCTTCAGCAGTCATATTTTTGTGGATAATTCCTAAGCCACCTTCTTGAGCGATCGCAATCGCTAAGCGGGCTTCAGTTACTGTATCCATAGCAGCAGAAATAAGAGGAACGTTAAGCTCGATACCTTTTGTAATGCGCGTTTTAAGCGACACTTGATTGGGTAGAACTTCAGAATAACCTGGAACTAACAAGACATCATCGAATGTCAAAGCATCTTCAGCGATTCGCAACATATGAGGCAACCTGAGCGTATATAGAAGGTATGGTGGGTACAACTTTGACGCGGCATTTTACTGATGAATGTGCCATTTGGCAAGTACTTGGAAGCTAAAGCAGAATACTACTTAAAGCTGACTATGGCGTCAAGAAATCAAGTAGGATTTTTCGATATTTTTCGTGGTTAAAAGTTTGGATATGCCCACCTTCAGAGGTGTGCCATTGCTTAGGAGCTTTTGCAGCCTCAAAAAGCTCCAGTCCCTGCTCGAAAGGCAGTACTAAATCTTCCTTACTATGAAACATAAGTATTGGACTGGGCGATATATCGGCAATATATTCAACAGGGTCCCACTGAGTAGGTAATAGCCAAGTGAAAGGCCATACAAGCCAAGTGATAACATGGCTTGCAGTCACTTTTTGAGCAATGCTGCGGTAGCTTGTAAAACTTGAATCTAAAATCAAACCCGATAACTGATATTGGTCTTTTAATTGCGCCATACTGGTCGCCGCAATCGCAGATCCTATACTCTGGCCAAGAATAAAAATTTTACGCTCAGGAAAACGCTTCCTCAACCAAATCAATGTCGATTCTACATCTTGGAATATCGCTGGTAAGTAAGGTTCTCCTTCCGAGTGTCCATAACCTCGATAGTCCATTAAAAGAACATTTACTCCTTTTTCTGGTAACCAATACACACTGCCAATATGCGTACTGATATTTTCAGCATTACCATGAAGAAACAAAACGACCGGTGACTCAGTGTTTTCTAAACCATTTTCTACCGCAGGTAAAAACCAAGAATTGATTTCAGTACCGTCAGCCGTAACGGTTTTAACTTCTTCGTAAGCTAAATTAATATCATGTGGCGTTCGAACGTATTGCTGCTGAGGATAAAAAAACAAACTGCTCAAATTTGAGCAGCCTGTTACCGATAACAAAAAACTTAAGCTCAACAGCACACCGAATAATTTTGCCACAGACACTCTCATTAGAAGTACCAGTTAAGTCCAAGACTGACGCTGTCACCATCAGACGCTCTACCCGACTTGGTTAACCACTGCTGGCTAGCTTCTACGCGTATCTGTAAGTTTCTATCCAACTTACTACCCAATGAAAGAACAATGTCTTGATAGTCAAAATCATCACCTAACACAGAAGGCAACCAACTTCCATGAGCTTTCATTTGCCATTGACTACCTTGATACAACCAACCAATCTGAGCACCTGCCGAGAGTTGATAATCATCTTCAAATTGGCCACTGGCTTTTAAACGAGTTTCTAACAAACCATATATCTGGCCATAATCTGAAGACGTCTTATCTTTATTTTTAATGCTAAGATCATAGCTGTAACCACCACCCACATCTAAATGAGCAAATAAATCACTGCCCTCTAAAATAAAGCGATCAAAACCCGTACTAACTCGCCAAGAAATTGGCTGTTGAAAATAATCTCGCGCGCCAAGGGACAAAATATTAATAACTTTAAAACGCTGCAGCTGCAATGAAAAGTCATCCCTAGAGGTACTGTCTTTATTAATTCCTCTAAGCGTTAACGCACCCATTTCAATTTGACCACCACGAATAAAACCATCAGGAAGATCCATCAATTCGTGATAAGCAATACGCATTCCAAGATCAATAAACCCATCACCATTTTGCTGACCTAGCGCAACCGTTGCTCGATGTGTTAAATGCCCTTGATCATCTCTTACTTCAGGCTCAACTATAGGCTGAAAAACATCCTGCACTGAAATTTTGCTTCGAGCAGATAATAGCGCTAAAGATTTTTTACGATTCTCGGGGGATCGCTGCTTCTTTTTCACAACCAAATAACGCAAATAACTAATCGATATTTCTAGTACCTGAGCTTGTTCAAAACTCGTTAGACTCAAAAACTCTTCATCATTTATAAGATCTACATTTTCAACAATATTGACGGCCAATATTTTTTGCTCGTCACTTAACTGCTCTTGTTGCTGATTCAGCATCACACCAGAAGAAGGTCGGTATTCAACCTCTCCCACTTTATCGCTATCAATTAAACTGCGAATCGTGTCGATTGGCATTGCCTTTAATGAGAAATCATCAGCAACATTAATGCGTTCACTGGATGCATCCAATAGAGCCAATAATCGATACGAGCAATTTTCATCAAAGAAAAAATAATCAAACTCGGTCTCTTTAGTTTCCCAAATGTGATTAACAAACTGATCAACTTCTTGCTCAGTTAAATTAAGCTGATATTCCCAGACATCTCTATGCTCTAGATGACTGTATTCATTCACTTTTGCGTAATACGGTAAAATCGATACCACACCAGGGTACCCTCCCGCTAAACCTTTATAACTAAAAACAAGTTCGTTATCAGTAGGATCCGCATTGGCCGCAAAGTTTACGCTATAAGAAAGTAACTTACTTTTTGATTCATCTTCTTTATCCAGACGAATCAATGAATGTCCATACATTGAAGACGGTGAATTCAAATACGATGCAGGAAAGATAAGGGTGAGTTTATGCGCATCAATTTCGTCTTTCCATGCAGATAGTTCACTGCAAGGTTGATCTACCCAGTCTGGATAAAATTGTTTAAGCCAATGATAACGCGCAGGAAAACGACACTGTAACGATTCATTATCAAGCTGATTTTGCATTGCAAATAAAGGAACTTCTGCTAATAACTCCGAATGAGGATCTACCTTACCCATTTCTGATATAAAAAAGTTATCACTATCATTCTCACTTTCCATATAACCTAAAATACTGTGAGAGCGGTAATGCAGTAGATGTTGCCACTGCTGCATGGCAGAAATTTTTTGAATCGTTTGAGATGATTCAGCAGAATAACTTTGAAAGGGGGTTAGCAGCGATATGATAAAACATGCGGCATAACTTTTTTTCAAAAAAAACATAGGCTTCCTTATTTTACAGACATAAAAAAAGCGTGCCGTGGCACGCCTTTTTTACAACATAACAACTAAGTTATAAATTAACCTAGGTATTTTTGTAATTCAACACTAGTTTGCATTGCTTCTTGCATACCTTCGTAAGCAGTAGCAGATGTTGCTTCAGCAGAAAACATAGAATCGAAGTTCGCCTGCATAGCAGCATTGAAAGCAGAAGTATCAGACTGCTGAACACCAATGATCTGAGCTAGAGCATCAAGAGTTTCGCCTTGGCCTTTTGAAACATCCATGGCTAGTTGATCCATGTTGTTATCCATAAAAGTTTGAACACCAGCCAATGGGCCATTAGCTGCTTCACAACCCAAAGTACCAGAAGTCATACCGAAAGTCTGGTTACCAGAAGTACCGTTAGTTGTTGCTGCAAGAACATGCTCGTGCCATTCATTAGCATCCTTGAAAACTACTGCTGTACCAAGACCACAACCTGCAGGACTTGCAGCGAAAGCCATTGTAGAAGAAGCAGCTAAAATTGCACCAGCGATAATTTTTTTCATAATATTAATCCTTATTAATTTTTTATTCATGATCACGAGACCATTCCATTAAGTTAGCCCCTCCATTTTAAAAAGTCTAGTACTATGAATAAAGATATTTTTATTTCGAACGCAGTTCATAAAAAATTGTAAAATCTTCAATATATTATTGAAGATCTTTTCTTAATTTGCTTGAAAAAAATCTAAAACATCATTTTATTAAACGAGTGTTCTGTGTCAAAGTGTCACTACTCTGAAATATAATTGATAGGATAGTCGTGCTTCAAACTGGCAATGATGTATTTACCGTCTCGCAACTGAACCAACGAGCTAAACAGCTATTAGAGATCACATTCAGTTCTATTAAGGTTGAAGGGGAGATTTCTAATCTATCTAGACCGTCTTCTGGCCACTGGTACTTCACACTTAAAGATAAGGGTGCGCAGGTTCGATGTGCCATGTTCCGCTCCCGTACCGCACAGGTTAAATTTCAGCCAAAAGAAGGCGATCAGATTGTCGTTCGCGGTAAGGTAAGCTTGTACGAAAACCGCGGAGACTACCAACTCATTGTTGACGCTATGAAGCCCGCAGGCGAGGGTCAATTGCAACAAGCTTTTATTCTATTAAAGCAAAAACTCGGCGCAGAAGGTTTATTTAATCCAGAACACAAACAAGCACTACCTGAAGTAATCAAACGCATTGCTGTTATCACTTCACCAACCGGGGCGGCCATTCACGATATTCTAACCGTGTTAAAGCGCAGATTTCCTGCAATAGAAGTGGATATTTATCCTGTTCAGGTTCAAGGGAAAGAAGCCGCGCAACAAATGATCTGGTCAATCAATCAAGCCAATCTAGATGCTTGTAATGCTAAGGAAGGACAAGCAGCAGACGTGATTATTATAGGTCGTGGCGGTGGTTCAATTGAAGACTTATGGAGCTTTAATGATGAACAGCTCGCGCGGACAATTTTTAATAGTAAACTCCCTATCGTCAGTGCAGTCGGTCATGAAATCGACTTTACCATCGCCGATTTTGTTGCTGATGCTCGTGCACCAACACCCTCTGCTGCCGCTGAGATGCTCAGCCCCAATAGAGAAGAGTATCTCAGTCGTTTAAATGCCCTTGGTTCACGACTAGAAAATAGCATTCAGCAGCAGTTACAAAACAAACAATGGCAATTGCAAGGTGCTCAACGGGGATTACAACACCCAGGAGACAAGCTTAGCCAGTATGCTCAAACGCTCGATATGCTAGAGCTACGTATGCAGCAAAGCCAAAAAAATAAATTCAATCAGTTAATGCAAAGACTGACCCGAAGCCAACAGAAATTACAGCAACAAAGCCCTACCAATACATTGCAGAAGATTGAAACTCAGCTTGCTTATTTTCAGCAACGTTTAAACAGCGCAATGAAACAACTATTGGCCAATAAAAGCGAGCGTTTACAACAGAGTGCACTACTCTTAAATGCAGTTAGCCCACTACAAACTTTAGGTCGTGGTTACGCCATATTACAAACCGATACTGAAGCCGTTATTCGTGACAGTCATGACGTCAAAAAAGGTGATTTAATCTCTGCACGCATTGGTCATGGCAAGCTAGAACTTACAGTTGAAAAGGTAAAACATGAAAGAAAACCAAAGAAATCTTAAGTCAATAAAACTCGAGATGGCACTGCCTCTATTAACGATATTTCATGCATCCATACTAGTGCTTTTTACGCTATTCAGTTTCAGCATGATTAGCCATGCTGACACAGAGAATGAAACCTTACTCCCTATCGATTCCCGCATTCCTGGAGGCATTGCCGTTATTCCTCTAAAAGACAAAACAGATAATGTTTCATTTAAGGGTAAAAAGGTTTGGAAAGTAAATGATCGCAATGATCAAACATGGGCTGTTATTGGTATTCCTCTAAGCCAAAAAGTAGGTCAAGTTGAATATAAAATTAATGGTAAAGACTTCTCATTCTCTATCAAAGACAAAGCTTATAGAGAACAGCATTTAACCGTAAAACGTAAACACTCTAATCCACCAGCGGATCAAATAAAGCGAATTCAAAAAGAAAGTCGATTATCAAAAACTGCCTTTACGACTTTTTCTGACATCAATAAAAATAAGCCTTATGAACCTTTTTTATTGCCAGCTAAAGGACCTATCTCTAGCCCATTTGGGTTAAAGCGTTTCTTTAATGAACAGGCAAGGAGACCTCATAGTGGTATTGATATTGCCGCACCGAGAGGATCAAATATTATTGCTCCTGCGGATGGGGAAGTAATATTAACCGGTGAGTTTTTCTTTAACGGCAATAGCATTTTTATTGATCACGGCCAAGGTTTAATCACAATGTATTGCCATATGGATCAACTAGATATTGCAATGGGCGATACTGTCAAAGCAGGCGATGTAATCGGCAAGGTCGGCTCAACAGGTAGAGTAACAGGCCCTCACCTTCATTGGACAGTAAGCCTAAATAATAGCCGCATAGAGCCGCTATTATTTACTGAGAACTAAGAACACAAAGCACCAGAGCGTCTAAAATCGCTCTAAGCCTGTGGGCTCTTTACGGGTTATACCATTGTTTTTTAATCGAAAGTCAGAGATGGCTTTCATAACGTCACGACGTGCACGATTAACGCTTCCTAATGGTTTATGCACCTCTAAACCATGCCAAGGATTAAACGATAAGTTCTCACAAAATTCTTGCTGTTCTGGTGAACCTAAACCCTGTGATGGAATGGTAATGCGAGCAACATTAATGAAAGGTGAATTCTTTTCTTTCCAAGCGTAGCGAGCATCTTCCATCAACTGTTTATTTGGATCGAGCTGTTTTTGCACATAGAAGTCAAAACAACCTTCCCCTGCTTTTAACTGTTGCTCCATGACTTCCCGTAAATATTCATCACCGTCAGACCCTTCGTTAAATTTACGCCCCGTATTATTACACGATTTAAGTTTATATTTGACGGTCGTATTTGCAAAACCTTCAGCATTGCTTTCACCTAATCGATAAGGCGTAACGCTAAACCAATTCATATCTAACTGATTGCCAAAATTTTGCGCACCTTGAAGAATATTCCATAAACTCAAAGGATGCGTTGCTAAATACCAATTACGATTACCGGAAAAAGTAGCATCAAAGAAATCAAAAAATTGCTGGGCATCTTTAGCAAAAAAAGCGTCATGGCCTAAGAATAAAAAGTCTTGGGTGTGCTGTTCATCACCAGGCTCCAATAAACGCTCTCCTGCAACATTGAATAACTTGAGACCAAAACCACGAAAGTCTTTATCACGATCTGACGTCCGCTCTTCTACTGAGTTAGAAAAACGAACCCATACAGGGTACTCTTTAGCATCTTTAAATACACCGTAATTGAATTCCTTCGCAAGGTCGGTTTGCCCTTTGAATGTACCACGCACACAGCCATTAGACTTAGGGTGTGTATCGCGTAAAACCCTCTCCTTTGGTTCAATATACTGATGCTCAAGTTCGTTCGCTAATAACTCAATAATATTAGCAATATCTTCAGTTTCATTAGCTGAAATTCTCTCCTCTCCCAGCTCTAGGTCGTGAGAATTAGAACATCCTATTAGCAGGACAACCGCTAGGCTTAAAGCCGATATTTTCAAACGGTCTACATGTAAATTAGGTAAACGAAAAAGAGTGGTGCTCATTAAGCACATTGGCTTGCGGAATAAATCCGTTCCTCTAGACATTTATCTTCCTTGATTCTAAAAGTGGAGGGGATTACAAGATTATCGATCAATGATATTGGTTATAAAAACATACTGTCAAATATTGATTAGAATATATGCAAACCATCAAATAAATGCAGTACTTTAGAACTAGAAAGTAACTTCTTTTTGAAAACTCAGCGTACCATCAATATTTACCGCTTAAACAGGCCAGTTTTAAGATTTTTCCCTAAATGCTCAAGAATAAGCTCAAGTTCTGTCTATACTGAAGAGATTATCAGCGATGACTATCAATATTTATAGACTCATGATCAAACGTATATCAATAGACAAGCTAAAGCCCAAAATGTACGTATCTGACGTCAATTGTGATTGGATACCCCATCACAATATGAAAAAAGAAGGTCGAGTCCCTAACCAAGCGATTATTGAAGATCTTAAACAGAGAGGTATTACTGAAGTCTATATTGATACTTCACGAGGCTTAGATGAAGAAGATGCGCTTAGCCAACAAGAAGTCGAACATCAAAACCAGAGTAAACTCAGCAAGGCTGGCGAGCTTAATATGGAGTCTGCAGGCACTGTTAGTGTTGAAGAAGAGCTCTTAAAAGCCAAAAAAATTCAAGACAAAGCTAAAGGCATAATGACCAATGTGCTATCCGATGTGAAATTTGGCAAACCTTTAGAAACAGAAGCATTTGATGATCTAGCTGACGGCATGATCGACTCCGTGATTCGTAATCACAACGCTCTTGCTTGCCTAGGTCGTATTCGACAAAAAGACAGTTACCTGATGGAACATTCGATTAACCTCGCTGTGTTAATGGGTATCTTTGCTAAAGCGATGAAAATCGATCGTGAAACCATGCATCAAGCTATGGTAGGCGCACTGCTTCACGATATTGGTAAGATCATGGTTCCAGATAACATACTGCATAAAGCAGGAAAGCTTGATGACGATGAATTCTCTCGTATGAAACAGCATGTTGTCTTCAGTCGAGATTTATTAAAAAAGACCCCTGGAATTCATCCATTAACAGTTAATGTTGCGGCCCAACATCATGAACGAATTGATGGCAGTGGTTATCCTGAAGGGCTGACGGGCTGTCAGATTTGTCGTGAAGGAAAAATGGTTGCCATAACTGATGTATACGATGCAATTACCGCTGATCGCTGCTACCACAAAGGGTTAACCCCAACAGCTGCACTAAAAAAGTTGCTGGAATGGAGCGGTACGCATTTAGATCAATCACTGGTGCATATGTTTATACGCAGTATGGGCATATACCCTGTTGGTTCTTTGGTTTTGATGGAAAGTGGCCGCTTAGCCGTCGTTATTGAAACGAGTGAAAAAGACCAAGCGCGTCCGATTGTGAAGGTCATTTACCATACCCGCCTTAAACAATTCATTCCTGCGGAGATAATTGATTTAAGTAGGCCCTCCAGCCAAGACTGCATTAAAAACTCAGTCGATGCTGACAAATGGAAAATTAAGATCTCTGATTTTTTAAACTGAGTTTTTATGTTTTTAGGGAGTTAATCCATGTCTCTAACTGCTCGGTGAGCTCAGGAGATTCACATTGATAATCCTCTCCCAATTCTGCTAATAGTTTGTCATAGGCGCGTACTCTTCGTCCTTTAATGAATGCAACTTGCGCTAACGCTTTAGCATGCACTTTACCTGCAACAAAAAATTGATGCTCTATATAACAATATTTACGATCCCAATATAAAACTTGGGTCGTTATATCGACAACTGCAAATGGCTTGATCTCTTTAATAAAACGAATGCTTTGCGAGCTTAAAACAGATTTCCATCCAGCCCCTACGAATTTAGAGAATGCATTAATCTGTAATAAATACTGCGTCCGCGCCAAATCTAGCAAAGAAGGGTAACGCGAGTTAGTTAAATGCAAATTAAAATCACAATCCAAAGGCCAGACCCTAGTTTTCAGGTGACTCATTTCTAATGGTGTTAATACATCTAACTTTTTTCGCAATAAAAGCAAGCGTAGCATTCTAAAAATCAAATTCATAAGCAGCTACTTTTTGACCGGATCTATCTTACGAATCAAACCTTCCTGAGCAACTGAAGCAACTAACTCACCTTTCTTGTTAAATACTTGGCCACGGCAAAATCCTCGACCAGAAGATGCACTTGGGCTATCCAATGCATATAACATCCAATCATCAAACTTAATCGGACGGTGAAACCAAATAGCATGATCAAGACTCGCTACCTGCATGCCTTTTTGAGCAAAAGATACTCCATGAGGCATTAGCGAGGTACCAATCAAATTAAAGTCTGTGGCGTATGTTAAAACATTGGTATGCACCATAGGGTCATCGTCTAACGGAGCATCAGCTTTCATCCACACGTATTTGATAGGGTCCTGCTTCTTTGGATCAAAGATATTAATCGGATCAATGGCACGAATCTCAATAGGCTGATCAGCGGTATAAATATCTCGAACCGATTCGGGAAACTTATCTTTAAACATTCGAGTTAATTCAAGCTGAGAAAGCAAGCCTTCTGGCCCTTGCACATCAGGCATTGTATCTTGATGCTCAAAACCTTCCTCTGGATGCTGAAACGACGCCATCATAGTCAAAATAGCTTTTCCCTTTTGACTTGCTGTTATCTGACGCATTGCAAAGCTGCGACCATCGCGCACACAATCTACTTCAAACTCAATACTATCAACAACATTACCAGCCCGAAGGAAGTAAGCATGTAAAGAGTGAGGAGCCCACTCTCCTTCTGGCAAAGTTTGGCTAGCAGCCGATAAGCTCTGCCCTAACACTTGACCACCAAAAAGATTTTTAAAACCTAGATCTTTACAGTAACCACGAAAACGATTCACTCCAATGGCTTCTAACTTCAACAAATCAACTAGTTCTTGCACGTGTGACATGGTGCGCCTCCTTTCAATTAACATATGACAATGTGTATTAATAACAGTCTAGACGGTTGAGAATATCCTACATTGGCTCAAATGACGCGCGTTAAATATAACGCTGGTGCTATGCCTATCACCAGTGATCTCGTATAATGACGGTCATTACGCCCCGTGCGAAGCCCTCTTAGTTAGACGATAGTTAAAATAACCATGACCAATCCCGATCAGTACCAATCTCTGTTAGATGAAAAACAAGCCAAAATCGAACAGGACTTTGCTAATTTTTCCATTAGTCCATCTGGCGAGCAGCAGACATTACCTGAATTGGAGGTTTACCCTAGTGAGCCTGAGAACTTCCGTTTACGCGCTGAGTTCCGCATTTGGCATCAGGACGGCCGTTGTTTTTATGCAATGTTCGAGAAAGACAATAAAAAAACGCCTTATGAAGTAACTGACTTCCCTATTGCTAGCAAGCTAATTAATCGTTTAATGGTGGAAATGCGTGAAGCGATTCATTTGCCAGAAAATGATATTTTGATGCAGCGTATGTTCCAAATGGAGTTTTTAACCACACTAAGTGGCGATGCGTTAATCACGATGATTTATCACAAGCAATTAGATGACGAATGGCGCGCCGCGGCTGAGAAACTTCAGGCAAAAATCGGCTTTCCAATTATTGGCCGTGCCCGTAAGCAAAAGGTCGTTTTAGAACGTGATTATGTTATAGAAACACTGACCATTGATGGCAAACAGTATCACTACAAGCAAATCGAAGGTGGCTTCACTCAGCCAAATGGTGGCATGAACCAAAAAATGCTGTCTTGGGCTAAGCAGATATCTGAACCGCTAACGGGTGATTTGGTTGAGTTGTATTGCGGCAATGGTAATTTCTCCATCGCTTTAGCAGAGCATTACAATAAAGTAATGGCGACTGAGATTTCTAAGACCTCGGTTTATGCGGCTCAATATAATATTGAAAAAAATAATATCGATAATTTAATTATCGCGCG
>Ga0115572_10001028_pt1 | contig 23003 bp, 20 predicted proteins | sample COGITO_mtgs_1206_FD_88681 | JGI IMG/M metagenome (GOLD analysis project Ga0115572, IMG submission 88681) | Pelagic marine microbial communities from North Sea - COGITO_mtgs_120607 | ecosystem: Environmental > Aquatic > Marine > Epipelagic | place: Germany:Helgoland, sampling site Kabeltonne... | reverse complement strand
TAAACTGCTACCAGCTAAATTAGAAGAAACGCTACTATTGGCTGATGGCATTGCAGACCTTGCTGAAGAATTTGCTGATAAACACCATTCACTGTTTTTAGGGCGCGGCTCACAATACCCAATTGCAATGGAAGGCGCACTTAAGCTTAAAGAGATTTCATACATTCACGCTGAAGCCTACGCAGCAGGTGAGCTTAAACACGGCCCATTAGCGCTTATTGATGCCGACATGCCAATTATTGTTGTAGCACCAAACAATGAATTGCTTGAAAAGCTTAAATCAAACGTAGAAGAAGTACGTGCTCGCGGCGGCATCATTTATGTATTCGCTGATAAAGACTCACACTTTGAGTCAGACGACACAATGCGTGTAATCAACGTAAACCACGTAGATGACGTAATTGCCCCTGTTGTATATACAATTCCACTACAGTTACTGTCGTACTATGTAGCGGTCATTAAAGGCACTGACGTTGACCAACCACGTAACTTAGCAAAATCGGTTACAGTTGAGTAAAATCAAAAGCTTATAGGTTTTGATTGTGGGTGGACAATAAAGTTTCACCCCAAACAATAAAGTACCATCCCAAACAATAAAGTTTCATACTAAAAAGAGTCATAAGCCGACAGCTTTAGGCAGCTTATGACTCTTTTTATTTTAATATACACATTAATTTTTAGTGGTAATTACCTAGGGTTATCAAGGTTTGCTTTGTCGGCTTGCACAAAAGGTTTAAATTCTCCATGTGTAATAACTGTTTTACTTAGTGCTTTTTTAGCGGTGATTTGTGTATCACTTCTTAAGTAAGCTCGGTTACTTTCTGATTTTGATTTGTTCACTAACCCTAAGTGATAATCCATTTCATGAGCTTCGCTAAAATTTACAAAATCCCAATCATTCATCAGCTTTTCCTTTTATAGTTAATATGCAAATTTGCACATAAATTATACTAGAGATATGCATTGTCTAATTCAAGAGTAATTAGCATTACATTAGATGAAAGAGTATTATCCTAGAACTGAGGCTTAAATTCTTTAATGCCTACCACCTACTCGAAAAAGTAAAAACAATTAAATTAGCCATGTTTTTTCTGAATTTTAAATAGTAATACTCTTTATTTTACATGCTTTAGTGACTATTTTTATAAGTAATCTTTGAGCATGCTTCTATTTTTTAAAAGAAAATTATAGTAACGACCTTCATTAATTTCTTCGGATTTATCAACTAACCATTGATTGCAGAGAAGCCAAATTAAAGCGCCTCTTTCAGTCAAAACTATCTCGTTCTGATTATCTTGCATGCCATAATCACGTCTAATTGCAGCTTTTAAACCGTCACTTAATTCAGGGTGTAATTCGAGTAATACTGCTTGCATAGAGTTCCATTTAGCATCATGGTTCAGTAATTCATACGATTGAGCCGCTTGGTTTTTATCGTTAAGGGCTTTTATATTACAAGCTCTAGAAAAATTAAAGTTCTTAAAATTGTATCTTTTCGTGCTTGATCTATCGTAAGCCCTAAAGAGCCAATTCTTTCCATCAGAGATAAGAGTTAGTGGGACTAGCTCCCTAGCCTCATGGTTATCACTATTAGCTGATATATACTCACAGCTTATAGCATGTTGATTGAACATTGCTCTAGTAATTTTCGAAACTTGCTCTACTTCTAACTGCTCAGGTACTTTTCCAATTCGAGCGTACTTCAATACTGGTTTATCTAGTAATCGATTTTTATTGAAGCCATGGGATAACATGCCTAATGCAGTTTCAGCATCCATAGCTATGATAGGGGTGTAAGATTCGTTACATATTACATTCATTTTTCTACTTCTATCATAGACCATATTGTCTTTTTTTAATTCATGGTATTGAGATAGTAGCCTAGATGAGGAAGCTTCAGCTAAGTTAAAAGCTTCCGCTAAATCTGTTCTCTGGATGATGCCTGTAAACCTAAGTTTAAAATCAACAAATGCAAGCCTCTCCGCGCTTGAACCAAACTCTTCTACTAATTTGGCGTACTCATACGTTATTGCCATGGTTATTTCCTTTTAGTTCTTATTTTAACAACATCACATATCATTATTATACGTGTTTTTTGTTTTTTAGCAAAAAAACAGAGATCAATGTTTGATCTTTTTAATTTTCAGAGGTAGTATGTATTTTGATCAATAGTATTCATGGTTGATCAGCTAAATTATTCTATTTTAAAGGAAGTTAACATGGCTAAAAATGCACCTTATGGTGATGGTAAGCGCATCGGCGCTGTAAAAGAACGATCTCAGTTTCAAACTCCTTCAGGATTGTGGGCGAAGCGAGATTCTAACACAGGGCAAATTATGGATGTAAAAATGGATGGAGAGCCATTTAAGGGGGTAAGAAGAGAGAGAAAATAAAAAAGACCTATATCAATAGGTCTTCGTATCAACTGGTAGTGCAGGGCGGCAACCCTGTTCTAAATTTTAGAATATAACCAATACCCTTGACTATAATTCCAATTTGTATGGTTAGTCAAGGAGATTGGTTTAAGGAATTTTCAAATGAAGAAAAAAGAACTTAAAGATTCAAATCAAGAAGAGATTGAATACATTTATCGACCTTACATTACAGTTAAAGGCAAAAAAATTACAAGAAAGAATGGTGGAATGTTTCGAATTCCAATAAAAAAGGCTGCTTAATGTAGTCTGTTTCTTTTACTTAAATGGAATATACCGTTATGGCTTATAAAGAAATAATCGTATTAGTTATAGCGGTATATTATGTCTAGGAAGATTGGTCACACCGAAGCCCAATATAGTAAATGGATTAAAGAAGGGCGTGGCTCAGGCGAGCATCAAGATTATAAACCTTGGTTAACCGTTTACGATGTACCATCCGACGGTCGTGTGCACCGTGTTTTTGGTTATAAGTCCAAACGAACACACCATTTATTATCTGACCTCGAACTTTCTATGTTTTACTTACTTGAATGGCGGTCAGATGTACTGCAAGTAAAGGAACAATTTCCGCTTGATCGTGATATTACTAAAGAGCTTGCTGAATCGGCAGGTATTAAACACCCGAATTTGCGTGGTTTAGAGCAATATTTATCAAGTGACTTTCTTGTTGAAACCAGCTCCCGTGATCTCCCCTATTTTGCGTTACAAGCTAAGTATGTGAATTCGTTTGAAGAGCTACGAAAAATAGAGATTCTTGAACTAGAACGCCGTTATTGGCATGAAAAAAAGATCCCTTGGCAAATAGTAACTGAGGCCGAAATCCCGCGCGTAGTGAAAATTAATATAGAATGGATTTACTCAATGCAGGGGGCGCATAAAGAAACACCCGAATCAGCTATTGAGCAAGCTCGATTTTATGCGGACTATTTTGCTAAACATCCAACCAAAACTCTTATAAACATCTGTAAGGAAATTGATTCTGCCTACGAACTAGATTTAGGAGAATCACTCTATGAAATACGCTGCTTAATGGCAGATAGGTATTTTACCTTTGATATTTTTACGCCAGTTCAAAAGCTTCAAGTTGGGCAACTTAATTTAGGTGATGTTGATCAGATTAAGGAGGTGTTGCGTGTTTCAAATCAATGAAGTATTACTATACGAACAAACTTTGTACCGTATTTTAATGGTGTTTGATTACTACGTACTTTGGATAAAAGTAAATGATGATAAGGCCTTTCCTGAGTTTGTTGAAATAGCTGAACTAGAACAAGGGTTTCAAGATGAAGTAATCAAACGTGAAAATGATCCATACAGTGATATTTTCACCGTTATTCCTGAACTTGGTTCTACCGCTCAGATAAAGCGTGATGAAAACTATGCAGCAATTAAACCCTTAATAGAGCTTGAAGACTGCTATGAATCAAAAACTCGTGGCAGAGTAGTTAATCAAATAGTAGCTGATACAGGTAAAACCAAGCAATCTATTTACCGCTTTGCCCGCAGGTATTGGCAGCGCGGTCAGATCCCGAACGCATTGTTACCTGACTATAAAAATTCAGGTGCAAAAGGCCAAAAGCGCCGCGCAACGACTACGAAATTAGGTAGACCTCGAAAGTATATGACTGGTACTGGCGCTTTAATTGACGACTTTACTGAGAAGCTCTTTCGTATTGCTATTGAGCGTCATGTATTAACTGATAAAAGTAAATCATTTAGGTACGCACACAATCGCCTTAAAGACATATACGAGCAATATTTTCCTGAATTACCTGAAGAAGAATTGCCGACGCTTAGGCAAATGGAGCACTTTTTCAAACGTGAATACCGCCAAGTTGATAAGATTGAAGCACAGGCTGGCGAAATTAAAAATAAGAAAGACATACGGCCGCTTACTGGTACTGCTGCAGCAGATGTTTTGGGGCCAGGTATGCGTTACGAAATTGACGCGACAATAGCTGATATTTATTTGGTATCAGATACTGAAAGAAGCAATATTGTTGGTCGTCCAATCATTTATATGGTCATTGATGTATTTAGCCGTATGGTGGCAGGCTTTTATATCGGCTTTGAAAACCCATCGTATGCAGCAGCAATCCAAGCTCTACATATGGCTTCTACTGATAAAGCAGAATATTGCCGTAAGTTTGGCTTTGATGTAACCCCAGAAGAATGGCCATGTATTGGCTTACCTTCCGCACTTTTAGCGGATAGAGGTGAATTAATGGGGCATCAGATTGAATGCCTAGATAAAGGATTTGGGGTGCGTATTGAAAATACATCGCCATTTAGAAGTGAGGCGAAAGGTGTTGTTGAGCGTTCTTTTAATACTTTTCAAGCAGTGTTTAAGCCTTTTTCACCGGGCGTTGTCACAGGAACCAAGATCAAAAAGCAAGGCGACAGAGATTATCGCTTAGACGCTAAGCTTACGATTCAAGAGTTCACTAAAATTATTTTAGCGTCAGTGCTGTACCACAACCAATATCACGTAATTAAAGGCTATGATAAAGCAACTGATATGCCAACCGATTTACCAAATAACCCTCTAGCATTATGGAATTGGGGCTTACAACATCGTACCGGCCGACTGAAAAAGCCTGAAGCAGACCATCTACGTGTCGCGCTCATGCCGCGAACACGCGCAACGATATCAGAATCTGGGGCTTGCATTTTTGGCCTGTATTACACCAGTTCTGAGCTCTTAAAGCTGGGCTGGATGCACCGAAGTAAGGAAGTTAAGCGACCCGAAAAAGTTGACGTAGCATATGATTTAGCAACAGCAGATTACATATACATATACCCTGATTCTAAAAGCAACAGCTACTTTGCCTGCCAATTAGCAACACGCTCAAGGCAGTTTTCTGGAGCTAGTTTTTGGGATGTATGGCAACAAAGTGATGAACTAAAGCAAACTCAGGCAGATGCAAAGCTAATTGCCGATGAACGCAAGCGCGTTTTGGAGCGGCAAGTAATAGGTGTTGTTAAACAAGCAGAAAAAATAGCACCAAAACAAACTGGTTTGTCAGATGCTGAACGAATACGCAATATCCGTGATAATCGAGCTGATGAAAAGGCCAAAGAACGCAAAACACGAGCTTATAAACCAGTTGAGATTGATACCAGTAAATCAGCTCAAGTGCATTACCTCTCAGAGCCTGATGAGGATTTGGATTTTCCTGACTTTTCGGAGCAACTGTTTAAGGAAGATGACGACGTATGAATTTACCACATAACATCTTCAGAGCCGTTTATCAGGAATCTGACATTGAGCGTTACAAAAGTAACCCGTTTATTGAGGCACTACCAAAAGTTAGCAAAATCAATGAGCTTAAAATTAAGCTAGAAGGTAAGGTTAAATACGACCCAGCAGCAGGTTATTTAGATGCAAGGCAACGAGCACATGAGCTATGTGGCTTACTTGATGACTTTTTTCAGCCGTTATCTATACATGTGGCACTCGAAGAAAAAATAGCTCTAATGATCCGTGGTGGCTATGTTGCCAGAAACATCGCGACTGGTCAGCTGCAACAACATTTGCAAAATGGCTACGAACGAATGATGACAGGAGATATCAATAGCTTTCGTTTCGCTGAAGCTCCGTCAACTGCGCGTTGTTTATCGCTAATAGGTTGTTCTGGATGCGGTAAAAGTTCCAGTGTATTACGGATATTAGCCACCTACCCACAAACGGTATATCACGAGCAATATAATACTTACCAGCTAACCTATTTGCGTATTGAGTGCCCAGTTGATGGGTCTCTAAAGAGCTTATGCTTAAACTTCTTCCAAGAGGTAGATAAGCACCTTCATACTGACCTTACTGAAAGGTACGGTCGCAAACGTCATAGTACAGAGGTACTGTTATCATTTATGGGGCAGGTAGCCAACCAATATGCTATTGGCGTGTTAGTGATTGATGAAATTCAGCGCTTAGGACGTAAGCAACAAGAAGGGCAAGAGCGGATGCTAGAGTTCTTTGTAGCACTAGTGAATATTATTGGTGTGCCGGTGATTTTAGTTGGTACCCCTAAAGCTAGGCCGATATTCGAGCTAGAGTTGCAATCGGCAAGGCGCAGTACTGGAATTGGATCTATGGTTTGGGAGCCTTTACCACAGTACAAAAATAGAATTGATAAGGAAACGGGGAAGCCAAAGCCTACAGAGTGGAGATTATTGACTGATAAGCTTTGGCAGTACCAGTGGCTTATTCACCGCGATGAACCGCTCACCGAAGAGATCCGAAATACGTGGTTTGAGTTATCCCAAGGTGTGCTGGACATTGTAGTTAAGTTATTTGTACTCGCACAATTACGCGCCATTATTACTGGCGTTGAACGGTTATCTTCAAAACTATTTGTGAAAGTGTATGAATCAGAATTACAGCCTATTCATCCGATGATTGAAGCGCTTAAATCTGGTAAAGCAGGTAGTATTGCAAAATACTCAGACTTACAATTTAGAGAAATAGATAAACGATTGTTAGAGCTCAGTAAGCAGCTCTCTGAAGTTGAAGCTACTAAGTTAGACTCACTACCTTTCGCCAGTGATTCAGAGGCAATGAGGCTTTACAATCTCCTGCTTGGTATGGGGTGCGACTCAGAGTTATTGGTACCGTTAGTTCAAAAAGCAGTTAAAGAGCATCCAAATTTACAGGTTAGAGGGCTTATCCCACTCGTACTTGGGTGGTATGAGCAAGCGCCAAGCGAAATTGAAGAGTACAAAGAAAAACCAAAACTAATCAAACTTAAAGATTGGCATACACTACCAAGTAACGATTTAAGGTTTGGTTACTCTCAACACAAAAAACAATCAACCGAGCTTTATCAGCGCTACAAGCAACAAGGAAATATTTTTGATATAACCGCTTGGCTTAAGCAAAGCGTGTAGCATGGCGTGCTTACCCGTACCTTACCCTGATGAACTGTTGTATAGCGTAATCGCAAGGTATAGCGTGTATGCAGGTATAACCTCACCTAAGCAACTGCTTGATGAGGTATTCCAAAATCGTAAGATAATCGCCTCTGTGGCCTTTCAAGGGCATTTATCGCAGATCTCCGCTCACTATCAAGGTAACGCTGATTTAACACCATACAAGCTGTTACAGGGGCATACGCTTTTTCCGTTGTACTCACCTTTTGTGCATCCCAACATTGCAGCTCAAGCTAAACATGAGCTACTAACTGATTGCAGGCACTCGGCAGAAGTGCAGCTAGGTAAAGCAGCATCCAAAGTTAAAAGCCCTCACTACTTGCGATATTGCCCGTTATGCGTAGGGGCACAAGTAAAACAATATGGAGAGGCGTTTTGGGCAAGGCGATGGCAGCTTCCTGGCTTATCGGCGTGTGCCGAGCACGGAATGTATCTTATAAGAACCCCTGTGTTGATTAGCGAAGTACACAGGCATCAATTTATCGCACTTAGCCCTCATGTGCTTTTACACTCAAGCCCACTGCGTACAACCAAAAAAATTGCAATGCTTGCGGCGTATGCTCAGCAATTACTGAACTTGCCTGAGCGGCGTATTCACTCGTTGCAATGGAGTTGTTTTTATTATCAATTAGCTAAGCAGTTAGGCTTTGTTAGGAGAAAGCGTGTTGAGCATAATCTAATTGCAAACTTGGTTTTAGGTTACTGGGGAGCTCATACCTTAGCTAGTTTTTCGCTCAATATTAGTAAAGTAGATGAGAATAATTGGTTAAGGTGTTTGTTTAGAAAACACAGAAAATCGTTTAGCTATCTTCAGCACTTGATTGTATGGCAAGCGTGCTATGAGCAACAACTGGATCTAGCGAAAATACTCTTTGAAGTCTCACAATTACCACAATCACATTACGATGATGTACCTGCGCATATTGAGCCAGTAATAGTAGATCAAGTACGTCGCACAGAATGGCAACATGTTGTCGCTAAATTTGGCGTTAAAGGTGCGAGAAACCAAGGGTTTGCAGGCTTATACATATGGTTATATCGGCATGATAAGCAATGGCTAATGCAATCTAATCAAGACTCAGTGCGCCCAAGTATTGCTAAAATAAACAAAGTTGATTGGCCCTGCAGAGACAAAAAGTATGTAAAACAACTTATTTCATTGATAAATGAAGTAGAAATTCAGCTTGATTCAGACCGCCATACAGTAACCTGGTTGGTTACCCATGCAAGTATCCCTTTGTCTCAGATCAAACATTTAGAAAAGTTACCGTTATGTAAATTGTTTTTTGAAAAATATTGTGAAAGTATAGAAGAGTATCAATGTCGTAGAATTGCATTAGCTTGCATTGATAGTTTAAAAAAATACGAGCAATTGAAAGCATGGCGAATTGAGCGTATAGCAGGATTAAGCAAGGAAAGAACCCGACCAATTGTGTCGCAACTGTTAGGATATGCAGTAAAGTATGAAGCAAGTTGATCGATTTAAAAAACTACCAGACAATGCCAGAATACAGGCTATGGGTAACCTGTTTAAATACAGCGACCGTCTAACATGGGATATTGGTGTTCGTATTGAGAATTCCACCCGTCAAGCTCTTAAATTTAGCCAACTCCCATATTTAAGCAGGCAAGTCGTATTAAATCAGACTACTGCAGCCATTCCTCCTGGCTTCCCAGTTGAATTTACCTTACCTGATAATGCACTTTGGCAAATGGCTACTGTTAAAGATTGTGGTTTAGTTAAATTCAAAGCTGGTGATGAGCAATCTCAAAATTGCTTTATGTTTGAAAGTGAAGATAAAACTATTTACCTTCCACAATTGGAGCTCGCCCGTGCACTATTTTTTACTAATAACTATTTTGCTAACGCAGCGCTGGTTAGCAATGCTCTCGATTTTGAATTTGACGTAGAACACAATCCATCAAGTGATGATGAAGAGTTTCCACTTGATGTATTAATCAACGCTTTGCCCACAACAAATTGCCCAAAAATATTATTTGATAATGAAGGGTTTAGATATCTGCTTGCTTGGATATTGCTAGACAGTGATGTAAAGGATTCGTTTGAAAGTATTTATAGGTATTTCTCACAAGAGCTTATAAAAACAGACAGGTTTGAACGTTGGACATTTAGGTTTGATCCACCTCAATTGAAGGGCGTAAAAATCGCCGCACGAGGCTGGAAATCACCGGATGAAAATATTTGGTTTATTAATCGTATTGAAGCGCTAGAAAACTTGTCGTTTCCAGACATTGCAGATATTGGTTACTTTCATCCAAACTTTACTGAGAACACACCTAGTTCTAGCAAAGGCACAGGTGGCACTTATCCTCAATTACCTACACAGCGAGAAATAGACGAAGAGAGTGATGGCAGCTCAGATAACGAATCAGCATTGATATTTTGTGATGCTACACTAATTAATTTCAATAACTCTCCCCGCACCCGAAAAGTTTATGCTAAAGCCAAAGCTAAATCAGGTGGTAAAGAAGACGAAGAAAAACCTAGTACATTATCACCAGAGGTAAGCACAGATGATTCAAACTCTCGTGGCGACATACCTAGAGCCACCGTTGATGGCTTAGATGATCAAACCGACAACTCCAATTTATACCTTAATAAGTTTGATAGTTTCTTTAAAATGCTCGAAGTATTAGAAAAAGAGCACGGTGTTAAACAAAGCAAGCCAGTTGTTCGCAAGTTGCCAGAAATAGGTCGCAGTAAAAGCCATTTAATGACTGACTGGTCACCAAGATGTATGGCTATTGTGCGAATTGAACATCAAGGTGAGGGCTATTTTTTGTTGGAGGTAGATACCTCTGATGGTCGAGCATCAATCGCTACAAAAGTAATTTCAGCTAGGGCATTAACTTTTCAAAAAGGCTCATTGCAAGATTTTATACCTGAGATAGAAAAAAGGTTGCTTAGCAATCAATTCTGTTGGCCAAAGAAATTTTTTGATGAATTGGTTGGTGAAAGTAGCCATAAAAGCGTATCGCATCAACAGTCAATGAAAGATGGCTGTTTGGATGACGAAGATGTGAATCGGTGGGCTGAACGGCTTTTAAAGTTTATTAACTAAATCAAATAACTAATAATAATATTAAGGAGTTAACATGTCAGGAATGGGTTCTGGTGGTGGGTTAGGAAATAGAGGTGCTGGAGGGCGCAGTTTCGATTGTGCTACGTTTAGCTTTGAGACGCATATACATAGTCCACAACCACATCACATTGGGAGTATATCCATTGGCGAAAGTTTAGAGGTCGTAGTGGCCTCAATGAATGGCATACAAGTTGTCCAAATTCGTAAAAGGGATGGAACTGTTGTTGGTGGGTTAGTTGAAAAAGGACCAAGGATCAGGGAGTGTTTAGAGGCTGGATATATTTACACCGCTACGGTGAGAGATATACAAGGCGCAGCAGTACGAGTATTTGTTCAATCACAAGGAAAGTAGTATGAACATTGATGTTGTTGGCGGTGTATACCATGAGTTTTGTTCTTGGCCAGAGCATGAAGCGCTTTTAGGCTCTGCTGGCAGAGCTGCACTATGTTTAAGTCAATTAGATTGTAGTATCAATGTTGGCTTACATAGCATACTAGAGCTAGGTGACCACTCTAAGGTTCAAGAAGTCTTTGCTTTTAACAGAAATTGCCATTTGAAAATTAGAGAAAGTGGATTTACTACACGGTTTGATTATTTCCACCCACTTTCAGAACCCAAAATCACTCCAAATAAAGTTGATGCTAAAAGACCTGGTTTTCAAGTCGGCTCTCTCAATTGTGATGCAGTAATTTTGTTTGGAATGGTCGATTACATACCTATTATTTCAGGTTCTGTTGTAATTTACGATCCTCAGAACACATATAGTCCAATCTTATTTTCAGAAACGAATAGCTCAGCTGAAAGGCTAGTTTACATCATTAATAGAAGTGAGCTAAGTACTTTATTTAAAAAGGAAAACGAAACAGATGAGCAAATACCGGATATGGCCAAATGGCTTCAAGATAAAGAGCAGGCTGAGATAGTCATTGTGAAGTGTGGTGAACGTGGTGCTTACATTTTAGCAAATGAACAAGATAAGTGGGTTTCACCATATAAAACTCAATCTGTTTTTCCTATCGGATCTGGAGATTCTTTTGTAGCTGCTTTTTCATACTTTTGGCTTGTACAAGGCTTAAACGTATTTGACGCTACAAAAATGGCGAGTGTAGCAGCTGCGTACTATGTATCTCATAAAACTATGAATTCTGCTGAGGGATTAGAGTTTTTTGCACAATCACTGGAACCCATACTGGATGTCAAAAAGCAGAGAGTTTATTTAGCAGGTCCATTTTTTACACTGTCGGAACTTTGGATGGTGAATGAGGCTAAGTTTCACATAGAGGCTTTTGGGATGGAGGTGTTTTCTCCTTATCATGAAATAGGCATTGGAACGGCTGAAGAAGTGGTCCAAAAAGACATTGATGCTATCCATGACTGTGATGCTATTTACGCTATTTTTAATGGCACAGATCCTGGAACTCTTTTCGAAGTTGGATATGCACGCAGCATTGATAAACCAGTTGTGATCTTAGCTGAAAACCCCAAAGACGAGGAGTTGAAGATGTACGAAGGCTCTAACTGTAAAATATTTCAGGATTTTGCTTCTTCGGTTTATAGCCTGTCTTGGTTGTCATCATGAAAGGTTTGTTACTGTCAGGAGGATTAGATTCAACTGCCCTTGCTTACATGCTAAGGCCGCAAGTCGCATTCAATATTGACTATGGTCAAAAAGCAGCTAGAGCTGAGAGAGTCGCTGCTCAGGCAATTTGCAAAGAGCTCGATATTGATTTGATTAAAATTGATATCGATTGCTCTAGCATAGGCAGCGGTGATCTCGTTGGTTCCCATGCGCTAGAAGTCGCTCCTGAGAGCGATTGGTGGCCATTTAGAAATCAGTTATTGATAACAATGTGTGCGATGAAAGCTGTTGCGATGGGCTGCTCAGAATTAGTAATAGGAACCGTTTCTTCTGATTCATATCATGTGGATGGGAGCGCTAGTTTTATTGATAAAATCAGTTCTCTTATATCAATGCAAGAGGGAGGTCTATCGGTTACTGCTCCAGCAATGAATACGAGTACAGCAGAACTTATCGAAAGATCTGGTATACCATTTAGTTTACTTGCGTGGAGCCACTCTTGCCACAAAGCTGATTTACCTTGTTTAGGATGTAGAGGGTGCAATAAGCACTATTATGTTATGGAAAAGCTGGGAAAATATGGCAACTTATAAAGACCCTAAAATAAAGCTTATAACTTCAATCAAAGAGCGTGTTGCATATAAAGTACTTAACTCTATTGAGTTAGTCTATCCTAAAGAACAAAAAGTAAGTTTTTTAGACGTGCTCGAAAATCGACATTCAACGAGAGAGTTTGCTCCAATGTCAATAAGTGATCTGGGAGGGTTCCTTTATTTATCTTGCCGTACTAGGTCATCAGAACGAGGTGAATTAGGCTTAGTTTATGAGAAAAGGAATTACCCATCAGCGGGAGCCCTACATTCGATAGACGTTATTGTGTCTGACAACTTTTCAAGAAACTGGTACATCTATAACTCAAGGCAGCATACTCTTGATGAGATTAGTGTTGCCGATCGTGAGGAACTTCAGGAATTTAAAGAAAGTTGTTTTAACATTTTAGGAAATGATAAAGCAGGATATCTGATTTGGTATGTATGTGATTTTGAAAGATTGGCATGTAAGTACGAATTCCCTGAAACGCTTGCTTTTAGAGAATCTGGGGGGCTTTCTGCGATTCAATCGTTAGTGTCTGAATATTTAAACATGTCTTTTTGTACTTTGGGTGCTAATGGTTCTCAGTACGCAACCTGTCTATCAGAGCAAAGCAAGTTGCTGGGTGTTGGTACTGCGATTGTTGGTGGAAAATGTTGAAGCAGAAATAGGAGTTTCCATTTTCAAAGCTTCATTTCTGACTTCGAGCTGCTTAAGAATAGTAGAAGATTCCTGCATTTCAAACCACATTAGCGCGTCTAATTCTGATGCTCTTACGTCCATTGAATTAGCTAGGGCCAGAAATTGTTCTTCTAGTTCTAGATAATGTCGTTCAACAGTGAGGTTGTCTTTAAAAAAGCCCCCTAGAATTCCTGCGCGATAGATATGTATGTCGAGAATTGCAACGTCATCAGCATCAAGCCAATTTCGCGCTATCCACGAGGCAGTCTTTAGACCAACTCCATTTATTCTGGTTAGCCAATTTCTTAACTCTTTGCCAGACTCTGTAGGTGGTGTATCGTCGATAATCTTTTTGATCGCAGAGTTAAGGTATTTGGCCTTTTGTTTTGCAAATCTGTATCGGAATGTCTTTCCTTCAAACTCTATAGGTTCAGAAAGCCAATTTTGGAGTTGTTCAATGGTATAGGGGTTGCCATTGAATGCACCTTTTGATTTCATATGCTCATAAGCCGCGAGCCCTTTTTCTGCTGGAATGCCATGCCCACCAAGTAAGCAAGCTCCTACTTCCTCAAGCAGAGATTTTCCAAGTTTATAATTCAAAGAAGTATTTGTAAGCCGACGCTCAAATACTCTGTACAGCCAATAGGAAACTGACGGAAAGCCAGCTGCGCAGCCCCACTTTACATTTGGCAGGACCTCATCATTTTCGTGTGGTAGCTCAACTTGGAACAAACTACGTCCAGCAGCTATGAATGCTGTTTGCGTCTGTTGCATAACATGTTTCCTATGGTTCAAGTTTATTATAGAACAAACTTGGTGCTTTGGTTATCTGAAATTATCTGTATAATAACACTTTAACAGATAGATTTCGATAGGTTTTGGATTGGAAGTTAATTCTTTTTGTGGTGCACTGAGAGATTTTTTAGAACACTCAGGAGTAAGCCAAAATATGCTTGCCCAGCAAAGTGGCGTTTCTCAATCCCAGATTTCCGATTGGTCAAAAGGAAAGTTAACTAGATTTGGTAAGAACCCAAAAAAAGTTATGGCTGTTATCGAAAGTTATCGAATTTCTAGCTACCCTCCCATACCCTGCAAAGTGCTAGAGGCAGTAAGCCGATTCTGTCAGGGGGGAGATGAAAAGGCTGTTGCTCTTATTAAAATGATCGACGTGATGGAGTCACTGGAATGATTTTCAATATAATTGTGCTTAAAGAGATAAAAGTGGTACTTATACATCATTTTTATCTGTAAGCTCTCTTAGCAGAGAGTTGTTTGTTAGGGTAAATAACTTTTGCGCTATGGACGACAACAGCAGCTGGATCTAAATGTGAGTCTTGGCCATCAAAGAAAATATGTGGCTTTATGGAGTAAAGTCACTGTTCAAAAACAGACTTTATCTCTACAGATTCTTGTTCTAACCAATAGATCTCAACCTTATCAAAAGCCTTCAGTTTATTTTTAAGCTTATAAATTGCGTCATCATTTACCTTGTCGAGGCATTTAATTAATTTATCAATGTCTATCGTCTTATCTGAGGTTCCAACTTGTTCTGTAGGATCCATCATGTAAGGCACTATACTTCGCTCAAATAAAGAGGCCATATAAGCCAATATTTGATACCCCCCTACATCAATATCTCCCCAGTGATAAATAGGTGTTTCAGGTAGCAACAAGCTCTCTATTTTTGAATATAATGACTGCCACGTTCTTGATGGAAAGCCGTTCGTGTAAAACACCAAGCCGTTGTCTGCCACTTCTCTACAATAACGCTCGAAGGTTGTCTGATTTTCAATAAAAAGTACGTATTTAGGAGGCTGATTAATTACAATATCAGAAACTCCATCTGGTGAAATTCCAATGTATGGCCAGCAATGTACTGTTTCTATCTCACCAGATTTGAATTCGATCACAAGGTTACCTTTAAACCTGAACAAAGGTGGAAATCGAGAAACTCCAATGTAAGCCAATACTTCTACTGCACTGAGAGCCATAACTTCTTCGGGCAGATTGTTTTTCATTAATGACTTTACTTTTGAGGCTAAATTTTCAAGCCTTTTAGAATCATTGAAAAGTTGAACGCTAATGGTGCGAATATCAGCTGCAACAAGCTGTGAGGGACTGATGGATTCAGCCCAAATAATAAATCTACAAGCATCGAGTATTTTAGATTTATCATCAGGGCTACAGTTAAAAGGCTTTTTTCCTTTACGCCACCCATCCTGTATCTCAGTCAGAGTATTTGATAGCCAAACAGGGCATGAGTTTTTAGTATTCTCGATTGTTTCTATTGCTTGCTTAGTATTGTCCGAACAAATATCAATATTTAAAAACTGGCATAGATGACGAACATCTGTAAGCTCAACGCTTTCTAATAAATTTTCGTCCCCAAATGCTTTTACTGCATACTTTAATCGAAGTGCACCGGTTTGATAGCCAATAAGTTCAAGTTGCTCATGGCATTTTAAGCGCTCGCTGATTGTAAAATCGTGATAAAAGTCGTACCTTTTATGTGTGATATTAAATGTCTGCCTTTCGATTAATATATTTGGCTTGTTACAAGCTTTGAGAAGCTTTTCAAGAAGCGTATTGATCAACTTTTACTCCTCCAAACTCCATCTCGACCTCTTTAATTAATACTGAGAGAATCTCTGGGTTAACGTTATGATCATCACTTTCCAATAGTTTTTTTCCATCATCCTTGTATGCATGGTGGTCGATATAAACCTGATCACCATTTCTTAAAATTGTGTAGGTTTTATCAACATATGGGCCTGTTTTAATCTCACTTTCCGGTGGAGCTGCAATTATTACTTGTAATCCAATCTCTCGGAAAAATGACAGTGCAGCTTTGGTGTTGTTACCATCCATTTTTGAAAACGCTTCATCGAATACGGCAATTGCAGCTCCACCTTGTACCTGATCGCCAAATTTATGAATTTTATAAGCTGTCATAAAGGATGCGCCTAATGCTACATAAAATGGCGCTTGCTTTTCGCCGCCAGAGCCTGTTTTTAACAATTCACTAAACTTTCGTTTAGTATCTGTATTAATGTCTTTTGACTGTATGTCATAGCTAAAGAAATTTCGATAGTCTGAAATCTCCCTTAACCTACCATCTAGTAGAAGATTTTCAATTATTCTAACGGCTGGATCATCCTTTTGTTCGTCAAAAAGTGTACCAACGTTGTCGATGTCTAGATCCGAGGTATCAGTTACGTAATCGTAAATCATTTTTAATGAATCAATACTTGTAACAGGGTAAAGAAATTGGTAAACGTTATTGTTAAATGTCAGCTGTGCTAATTGTTCATTTAAGACCGTAAATGTTTGTTTTATTTGCTGAAAGCTTTCTTTTAAATTTGCGACGACTTCTGCTCTGAAGTTTTTCAGCATAGTCTCCCTAGCTCGTTTTGAATCTACGACATACTTTGCCAATTCAGTCTTTTCGATTGTATCTATATGCGCCTTACATCTGTCTGATGCTAGAAGTGGTTGTGACTGGTTTAATGCGGCGAGTTCCTCTTTATCGTGGGGCTCAAAATTAGAGCAATACTCTGTAAGTGATTCGCCAGCATTCCTCAATGCCTTTTGAGCTGCATTTTGCGCATTATCGGCTTCTGATCTAGCTAGCTCAGCAAGATGGGTATAATTTTCTTCTACTGAACCATTCAGCTCTTCTAACTTTTCACTAGCTAAATCGAAAGAGAAGGAGCAAGAAGCCTCAAAATCTTTCCGTTTACTGACTTGCGCTTCATATGCTAATGATAGCTTGTTGATTGCTATTGAATACTCTCTGAGCTTTGTCTCTTGAATTCCGATATCAATTTTGATCTGATTCAGTTTTTCGCTGCTTTCGCTAAACGCTTTATCAGCCTGTATGGACTGTTCTTCAAACTGCTCATCACTTTTTTCTTCAAGCTGTTTTAATGCCTGGTTTATCTCCGCAATGATTGTATCAAACTCTTTAAATTGACTGAGTGCACTAGGCAGCTCAGCTCCACTGTTAATCGCTGTCGTTATACTCGGAATGAATTCATTAACTAGTGATTCAAACTTTTTGTGATTACTATGGGTTTCAGCAAGCAATGGCGCTAGTAATTGCATTTTTTCTTGTAAAGCTTGTGCATGTTTCTTTCTAGCTTCGATGCCCAACATAATTGATTCAATTGGTTTACCCCCACCACTTATAGCGCCGCTGCTTGCGACCATTCCATCTTGACTTATAGCACGTTTTTCATGACGCAATTCATCTTCAGTTTCAACCAGCTTCACGTCATGTAGTAAGCCTCGCAAAAATCTCAATGCCACCGGATCGTCTGATTCGATTAAACTTGCTGCGCTATCTGGATTAGGGACTCCTTCAAAGCCAAAACCTTTATCAGGATTTATCAACTTAACCTGACGAATATGTCTGTGCCTATTTTTTTCCTGGCGGTATAGTTTGAGTGCTTGGTTATAATCTTGAGAATTGATAACTAGGGCTTCACGGTTACTTTTTAGAAAACTCTCAATGCTTAACTGCCACTTTTCATCATTGATGATCGCTAGATCACATACAGGTGTCGCATTTATTCCATAGCTTTTTAGCAGTTCTACTACATGGATAGTTGATTTGTTAAAACGTACCTTACCTTGTTTTGAGTCCTCATATGATGCTTTAAGCTCTGCAAATTCATCAGTTAATGAATCAGTTTTTTGCTTGGAATTTGACGACTCGTTTTGAAGTTTCGAAGATAACTCTCTTAGTTTCTTTAACTCAATCAGGGTTTGTTCGATATTTTCTAATGACAAATACCAGGAGGAAGATATAAGGTCGTTGTCATGACTAATAATTGCTTTTAAATTAGATTGTATAGTATTAGCCGACTCACCTATAGTGATATCTTCAAGCTCCGGCCAGATAAACGTAGTGATCTGCTGTAGTTGTTTATTGAATTGGTTTAACTGACTTCCCTTTGCGTCACGTAGCTGAGTTTTAACTTCTAATTTGTCAGTGAGATTTTGCTTTTCTTGGTACGTTTTAGAGCCAAGCCAAGCTGCTTTAGCTGTGTCTGCTAGTTCTCTTAGTCTTTTTACGTCTTTATCAAGTTTGTTTTGCTTCTCTTGATTACCATCAAATTTTATTTGTAACTCTTCAGCTTCGTCTTGTTTTTTATTTAGCCTGTCGTCTGTACCTAAACATGCAGCTTCTAGCTCGCACCATTGATAAGCTAAAACACTTTCGTTTCTCTGCTTATAACGATTGTATGAACTTACAATTTTTTTTAACAACGACAGCTTTTCTTCAGTTGTAGTGATAAGCTCCTCTATTTGCTGGTATTCACTATAGTCATTTTCAATGCGGTCAACGTCTATGGCTCGTTTTGGCAGAATGTAATTCCATATAAAGTCGTTAATACTCTTTTCTTCTTTGAACGCAATGCCATTTTTAAAGGCTTGTAACATCATATTCGAAGCAATTTGCTGGCTAGTACCTGAGCCAGACATCAATTCACAATATTGCCGTCTGTAGTCTAAAGCGTTATTGGGAAATGAGACGGTAGCAGGCTTTAACTGCAAGCGCTTTTGCATTGTTGACCAAGGAACAATGGTGTTGCTGCCATCCATGAAGTCCATGCTGCTAAGGTCTAAGCCATCAATAATAAATCGCTCTTTTTTTACTTTTTTATCACCAGTTCTGGCAAATAAAGAAAGTCCAAAGCTGTAATAAGAATTGTCAGGCCGTTGGAATGTTACGGATAGGTAGCAATTAGATACTTTGCGCGGCTGTACTGCTCTCATCCCGCCAGACTCCGCCACAACACCGAGTACATATGACAGAATTGAACGTCCAGATTGTTTATTGTCGCCGCTCGCGGCATTAAGCGCGATTTTGTTTTCGTCACCTCCGGCAAAAATTGTTTGTAATGCATCTGCTAGAGAGCTTTTCCCCGCACCATTAACTCCTTTAAAAAGTGCAACATCGACATCAATAGCAATATCTTCATAATCAAATAAATACCAGTTAATCAAGGTCACTCTAACAAGGCGGTGCATATTTGCTGAATATTTGTTCTTACTCATGAGTAACCTCGACAGCTTCCTTCACTTTTTCTTCTCCAATTCCATCAGGTGATTGTTCGTTTTTATCTTCAGCAAAGCGCTCTAACAGTGAAATATATTGTTCCGACAGAATTACTTTAATCGTTGGCAACACCACGATTGTAGGTAACTCTGACGCTTCATCTTTTTCACCTAGTGAAATAAGACCGCTTTTTTCAAGAGAGTAAAGAGCTTCTTTAGTGTCAGCAAATTTAGGCTTCTCTTTACCTGTAAGTTCTAAGTAATTATCAATCAATAATGATGGTGAAGGCTTTGCTTTACCGTTTTCAATGCAGGCTTTACGAGCTTCTGTATCATAAAGCTTCGCCAAAATTAGCAAGAACAGGGTATCTAGTTGCTTCATCTTTCCGCGATGATATTTGGGAATTACACCGCAATAGCCAAAGTTATTATCTAAAACAAACTCATCACCAAACGCACTGAATAAATTAGAAAAATACTCTTTATGCCGAAGAACTAAGTTATAGCTTGTCCGTTGTCCATGGCCGTCATACCAAATAAATTGCTTGCGCCTGATCTGCGCCGCAGCCTGATAAAAATCATCTGCATCAAGATGCTCATTCTCTGGTTTATCCAATAATATTTTTAAATCTCTTAGCATACTTATACCTTAGTTCCGTAGGGATGAATACGCCGCTCAATGAGTATCTTTGGCGCAACGACAAATGAGTTTTCTGTATATTCATTTTGCACAGGCTTACATTTGTATATCTTAACTAATTGACTATATGGACTACCTGGCGGGACAGCATCATGGAGTAAATCCCGCATCTGCAAGAAGGCAATGAGGTCGTCCAGACAGTTCACCTCAATTTCGTCAGTTGTTATACGTATCTTATTACCGAGCGCTTTCTCAATAAGGTGTAATATCCTTCTTGGTGAAGGAGCTCTTCGTTTGATATAAGCATCAACAGCACGGCTTCGAGCAATATCTTCAATTTTTGGTAGCTGTTTATGAACTTGTGTCGGCTCATTAGGAGCTTGTATAGCTCTTGGTTGATAGAGACGGGAATCTGCAATAAAAAATTCGGTTAATTGGTTACTGGGTATAGTTGAGTTTTTTGGTAATTTGGCAACTCCATCAATAAGATTATCTAGTCTTTTTCCAAGCCCAGGTACCACAGTGAGCGCGTATTGCATCGCCTCACGAGTTCGCTTGGTCATTGTGCGCCGGTAGTGGTCTATTCGCTTGAGTGTGGTATCAATATTTTCGAGGATTTGAACAATATCATTGAGTACAGTTTTCAGTTTTTCTGCTGACTCTAGCTGTGATCTGGTTTGGTGTTCTTGATGGTGCTTTTCAACAAGTGCTTGCCATACAGATTTGTTTTGTTGAATGTCAAAAATTTCACTAATAGTTACTGCACGATATCTGTAGGGGTGAGTTGTTAAATTTAATTTTGAATAATCTTCCAATAAAATTTTCTTTAGAAAGTCTTCGAAAAATGTCTCGAAAAGCTTTTTACCCATTTGCTGTTCGCGCATTGTATAAGCAATTTCCTGACAGTTTGCAGCCATAGAGAGTAATTCCTTATAGAAGCGGCGCGCACAATCGGCGGCAAATTCAATACTAGAAAGTCCACTTTGAGGATTCGACTTTACTGTCCTAATTGCACTATATATGCCTTGACACGTCGAGCCTAACTTCGCAATAGGACCTTGCGAAATGTTTTCTAGAGCTGAAATTATACTAGCGGCAATGCTTGGCATGAAAGTTTCCCTTCTGTAGCCCTCTCCATCCATTTCGCGAAGCCACCCACATTCCTTTAACCTCCGGTAAATTCTGGCAGCATCATCAGGCTCATCAAAAACACGCAACTCTTCATCTTCTTCTTGAAGATGAGCTTCTTGCTCATGCTCTAGAAGACTATTACGGATGATTTGTTTAGCTTTTACAGGGGTGCATTCACCGATCTCTGTCTGTTCAACAACTAAATAGCGATATAAGGCAAAAAGTGAAATCGAATAGATTTTACTATTGATCGAGGCTAGTGGTTTAAACAGGTCATTATTGATGTTTTTCCAAAACATATAAGCATTTCAATTTCCTTTAGATGATGAAACTATAAATGATTAAAATGTGTGCGTCTAGTTTCTTTACATGTAAAGTTAATTGACGCGCTGTGATTGGTGGTTAATAATGACGTTGTGATTAACAAATACGAACTGGTTATGTCTGAAAAGTTTGAAGGTATTTCTTGGGGGGTTAAAAAGCGCCTTCAATTTATTGAATTTCAGTTATTATTCAAGCGTGGAATAAATTCACGTACTCTCGTTATGGAGTTTGGTATTTCAAGACAACAAGCGAGTGGTGATATCAAACTATATAAGGATCTTTATCCAGAGAACTTGTTGCCCTACAATGCAGTGGATAAGTCTTATCGGCCCAGTAAAGCCTTCAGCCCTCATTTTGTTAGTGAAAATTTGACACCTAGCTTTAGTGATTCTTTTGAAGATTTTTCAGATAATCAGTCTATTGAAACGATACCTACACTAAGGAGAAATCAGATTAGGGGGCTTCTGCCTAGGATTATGCTGGCTATAGAGTCTGAGTCTGACATTCAAGCTATCTATAAATCTGCAAACTCTCCATTTGGTGCCAAAAGAACTTTGAAGCCAAGTGGTATTGCTTATGTTGGCAATAGGGCTCATTTAAGGGCTTATTGTTATGATCACTGTCAATATCGTGATTTCGTCCTATCACGCTTCAGTACGGAACCTAAATTGATATCATCGAGGCATAGGAAAACCGAACTCCCAAAAGATACAATGTGGCAAGAAGTCGTGTCTGTGATGTTGGTAGCTAATCCAAATCTTTGTGAAGACGGTAAGGAGCTAATTGCAGGAGAATTTGGTCTTGAAAATGCCTCTCCAGTCAGTATTCGAAAATCATTACTACATTACTTTTTTGCGCATAATAATTTACCTGTAAATGATTATGATTTAATCTTGGCTAAAAGTCAGCCATGGACATTCCCCATTTTAGTTAAAAACTGGGAAGACTGTAGAGAGTATTTGTTTGGTTGTGGGTAAAAAAATCTATAATAGTATCAAATATTGCACTGTCTATAATAGTATCAAATATTGCACTGAGTTAAGTAAAACTCACTGTTGATGCATAGCCATTCAATAAAACACTTGTTCAGCTTTCTAAGTCTTTTGGTATGAATCTTTATTGCTGGGAAATATTGAGTGATTTTACTGCTAACGATGCTCAGTATGAAAATTTATTTCTCAACCTCAAATTTCCTAACCAAAACACAAGCCCTATAGTCCTACTCAGTATGAAACTTTATTGCTGGGCGACATTGATTAATGTTAAAAAAGCGCTCAATGCGCTTTTTTTGTGCCTAAAATTCTGTTAGCTTAGGTAACTTATTATTCTCTAAGGGATTAGTCATGCGTTTATTAACCGTTATTTGTTTTTTTAGCTTTTTTGCTTTTAGTTCACAAAGTGTCTTTGCACAAGCTGGCATTAAACAGCAAAGTGCTGATGACTCTCAATTCATGCACACTATTAAATCGGCTGTTTTAAACGAAGAACGCACTGTTGTTGTACAGTTACCAAAGAGCTACCAAGC
>Ga0115572_10001017_pt1 | contig 23085 bp, 26 predicted proteins | sample COGITO_mtgs_1206_FD_88681 | JGI IMG/M metagenome (GOLD analysis project Ga0115572, IMG submission 88681) | Pelagic marine microbial communities from North Sea - COGITO_mtgs_120607 | ecosystem: Environmental > Aquatic > Marine > Epipelagic | place: Germany:Helgoland, sampling site Kabeltonne... | reverse complement strand
TTTTTTAAGTGCACGGATGCGCTCCCACGGATCTTCGCCTAAGTAACGAATACAGGAATCAAATGTTGCCCCACCCCAAGATTCTATAGACCAATAGCCTGCGTTATCTAATTTTTCAGCAATTGGCAGCATGTCATCTAAGCGCATGCGTGTTGCTAACAAAGATTGATGTGCATCTCTGAGTACCAACTCAGTAAGTTTTAATCTAGCCATAGGACACCCCTTATTGTTTTTGATTATTTTTGTATTGAGCAATCGCGGCACTGATTGCAGCGATGTGGCCACTAGGCACACCTTGAGATTTGAGCGATGGAGTGCGAGTAGCTTCAGCCACTGGCTCTTCAAATCGGCTCATTAGTTTAGACATGAGTGTAATTGCTGAAATTAGCAATGATAAAAAAATGAAAACACCCACCATACCAGTAACCATTAAATTTGCTGCTGTTGCAAGTGATTGACCAATATCCATGCAGACCTCCCTAAATACAAAATTTGCAACCCACCCGCTACAAATGGGTAATAAACCAGTTTATATAAATAAATATTCAGCAATCATAACAAAGATAGGAACCCTATCCAAGCTTTGTAAATTGGTAAAACCAATTAATATTAAAATAACATACCCACACTTAAGTTAACACTCTCAATATTGGTATTATTTGCTGCGATATAGATTACAAAAATAGTCAATATAGCTAAAAGTTATGAGACAACTTCCTTAGCATGAGTATTTTTCATTTTTAACTCATAAAACCAACTAGTTTAAAATTCAAATATAAAGAAAGTTAAATTGGTCTTACCAAAAAAAGGTGTTTAATAAAGGAATATACGACATCAAGCATAAGTTACACGTAATAAAGTAAATATTACTTACACATTTTTTTACACGCTCATCAATTAAACTCAACCCATTGAAAATAAACAACTAAATTTATGGCACATTACTAGCATTAATTAATTCGTACAAATTAACAAACCAAGGAGACGACAATGTTACGCTGGACAATTACATTTTTAGTTATTGCACTTATTGCTGCAGTGTTAGGTTTTGGTGGCATCGCAGGTGCCGCAGCAGGAATTGCCAAAATTATATTTTTTATCTTTTTAGTATTATTAGTTATTTCACTTGTTTCTGGAGCACTACGCGGAAACGTCCCCAAGGGGTAAGAATTTAACAAAAACTACTTAATTTATTATTTTAGAAGGAATTACATTATGAAATCTACAACAGTAAAGACTGCCGTTATCGCCCTTTTCGCAAGTGCTTTTATCATGGGCTGTGAAGACAATCATGCCGAAGAAGCCGGTGAGCGCATTGATGAAGCGGTAACAGATGTCGGTAACAAAATCGAAGATGCATGTGAAGAAGTTAAAGAAGGCGTAAAAGCCGAAGAAACTAACTGCTAATTCAGGCATGTGATCAAAAAACGACTCAATTGAGTCGTTTTTTGTGTTCAAAATAAACTTAATTGCAGCTTCTATACTTTTAGCTCCTAGCCTCTAACATTAAGCGCTTCATATCGCGAACCGCTTTATCTAAACCATCAATGGCTGCACGGGCAATGATTGCATGTCCAATATTTAGTTCATAAATATCTTTCATTGCAGCAATGGGTTTAACGTTATGGTAATGCAAACCATGTCCTGCGTTTACCGTCATACCTAAACTAGCTGCATATTCGACACCTTGGCGAATGTGCTCAAGTTCTTTATTCATATCAATGTCATTTTCAGCATCTGCATATGCGCCGGTATGAATTTCAACAAATGGGGCATTACATGCTTTTGCGGCATCTAGCTGTGCTTTATCAGCATCTATGAATAGTGATACTTTGATCCCCGCAGCAGCCAATTTTGCTGTAGCTAATTTAATCTTTTCAAAGTTACCCACAACATCTAAACCACCTTCAGTAGTCAGTTCTTCACGTTTCTCTGGCACTAGGCAAACATACTCAGGCTTAACATCTAATGCGATATCCAGCATTTCATCAGTTACTGCAATCTCTAGATTCATGCGTGTTTGAATAGTTTTGGCCATCACATAAACATCACGGTCTTGAATATGGCGGCGGTCTTCACGCAGGTGGATAGTTATACCATCAGCGCCTGCATGTTCAGCTACGCTTGCAGCATGGGCTGGATCTGGGTAGTTTGTTCCGCGTGCTTGGCGTAAAGTTGCGATATGATCAACGTTGATACCTAACAGAATGTCTTTCATGTTTTACCTATATAAATTATTTAATAAAAAGCTCGCGGCTTTTTAATGGTTTTTTACCAAGTAATGGCTTCATTAAATGACGGCTTAATTGTTTCGCCATGTATAGCACATCAGGCGCGCTAAAGTCATGATCTGCAATTGCATTTAACTGAGCTCCTGTAAACCCATCCCCTTTTAAATCCTGAGCAACAAAACCGTATTCGGCAAAGTAACTATACGTGTGCGCCGCATCAATTGGATCGCCTGCCGCATCGAAAGTAAAATCAACACCATAGCCGAGCAACTCTAGTAACTGAAACTCATAAGAGCGCAACACGGCTTGTAAGTTTGGATGCTGATTTAGTTGTCTAAGATGAGTTTTATATAACTGATAAGCATGATCAATGGGCTCATTAATTGGCACAATACGGTTAGTGAGTTCATTTAAATAAAAACCACAATAAAGCTGGTCGCCTACAAGAGGTGACTGCACACCATGTAATTCAAAGCGTTGAATATATTTTAGATCATGTTTACCAGTGTAGTTTACTAGTAAGGTTTGGAAGGGTTGTAACTGTGCTTTATGCTTTGTTGCTTGTCGGCCACTAATTCGGGCTAACATTCGCAATTGGCCAACGCCCTCTACCAACATATCAAGCATTACTTGCGAGTCACTAAATGGACGTCTATGTAATAAATATGCTGTGTAGAAGTCGCTATCCATAAGTTAATTTAGGCAGAAGTTAATCTTCACCATAGCCTAAACTACGCAGGGCTCGTTCATCATCAGCCCAACCTGATTTTACTTTTACCCAAAGCTCTAAGAACACTTTGTTATCAAGCATTTCTTCAAGGTCTTTACGTGCTTCACGGCCAATAACTTTTAGCTTTTCGCCTTTGTTACCTATAACCATGCGCTTTTGTGTTTCACGCTCAACCAAAATCAGACCATTGATATGCCAAACACCATTTTCCTGCCACTTAAACTGCTCAATCTCAACTGTAACAGAGTAAGGAAGCTCTTCACCCATGAATCGCATAAGCTTTTCACGAATAACTTCGGCTGCCATAAAGCGCATTGAGCGGTCAGTTACATAGTCATCCGGGAAGTAAAATTCACACGGTGGAAGGCGTTTCGTTACTTCATCTTTGATCAAGTTAATATTTTTACCTTGAGTCGCTGACACAGGCATAATACCGATAAAGTCAAACTTGTCGCCTAAAAATTTCATATGTGGCAATACAAGGTCACGATCTTTAACTTGGTCAATTTTATTAATAACTAATAAAACTGGTTTGCCACTTTGGCTTACCTTATTGAGTACCATTTCATCATCAGCATTCCAATGAGTGCCTTCGACAACAAAAATAATTAGCTCAACATCACCAATTGAGCTTGATGCTGCGCGGTTCATTAAACGATTAATGGCGCGCTTTTCCTCAACGTGCAACCCAGGTGTATCTACATAAACAGCTTGATGTTTACCTTCAGTATGAATACCCATAATACGGTGGCGTGTAGTTTGTGGTTTACGCGAGGTTATACTTACCTTTTGCTCAATAATTTCATTAAGTAAGGTTGATTTACCGACGTTAGGTCGGCCAACAATGGCTATCATGCCACAAAAAGTGTCTAGCTCACCTTCATGAGGTTGGATCAGTGTATCAAGATTCATTTTTGAGTATCTTCAATGCTTTTTCAGCAGCTTTTTGCTCAGCCTTACGACGAGAGCTACCTACTGAGATTATGCTATCCATACCTTCAACAATACATTCAACCGTGAATGTTTGATTGTGAGCTTGGCCTTTTGTATCAACGACCGTGTAACCTGGCAAAGACAATTTGCGTGCTTGCAAGTATTCTTGCAATAGTGTTTTTGGATCTTTTTGATTTAATCCAGGTGATATCGCATCGAGTCTTGGCTCATACCACTGCAAAATTAAATCACCACACACATCAATGCCTGAATCTAAAAATACAGCACCAATAATCGCTTCAACGGCATCAGCAAGTGTAGACTCTCGTCTAAAACCACCACTTTTAAGTTCACCTGGGCCTAAACGTAAATAGTCACCTAAACCAAATTCAAGACCAAACTCAGCGAGAGTTTGACCACGCACTAAAGTAGAGCGCATACGGCTTAAATCACCTTCACGGGCTTTTGGAAACTTACCATAAAGTGCATTGGCAATGACGAAGCTTAGAATAGAGTCTCCTAAAAACTCTAAGCGTTCATTGTGCTGCCCTTTGTGACTACGATGGGTCATCGCCTGTTCAAGTAGTCCTTGATCAGTAAATGTATACCCTATTTTGTTATATAACTCTGTTACGTTTTTTTTCATTGTTACTGAATGTTACCTAGGCGTTCAAAACGAACTCCAGTTGGAACCCAGCCTGGTAAAATGTCATCTGGGCCATTATCAAATTCAAAACTCATCCATATAAAGACAGCTTTACCCACCAAGTTTTCTTTTGGTACAAAGCCCCATACACGACTATCTTGGCTATTGTCGCGATTATCACCCATCATAAAATAATGATCTGCCGGTACTACCCATTCATCTGAACGTGTACCCGGTTGTTGATAGTAACGCCCTTTCATTTCAAGCGCTTCTGGGTTTATTAAAATATCATGCTCTAATGTGGTTAAATTTTCATTTATACGCACTAAATCCATAGAGCCTTGCTTAAACTCATCGCGGTTGATGATTTCCATATCGATTTTATTAAACTCATTACACATTAAATCACCTTTTTGTGCTTGTCCTTGTTCACAATTAGGCTGAATGTATAAACGTTTATTTCGATATACAATTTTATCACCCGGCAAACCGATGGCGCGTTTAATGTAATCAACCCGTTCATCGAGCGGGTATTTAAATACCACGATATCACCACGCTCAGGCTCACTAACATCAACTAGTTGAGTACGCCAAACAGGATCTTTTACCCCGTATGAATACTTTTGCACTAGAATAAAATCGCCAACAAGCAATGTTGGCATCATTGAACCCGATGGAATTTGAAACGGTTCAAACAAAAACGATCTAAATATCGTGATTGCTGCAATCATCGGGAAGATTGATTTTGCCGTTTCGATTATTGCCGGTTCTGGAGCGATTAATGCAACAGTTTCTTCATCTAATTCCCCACCCGCAGAGTTACTCGCTAAGGCGATACGCACTTGTCTTTTTGGTGCAAAAATAAAGTGGTCAATTAACCAAATTAAGCCTGAACCTAAAGTTAAAAGCACTAAAAATATTGAAAAGTAACCAGCCATGCATTAATCCCTTTATCTACGAAACTTATTTACCAACTTTAAGAATAGCTAAGAAAGCATCTTGCGGTACTTCAACATTACCTAGCTGCTTCATTCGCTTTTTACCGTCTTTTTGTTTCTGAAGAAGTTTCTTCTTACGGCTTACATCACCACCGTAACATTTCGCGATTACATTTTTACGTAATTGCTTAACCGTTGTTCGGGCAATAACATGCTGACCAATTGCAGCCTGAATTGCAATATCAAACATCTGACGAGGAATAAGCTCTTTCAAAGCATCAGCTAATTGGCGGCCGCGTGATTGTGCACTTTCTCTGTGAACAATAATAGCAAGTGCATCAACTCTGTCACCGTTGATTAAAATGTCAACGCGAACCATGTCTGAAACTTGGAAATGCTTAAAGTTATAATCAAGAGATGCGAAACCGCGACTGGTAGATTTTAACTTATCGAAAAAGTCCATCACCACTTCAGCCATTGGTAATTCATACGTAACTGCAACTTGTTTACCGTGATAGCTCATTTTAGTTTGCATGCCACGCTTGTCGACACACAAAGTAATAACACTACCTAAATATTCTTGTGGTACAAGTATATTGGCTTCAACTACAGGCTCACGTATCTCTAAGATATCATTCACTGGCGGTAAATCTGATGGATTATCTATTTGCGTAGTGCCTTCTTTAGTCACTACTTCATAAATTACCGTTGGTGCAGTGGTGATCAAATCAATGTCGTATTCACGCTCTAAGCGCTCTTGAATGATCTCCATGTGTAGCATCCCTAAGAAGCCACAGCGAAAACCAAAGCCAAGTGCAGTTGAGTTTTCTGGTTCAAAGAATAACGAAGCGTCATTTAGACTTAATTTGTTAAGTGCATCACGGAAAGATTCATACTCATCAGATGCAATTGGGAACATCCCCGCATAAACCTGAGGTTTTATTTTTTGAAAACCAGGTAAACGCTGAGGTGCCGCGTTTTTTTGATGCGTAATTGTGTCACCTACTGGCGCACCATGAATCTCTTTAATACCCGCAATTACAAAGCCAACTTCGCCGGTTCTTAAAACGCCAGTATTGGTTTGTTTTGGCGTAAATATACCCACGTGATCAGCAATATGAACTTGGTCATTCGACATGATTTTTATTTTGTCGCCAGCGCGCAGCTCACCATGCTTGATACGAACAAGTGATACAACGCCTTGATATGGGTCAAACCATGAATCGATGATCAGTGCTTGTAAAGGTGCATCCTTATCGCCAACCGGTGGCGGAACATCTTTCACGATCATTTCTAATACTTCGGCAATACCTACGCCGGTTTTAGCACTACATTGCACTGCATCTAAGGCATCAATACCGATAATGTCTTCGATTTCCTCAGCGACACGTAACGGATCAGCTTGCGGTAAGTCGATTTTATTTAAAACTGGAATTACTTCTAAATCCATTTCAATTGCGGTGTAACAGTTCGCCAGTGTTTGCGCTTCTACACCTTGACCAGCATCAACAACTAACAAAGCACCTTCACATGCTGCTAATGAGCGTGATACTTCATAAGTAAAGTCAACGTGTCCTGGGGTATCGATAAAGTTTAATTGGTATGTTTCGCCATCATTGGCTGTATAATTTAGCGTTACACTTTGCGCTTTAATGGTAATACCACGCTCACGCTCAATGTCCATCGAATCCAATACTTGCTTTTGCATTTCACGGTCGGTTAAACCGCCACAAACTTGGATTAAACGATCAGAAAGGGTCGATTTACCGTGGTCAATATGGGCGATGATCGAAAAGTTACGGATATGCTTCATAAACTGGATTCTAAACTTCTATTTTAATGGAATAAGTGTATAAAAGCGCAATTTTACATTTAATTGGCTTCAATCACCATCTATTTGAGTTAAAGGAAGGCTAATTGGGTGAATTTTTATTACTTTTATATCGTGCGTAAGACTTTTAACACGACTTTTAGCTATTCCAAAGCCTGTAAAACCACCTACAACAGCGGCTAAAATCTGTATCCACTCGGCAGCATCAAATATTTCACTAGCAACAAGTGCAAATATAAGGCTCAAAAATAAAGGTAGCATGTAAACAGCAAAAGCATGTTTGACCATATGGCTATCGTCTAATGCTAAGGTAACTTTTTGACCGACCTCAACGGGCGTTTCAAACTGATATGGGAATGTTTTTTTAGCCGTGCCAAAAAGCTTGCCAAACACTTGTGAGCCACACCGACCATTGCATCCTTCACATGCTTTTTTTTGTTGAGCTTCTAAATTAGCAATGGTGCCTTTAATAGACACCACTGTAAGGGTTTGTTCAATCATGTTGAATTATAGAGGCCTTGCCACAGATTCTGCGATAGTTTTAGCGGTTGCCGCTGGGATATTACCCACCACCGACACATCAAAACTGCCAGCATTGTGAACATAAATAGTTGTAGCACCTGATGATAACGCACCACTTGGTCTACGTCCGGGTAATGGACGCTGAACAAATACAGATACTTCTACAAAACCATCAGAATAAAGATAGTAATCAGTTAGCTCATTATTCAAGTCTAGCTTATGCCTATCTGATTTCAATAAACTAAAACCATCTGGCAACCAGCCTATTTGCCAATTGTTACTTGCTAAATTATCAGTGTTTTTTGCTATTGCATCACTAGGCAGAGGTGTAGGAAACTCTTTATTAAGCATTTCAAGTAACAAAGGAGCGGGTTCTTCTGTCACACTTATATGTGTTAATTGTAGTTGCTCTAGCATGTCACCATTGTGATTTACATAGGCTGATTTTAAAATCAGCGATGACTCTGCGTCAATCCATAGCCAATAGTTAAATTTATACTCATCTTTTGACTCAATACGCACAAGTTGTGCAGGCCGACCTGCAATACGTCCCTTCCCACCTAAGACAAAGTCATATTCTTGATTTAAACGCTCTATGTTTTTAAAAAGAACTTCAGGTATTGGGCCTGCGATTGAATCTGTGGCAATAGAATAAGGAGCTGATTGAGGCTCGAAATAGGTCACTTGGTTATCGATTCTAATTATTTCAAGGCCGGCGCCATTAAGTAAACTTAAGTGCTCTAATTCGGTTTCACCTTGTTTTGCATGGAGCCAGCGATAGGGCTCCATAGATTTGCCTTTAACAACAACAAACGATGCATCAAAGTTGCGGTTATGAACGGCTTCAGCCATATTGAGCAAAAGCTCTTTTGCTGATTTTTCATCACTAGAATAGGCAGGAGCCATTAAGGCCAGTGACAAAATTAGGGTAATGAATTTCATTTACTTATTTTTTTTCCTCTTCGGCTTGCGCCTTAGTCTGAGCTTTTTCAAGAGAATATGCAACGCGTGCTTGGCGTTGATGTTCTAATACAAGCGCTCCGATACGCTGTTGCTGTAACTCACGAAACCCTTTTTCTGCATTTTCAAGCGCAGGCTCTGACGAGTAACTTACTGGCGATGCAACACCTGTAAGTGGTGTGCTCTGTAGCATAGGAATTTCATTCATGGGTGAGTTATCATCTTGTGGTAATGTTTGCACCCCAACAATAGCAAACATGGCCACACTGGCTGCAATTGCTAATTGTGCAAGCGGCTTACGCCAGTTGAAGGCAATCACATTATCACTAGCCACAGCTGTACTCTCAGTGTCTTGTTTTTGACTGAAATCAGCGTATACAGGTTCGCTTTCAAGTGCTTTGGCAACGCTATCGCTAATATCTAAAACAAAGTCATTTTCAGACTCAGCACGCATCACATCGCCAATCAAAGCATAACGGCCTAATGTTGCAGACTCTTTAGCAGCAATTTCCTGATCGGTTAAAAACTCTTCGCCGTCAAGTAACGCGGATAAGTTTTGATCATCCAACTTGTTAACGTGTGCTTTTGTCATATTTAAGACTCGCCTATTAATGGGTTTATTTTGTTATCAATTGCTTCTCGGGCACGAAATATGCGCGAACGCACTGTACCAACTGGGCAATCCATAACCACGGCTATTTCTTCATAGCTCATCCCTTCGATTTCTCGTAAGGTGATCGCGGTTTTAAGATCTTCAGGCAAACTATCAATTGTGTTAAAAATTACAGCGCGGACTTCGTCACTGAGTAACAAATTTTCTGGAGATGCATTTGAACGCAGTGCATCAGCACCTTCATAAAATTCTGCATCCTCAGCATCAACATCATTTGCTGGCGGTTTGCGGCCTTGAGCCACTAAATAATTTTTAGCACAATTAACTGCGATACGGTATAACCAAGTATAAAAAGCACTGTCTCCACGAAAGTTAGGAAGTGCACGATAAGCTTTAATAAACGCTTCTTGTGCAACATCAGCAATATCACCATGATTAGATACATAACGCGATATCAATCCGGCTATTTTATTCTGATACTTCTTTACTAATAAGTTGAAGGCATTCTTATCGCCTTGCTGAACTCTTTTTACCAGCGCTAAATCCAAATCCTGCTCGCTCATTCGAGCCGGTACTCCTATATCTAATTATTACTTGTTATTCATATCTTAGCCATTGTTCACAAATACTCTGACTGAGGGGTGAATAAAAAGTTCATTTAATATTATTTTTTTATAAAATAGCTCATAAATATGTAGATGAGGGCTTAAAATGACTAATTGTGTCGCCCCAAAATATGATACATATACGCATATACAATAATATTGATTGCTCGTACCAATTTCATAAATTAGTATCTCGGGCATTGTAACCGCAAAGACCACGGACATGAACCAAAATAAACACCACACCACAGATGTTGCTATTATTGGAAGCGGCGCGGCTGGACTTTCATTAGCTTTATCGCTAGCTAATCACTGCAACGTTATCGTTATAAGTAAGGGTGAGTTAAAGGAAGGTTCAACCCTTTATGCTCAAGGAGGTATTGCCGCTGTTTTTGATAAAAAAAATGACAGTATTGAATCACATGTTCAAGATACACTAGATGCAGGTGGTGGCTTGTGTGACCGCGAAGTAGTGCATTACACAGCAAGTAATGCGCAAGATTGCCTACAATGGTTAATCGAACAAGGTGTTCCATTTGATATGGAGTTCGACAGTCAAGGCAAAGAACGTTTCCACTTAACTCGTGAGGGTGGACATAGCCATCGACGTATTTTACATGCCGCAGATGCTACAGGCCGTGCTGTACAAACAACTCTCATTAGCCAAGTCCAAGCTCACCCAAATATAACAATTTTAGAACAATACAATGCTATAGATTTAATTGGTGATAAAAAGTTAGGCCGACAAGGCCAACATATCCACGGCATTTATATGTGGAACCGCCAAGCAAAACGTGTAGAAACCGTTGCAGCAAAATTTGTTGCTTTAGCAACTGGTGGTGCAAGTAAGGTATATCTTTATACGTCAAACCCAGATGTATCAAGTGGCGATGGTATTGCGATGGCTTGGCGCGCTGGATGCCGTGTAGCAAATATGGAATTTAACCAATTTCACCCAACCAGCCTGTATCATCCAGAACTACAAAATTTCTTAATCACTGAAGCGATGCGTGGAGAAGGAGCTTATTTAAAGCGCCCCGACGGTACCCGCTTTATGAAAGATTTTGATGAAAGAGAAGAGTTAGCGCCACGAGATATTGTTGCCCGAGCAATAGATTTTGAGATGAAACGCTTAGGTGCTAACTGTGTCTATTTAGACATTAGCCATAAAGAGAAAGACTTTATCATTGAGCACTTCCCCACTATCTATGCTAAATGCTTAAGTGTTGGTTTAGATATTACTAAAGAGCCAATCCCAGTTGTACCTGCAGCACATTACACATGCGGTGGGGTGATGACTGACTTTAATGGCAAAACAGATCTGGATAACTTATATGCTATAGGGGAAGTCGCTTATACAGGTTTGCACGGTGCCAACCGAATGGCAAGTAACTCACTGCTTGAATGTATTGTTTTTGCCCATGCAGCAGCCAAAGATATACTGGCAAAAATTAATCAAAGCCCTGAACAACAAACACTACCAGTATGGGATGAAAGCAGAGTCTCTAACTCGGATGAAGAGGTTGTAATTACACATAACTGGCATGAGTTACGACTTTTTATGTGGGATTATGTTGGTATTGTTCGATCAACAAAACGTTTAGAGCGTGCTCTTCACCGTGTTGAATTATTACAACAAGAAATCCTTGAGTATTATGCAAACTTCAGAGTCTCAAACAACTTACTGGAACTGCGTAATTTAGTGCAAGTTGCAGAACTCATTATTCGCAGTGCAATGCAACGAAAAGAAAGCCGCGGCCTCCACTACACCATTGATTATCCAGATAAAAATAACAACCCAACGCCCACTATTTTGACGCCAACACATCAGCTGAACTAGCCAGTACAGCGCGCTTAAGGCGAATAAAACTTTGCTCATCGCATCCATTAGCATTAATAATTAGCCAATGGGTGCGGCTTAGCCCAATAATATTCAACCACACACAATGCTGATAAGCTCGACTTTTGCGGCCTATTTTACCCGTAATTTCTTTTTCAGGATTCACAAAGTGGCAGTGTGGAGAATCAATGATCAACGTACCTTTTATAGGATGTTGATGTTTGTACCATCGCCAACAAGACAATCCAATTAGCAGACTCAATAATAAAGTTAAAGCTTGAGCGAACAGTGTCGTTAAAAAGGCACAGAAACAAAACGCAAATAAGCCAAAACAGACCACAAACGGTTTATGATCTGCTTTATTATTTGTAATGCAAAATCTATACACGAACTCGATTTAAAATAAGTTGCACCATCTCGTTTAGTTCAGCGTCTTTGCACTGTTGATGGCCCATAAACCAAGCAAATAAGTCGGGGTCATCCGCTTCTAACAAACGTTGAAACACTGCTTGTTGCTGTGCTGACAATGAATCAAACGCTTCTTCAACAAATGGCATAAACAATACATCAAGCTCTAACATCCCGCGACGACAAGCCCAGCGAATACGTGCTTTACTATGAATTTCAGTCATTTTTTACCTCGTACTTAGTTGTTATTGAGTTTACCAAATTGCCTCTGAATAAACAGCTTTAAATAACACGAACTAAATATTTCCAATGTACTAACTTATCATTTGGTTTCATCTATACCCATAGCATCATCTACGTTATTATAAGCACCTCAATTTCTCGCAAAGAAGGTTTTTATGTCAACTGTATATGCATGTCCTTTATCACATAAGCTGATCAGTATAAGTGGTGTTGATAAACTCGCCTATCTTCATGGCCAAATCACTCAAGATATAAATACACTTAAGCAAGATAACTTCTTGTGGGCCGGCCACTGTAATGCAAAAGGCAAACTGTGGAGTGTCGCGAAATTATTTGCATTTAAAGATAGTTATTTTCTTGTTGCCTCTGAACCAGAAATTGAACAGTCTTTAGGTGAACTTAAGAAGTACGCTGTATTTTCAAAGGTAGATATTGAGTTATCTTCACTGCAATTGGTCGGTTTAATAGCCGAAGATTTAAGCTCAGTAGAGGAGCAATTAGGCCTGACGTTTTCTGAGCAAATCACCGCGTGTGACTTTGATGGAGGAAAAGCTCTCAAGCTAGCAAATAACCGCTTGTTACTCATACTCAATGATGACTATAAATTACCTGAGACGGTTACCCGTTTAGAGGATGATGCATTATGGCAACAGCACTCAATCTTAGCTGGCGAGCCGCAGCTAAACAGTGAAGCTATTGGTGAATATGTACCACAAATGGTTAATTTACAAGCTATTGGCGGTATCAGCTTTCGTAAAGGCTGCTACACAGGTCAAGAAACTGTCGCTCGCATGAAGTATTTAGGCAAAAATAAACGCGCTATGTTTATCGTATCAGGTAAAAGCGATGGCACATTTGAAGAATTAGATGTAGAAACCCAAGTCGGTGAAAACTGGCGCCGAGCTGGAAAAATCATAGCGCAAGCATACAATAAAGAATCACATACTTTTTATGGCCTTGTTGTGTTGCCAAACGACAGTGAACCTAGTCAATCACTTCGTGTAAAACATGCCCCGCAAGTAGGGCTGAGCATTCAAGCCCTGCCTTACTCTCTTGAAGACGAATAAATAGGAATGACTATGATCATTGCAGAAAATAAAGTGGTTAAAATGCATTACTCTGTAACGGATAATGACAATAACTCTATCGATAATTCTTTTGATGGCGAGCCACTCGTGTTTATCATTGGAACTGGTTATTTAATTCCAGGCCTAGAAGATGCGCTGCAAGGCAAGCAGGCTGGTGATACATTAAGCGTAACTGTGGAACCTGAAAATGGCTATGGTGAGCGCCATGATGAATTAATGCAAGCTGTGCCTAAGTCTATGTTTGAAGGCATGGAAATCGAAGTTGGCATGCAGTTTAGAGCAACAACTGATGACGGTGATCAATCAGTTATGATCATCGATATCCAAGAAGATGAAGTGATTGTTGATGGCAACAACCCGCTTGCTGGTGTTACGTTGAAATTTGATGTAGAAGTTCTTGAAGTACGTGATGCTAGTGCTGATGAGCTTGCTCACGGCCACGTACATGGTGAAGATGGCTGTGGCCACGAGCACTAATTAGATATAAAAAGTGCATAAAAGAAAGCGCCTCGGCGCTTTTTTTATTTACCAAGCTAAGCGGCCTCAACAGCCTCACTTGGATTAATCTTACCATCTAATGCAGCAAGAAGCCCCGCTTGATCATTAGTACCTAACCGATACTGACTGCCATCTTTCATAGTCAGTTGCACCGCACTAAACCCTGAAACAGTATAAATCCAACCGTCATGAGTTATTCGCAAGCCTATACCATGGCGAAATGAATTTTCTACAGCTTTCGCTTCAACAATATCCTGCAACAATAAAGTATCTCCAAATAGACCAGGACCAAAACCCCAGCTAATCGATGTGTTATCTACTTTAATGGTTAGGCCATGGAATACAAAGCCAACCAGTATTAATATGCCAGCAAACACCATTAAAGGCATATCTGCGCCAATTAAATACCAAGCGAGTCCAACAAAGCTGCCAATCCAAGCAAGGACCACAAAAATAAATAATGCATACTGCTTATTTTTATACATAAAAATCTCAATAGGGGTTAAAAACTATAAACCAAAGTCGCGCTAAGCTCTGAATCGTATTTGAGTTTATCGTCTTCAGGTTTTGAGTTATAGCGATATAAGTAAGTAAACTTTAAAGACATGTCACCCATAACCTGACTGATCAATGATGTTTCTGATTTTAAACGTGAATTGAGCCCAGATAAAGACTGCTCAATACTTACATCCTGATTAAAACGTGTTCGCTTTGATACATTGCGCTCCCACTGAAGGGCAAGACGTAAAAGGTAACCTGTTTTCGTAGCATCTTCCCCCTCTTCAAGCTCAATATCGCTATCAGCAACTGAGCGATATAAGCCCGGACCGATATCAAAATCAATTTGGTTTTTTTCACCCTCATATAAACGATTACCGTAACCTGTTGCTAATGTGCTTTTAAATGCAAGGCCACTAAACTCATCGTTTTCATAATCGCCATAAATAAAGAATGATGCATTTTTAACACCTACCTTGTAGTTTCCCTGAGCGGATATGAAAATACGATTAGCTGAAACTTCATTCTCACCTGTTGTCTCATTTTCGTCACGCTTATAAAGCGTGTCTATTTTAAATTGATTGCGCCAATTTTCGAGGTCTTGATATAAGTTGCCTTTAAGTTTAAAGCTGGTCGAATTAGTATTACCGCTGCTGACAATAAAACCAAATTCAGTATCACCATAAAGTAATTCACCTTGATGAATTTTATGTATTTCCTCTTCTGATAGCTGTCCGTACTCATGGAAGTCTTCAAAAGGATCGACTGCCCAGCTTTTTAAGCTGACGAATACGATGAGTAAAAATATAAAACGATTCACTATTTACCCACAAATACGCTAAGAAAGTTAATTGTTTGGTGTACTAAATTGATCATTTGATTATTCGCTGTCCTTCCATAGAATATGGCAAAATGGGGCATCTTTATCACGACTAATTAAAATCTTGGCAAATAAAATATCTTGGTTCTCAAACTCAAGCCCTACTAATACTTGTAAAAAGTGCTCAGGTTCAATCTCAAGCGCAACAAAATCTTGCCATTGATCATCAGGTTCACCTTCTTCAATAAAGCCAAGCTCTTCACGATGCATATTAAAATCTTCAATATCTTGTTCGCTTAAGTTATCAGGCGCTAACTCTAAAAAGATATCATATGCTTGATGTGTTACTTCTTCTTCGCTGTATAAACGTGGACCAGTCATTACAGTGGACCCTTCAACATTATCAATTGCCTTATAGTATCAAACCTAAACAAATTTTTGCCAAAAAAAAGCCAGGTTTCCCTGACTTTTTTAAATGGCCTCTGCGTCAGTTTTAAGTTTTAGCAGTACCTTTGGCTTTCTCTCGCATGGTTTGCACCAAACTATAAAACAGCGGGACTAATAATGTACCAAATATCGTGGCGGCTAACATACCTGCTAAAACAGTAATACCCAACGATACCCGACTACCTGCACCAGCCCCCGTTGCGAAAACCAGTGGCAATACACCTAATACAAATGAAAATGCCGTCATCAATACTGCTCTAAATCGCATTGTTGCCGCACTCAGCGCAGCCTCAAAAATACTCTTGCCAGCAAGGCGCTCTTCCATCGCAAACTCAACAATTAAAATGGCTGTCTTGGTCGACATACCAATTAAGAGCACTAAGCCAACTTGAGCATAAATATTGTTTTCCATCCCCAGTACATATAACGCAAGCATTGCACCAAACATAGCCAACGGTATAGCAGCGATAACTGAAAACGGAATAGTCCAACTTTCATACTGTGCCACGAGAAACAAATACACAAAAATAACAGCTAAACCAAATAAAATAGGCGCCATATTCCCCGCTTCAATCTCTTGCTTTGACTGACCTGCCCATTCGAACGTATAACCATTTGGCAACTGACCTGCAAGCTCTTGCATTGCGGCGATTGCATCACCGCTTGAAAAACCGGCAGCTGCTTGGCCACTAATGCTTGCACTACGATACAAGTTAAAATGGTTCAATGTAGTAGGGCCAAGGATAGGCTCTAATTTAGCTAATGTAGTAAGCGGAACCATATCCCCTTGGTCGTTGCGAACGAAGTAATGTTGTAGGTCACTGGGGTTTTTCCTAAACTCACTTTCAGCTTGCATGATTACTTTGTAAGTACGGCTAAACTGATTAAAATCATTAATATACAGTGACCCTAACTGAGCTTGTAAGGTAATAAATATATCACTCAATGCAACGCCCTGTGCTTTCGCTTTATTTCTATCAACCTCTAAGAAATATTGCGGTACATTTGCACGGAACGTACTGTATACATTTGATAAGCTAGGGTGCTGATTAGCCTCATAAATTAGCCCATTAAGCACTTGTGCTAATTCGTTAGGATCACGCCCTTCACTGTCTTGTAGACGGAATTCGAAACCTGAGCTACTGCCAAGACCTGGGATTGGTGGCGGATTAAACACCATTATTTGCGCATCTGGCATCGCCCATAATTGCCCCGTCAAACGACCTATCGTTGCTTTTAAGCCAAGTTCAGGTGTCGTTCTCTCCTCCCAATCTTTTAAAATCACGATACCAAGTGCATTGTTAGAGCCAGCTCCACCAATTAATGAAAAGCCTGATACCGCAATAAAATCGGTTGCAGTGGGTTCATTTTTAATAACATTACCAATCTTTTTCATCACCTCTTCTGTACGCCCAGAAGCTGCAGCATCAGGTAGCTGAACATCAACAAATACAAAGCCTTGATCTTCTGCTGGTACAAAACCCGTCGGCACACTTTTAGCAAGCCATGCAGCGGCAACAAATATAACAATAGCAAACAAACTCATACGCCCTACGCGCTTGAGAATAAAGTGAATAACCTTGCTGTACACAGAAGTCGATTTAGTGATGCTATGCTCAACAGGTGCCAGCCATTTTATTGGCTGCATCGCTTTCTCATTCAACAATAAGGTACATAATGCCGGACTCAAGGTCAGTGCATTCACAGAAGAAATAATGACCGCAAATGAGATTGTCACTGAGAACTGCTTATATAGCTCACCCGTTATCCCTGGCATAAACCCCACAGGAACAAACACAGCAAGCAACACTAAGGTAGTAGCTATGATAGGCCCTGTAACTTGCCCCATTGCCTTTGTAACTGCTTCTTTAATCGGCAGCTTTTCTTCCTTTAAAATTCGCTCTACGTTTTCAATAACAATAATGGCATCGTCTACCACAATACCAATCGCTAAAACTAAGCCAAATAAAGTAATTAAATTGATTGAGTAACCCATTGCCATCATAAATGCGAAAGTACCCACTAATGACACTGGAATGGCAATTGTTGGAATTAATGTCGCGCGCCAATTTTGTAAAAACAAAAATACCACAAGCACAACCAAGCCAACGGCTTGAAATAAAGTCACAACCACTTCTTCAATAGAGCGATTAATAAACTCTGTTGTATCATAAGGAATAGAGTACTTAACGCCATCAGGTAACTGTTTAGCCAGTTCAGCCATTGTTGCCTTAACATCTTTAGCTACTTGTGTAGCATTGGCATCGGATAGTTGATAAATAACTAAAAAAGCGGTGTCTTGCTGATTCAACTTTGCCGTTGTACCGTAACTGGCAGAACCAAGCTCAATGCGGGCAATATCATTTAATCGAACAAAGTTACCGTTTTGATTTGCACGTATAATTGTTTGACCAAATTCCTCAGGCGTTTTTAAACGACCTCTTGCTTGAATTGAATATTCAAATTGCTGACTTGGCAGTGATGGCGCAGCGCCAAGCTTACCGGCTGCTACAATGGTGTTTTGCTCCTGTAGTGCAGCTTTGACCTCTGTTACTGTTAATCCTAGAGAAGCCATCTTGTCTGGGCGTAACCACAAGCGCATAGAGTAAGTTTGCTCACCCATTACTTCCGCTGATGCAACACCATTAATGCGCCCTAAGGGCTCGGTTAAATAATTCGTGGCGTAATTACTTAGGAATATAGCGTCAATATTATCTTTATCAGAATAAAGGTTAATACCAAGCAACATTGCGCTCGACTTTTTCTTCACGGAAACACCTTGACGTGTCACCTCACTAGGTAAACCAGGCTCGGCCAATGCCACCCTATTTTGCACATTAACTTGAGCAATATCAGTATCGGTGCCAACTTTAAAGTACACAGTAATAATCGCCGTGCCATTATTACTTGAGCTGGACTCGACATACATCATGTCCTCAACACCGTTAACCTGCTCTTCAATGGGTCTAATAACTGACTCTTCAACTATTTGTGCGCTAGCACCTGGATAAACGGCGGTGATCTGCACTTGCGGTGGCGTAATTTCTGGGTACATATTAACTGGCAATAAACCAACAGAAATCAAACCAGCCAGTGTGATCACTATCGATATCACTAAGGCAAATTTGGGCCGCGCGATAAACGTTTTACTTATCATGAGCGCTCCCTTTAACTCGCTGAGTTTGATTTATTTGAAATAGTGCCTGTTGTATGATCGACTTCTTTCTCAACAGCTTTAACTTCAACGCCTTGGCGCACTTTTTGAAGTCCCTCAACAATGACTTTTTCACCTTCTTCAAGGCCAGACTCAACAACCCACATGGCATTAATACGTCTGCCAAGTGTTACTATGCGCGTTGCCACCTTATTATCATCACCTACCACTAATACAAACTTGCCTTGTTGGTTTTCTTGCACTGCTGCTTGCGGTATAAGTGAATGAGCCTGTTTATCTTTGCTTTCAACAATTAAAGTAACAAATAAACCCGGCATAACAATTGCTTTTTCATTAGCAAATGTGGCACGTAACTCAACCGTCCCCGTACTGCGATCAATCTTTGTGTCAGCAAAATCGAGTTGACCTTTAGATTCAAAATTAGTGTTGTTCGGTAAACGAAGTGCTAAATCTATTGCTACATTTTTGGGGTTATCATTTGTGTTTTGATGCTTTTGACGATAGCTAATATAATCAGCTTCTTCTACTTGAAAATTAACATAAATAGGATCTACATCTGTCAGTTCAGCAAGCTCGTTCGAGCCAGGCCCAACAACGTTGCCCACATCATAATTTACCTTGCCAATGCGCCCAGCAAACGGTGCTCTGATTTCAGTGTAACTTAAATTAAGTTTTGCTTTTTCCAAGCTTGCCTCAGCTGACTTTACGGCTGCTGTTGCTTGATCAAAATTTGTGGTGAGTTTATCTAAGTCCGATTGAGAAATAAAACCTTGCGCTGCAACCTCTTTACCCCGCTTTAAGTCACGTTCAGCACCATTAGCACCTGCAAGCTTACTTTTTAAGTCAGCCTCAATTTGTGCCACATTCGATTGATACTCTGATGGATCTATTTTTAATAATAATTGGTTTTTATCAACATATGACCCCTCATCGAAATGGCGTTCGATTAACTCACCTTCAACGCGAGCTCGAATTTTAACTTCTTGATGTGCCTCTGTACGCGCGACAAATTCACGATAATTACCCACTTCTTGTGTGATTACATGAAACACAGATACAGCAGGTGCTGGAGCAGCCTGTTTAACGGAATTATCATCAGAGCAACCAGCTAGCAACGCTATAAATGTAGCTGCTAAAGTACCTTTAATAGCCAACAGCGTATATGTGCTCAACATACTCGGCATTAAGCGTTTCAACATATCTTTATTCTCCTTGTAGTTTAAAGCTAAACTACGGTTTATGATTATTTTAAATACAGGTAAACGCTTTACACGTTTGTCGGCTAATATAGATCGATAAGGTAGCAATTTGTTCAGTTAAAAATATACACCACTTTGTTACCTTTTGTAGGTCAGGTTAACAATTTAAGCACTAAATACGCTTTATTTTTCAACAAATATCTCAGACTTTACATCATCCTGATTAACTCGTAAGCTAACCAAACAGGTCAGAGGAGTTGACATGGTTAAATTAGAAATACAACAGCACACCGCTTTTGTAACACTTGCCAGAGAGCAAAAACAAAATGCACTTAGTTTCATTATGTTTAAACAGCTCAACGAAATTATTAAAAAAATTAAGAAAGATAAATCAGTTCGCGCTGTAATTATCCAAGGTGAAGGTGAGCACTTTTGCGCAGGGCTTGATGTAAGCTCTGTGATGAAAAACCCAATGAATATTCTCAAATTACTATTTAAATGGTTGCCTGGAAATTGTAATTTAGCGCAAAAAGTAGTGCTAGGCTGGCAGTCATTAAGTGTACCCGTGTTTGCTGTTATTCAGGGTAATTGCTTTGGTGGCGGCTTACAAATAGCCTTAGGCGCTGATTATCGAATAGTTCATAGCAATGCTAAATTGGCGATTATGGAAGCCCGCTGGGGACTTTGCCCAGACATGGGTGCCAACGTTATTTTGCCAAGTTTGTTACAACGTGACCAAGCCCTTTGGTTAGCCAGCCATGCAAACCCAATCGATGCAGAAAAAGCACATCAACTTGGTTTAGTCACTGAAGTTAGTGATGACCCTTTGCAAGAGGGCTTAAATATGATCACTACTTTATCCAGCCGTTCACCCGATACGCTGGCAGCGATAAAACGGGTTACTCAGCAAAGCTATGCAACTCCGAGGCGACATATACTCGCCAAAGAAACATTTAGTCAAATTAGATTACTGGTCAATAAAAACACAAAACGTGCAATCGCCAAAGCAAAAGGCGACGATAACATTGAGTATCAAAACAGCAAACGCTGGTAACACTTTTCACTATGTTTACCTATAAGTCGCATAGTGAAAAAATTCAAAACATGATTAAGTTTTGTTTCCTTAAGCAAAACCAATAATTCAGAGCATTGATATGTCTGCATTTACTCTTTTACTCAAATCAGTTACCCAACTTTTGCTCAGTATAGCAATCATTTTAGGCTGCCTCGCAGCTGCAAAAGTAATTATGCACTTCACTCAAGGCAGCTTCCCAGCACCTTTGCTCGGTATGCTTTTATTATTAGGGCTTTTGCTGACAGGTCTTGTTAAAGAACACCATGTTACTCATAGCGCATCTCCCTTGTTGAACTATATGCCTTTATTTTTTATTCCTGCAGGGGTTGGCTTTATTGAACATTTAAATTTAATTTCATTACACTGGCAGTTTATAGTTGCCTGCCTAATTTTAATTCCTTTAACTAGCCTGCTCTTAATAAGCCACATAATAGCTGTGTTCAAGGGACGTGCGCAGCATGATTAGTTTATGGTGGTTATGCATACCCGCTATTGTGACTGGGTTTATTCTACTCAAACATTTAAATAAACTGAGTCAGTCTACAACCTTCATTGCACTAACCAATCCTGTATTTTTAGCAATTGTTTTTTCAGCCTTAATACTGATCACATTTAATATACCTTATGAAACGTTTAGTTATCACACCCAGTTTTTGAGCTGGTTGTTAGAACCCGCCATTGTCGCCCTCGCGCTCCCTTTGTATAAACAATTTTTACATGTTCGAAAAAGTGCATTGCTTATTTTCATCAGCAGTATTATCGGAATCGTTAACGCAACACTTGTGGGTTTTTTATTAAGCATCGTTTTTGCGGTCCCTGAGGAACTGGCCCACTCTGTTGCCGCTTTGTCAGTAACAACACCGATCACCTTGATGGTTACTGACTCGCTTGGGGGAATTGCCTCCTTGGCTGCTGCAATGGTTATTTTTATTGGTTTGCTAGGCGCACTCTTTGGATTTATTATTTTACAATGGACCGGTATTTTAAATCGCCAAGCACAAGGGGTAGCAATCGGAACTGCGTGCCATGCAATTGGAACAGCTGCAGCGTTAAATAAGCATCCGCAAATTGGTGCTTTTTCATCGGTTGCTATGGCGTTGAGTGCTCTACTCACCGCACTCATTGTGCCATGGCTTTATCCTTATCTCAGTCAACTTCTGCTATGATAAACCCACCTTCTTTAGTTGAACTTTAATTACTTATTTATAGGCATTTCATGATCAGTACAGAAATAGAGCAAGTTGAAAAATACTACACAATGATCAGTGAATATTTGGTCAAATACAGCATGCAACTAGTAGGTGCAGTACTCATACTCATTTTTGGATTATGGGTAGCGCAAAAACTGTCTAAAGTAGTTGCGGGTATTATGACTCGTAACAATATTGATATTACCTTAACTAACTTTGTCAGTAATGTGGTTAAAGTATTATTGATAATTATGTTTATCATTATAGCGCTTGGCAAAATAGGTATTAGTGTTACCCCTTTTGTTGCGGCAATTGGTGCTGCATCGCTCGGTGCAGGTTTAGCACTGCAAGGCATGCTGTCAAATTATGGTGCTGGTCTTGCAATTATTGCTACAAGACCTTTTATCGTTGGCGACACAATCGAAGTCAAAAATGTTAGTGGGCAAGTTAAAACCATTGAGTTGGGCCATACTGTGCTTATTAATGAAGAAAAAGTAGAGATCACTATTCCTAATAAACATATTGTCGGTGAAATTCTTCATAACTCATTTAACTATTCACTTGTCAAAGGTGAAATTGATATTGCCTATGATGC
>Ga0115572_10001014_pt1 | contig 23110 bp, 22 predicted proteins | sample COGITO_mtgs_1206_FD_88681 | JGI IMG/M metagenome (GOLD analysis project Ga0115572, IMG submission 88681) | Pelagic marine microbial communities from North Sea - COGITO_mtgs_120607 | ecosystem: Environmental > Aquatic > Marine > Epipelagic | place: Germany:Helgoland, sampling site Kabeltonne... | reverse complement strand
TTGTAACGAACCTCATATTAAAATTTTTGAAGAAGAACGCGAGTTAACCATGATGTTAATGGTCGATGTGTCGGGTTCTAAACTTTTTGGATCCGAAGCGCAATTCAAAAATGAAATTGTAACCGAAATTGCAGCAACACTTGCGTTTTCGGCCACTCAGAACAATGATAAAATTGGATTGATTTTATTTTCGAACGAAATTGAATTATACATTCCGCCAAAAAAAGGACGTTCGCATGTGTTAAGAATTATTAGAGAGCTGATTGAGTTTTCGCCTAAAAGTAAAGAAACAGACATCGCAGAAGCGCTTAAATTTTTATCAAATGTGATGAAAAAGAAAGCAATTGTATTTCTTTTGTCCGATTTTATGGGAGACGCATATCAGCATAATTTAAAAATCGCCTCTGGAAAACATGACATCACAGGCATCAGGGTGTATGACAAATACGAGGCCGAGATTCCGAATTTAGGGATGATTCAAGTCGAAGACCAAGAATCTGGAGCCTCCTTTTTGGTGAATACTGCTTCGAAAACCGTACGAAAAAATTACCAAGCAAATTATCAAAACAAGGTCAATTACTTTTCTGATAGCTTTAAGAAATCGGGTGCAGGTGCACTGAGTTGTAGAGTTGATGAAAGTTATGTAAAAAAATTATTGGGCTATTTTAAACAACGAGGATAAACACGAAATGAAGCGCACTAGAACCATAAAAACACGGACGATACAAAGCCTACTTTGGAGTATTTTCTGCATGCTTATTTCGACGGTCGCCTCTAGCCAAGTGACGACTAGCATCGATTCAACCGCCATCAAAATTGGGGCTGAATTGTTATATAAAATCCAAATAAAAGCAGATTCAACCGCTCTGGTGGTCTTTTCTGAAGAACAAACATTTCAGCCACTTGAAATGATCAATAGCTACCCTATTGACACGACTAAAAAAGAAAGCTATTATCAGCTTACAAAAACCTACGGACTGACGCTGTTTGACTCTGGAGTGTATACCATTCCAAAACAAAAGATTATAATTGGTGATGAAACCTTTTTTACCGATTCCTTACAGGTTCAAGTGAATCCCGTTGTGGTCGACACAACCAAGCAAAAACTCTTTGACATCAAGCCAATTTCAGAAGTCAAAAAAACGCGTTCTGATCTTTGGAGAAATCTAGGATTGTTTCTATTCCTTTTATTTCTGATTGGTGGCGTATTATACTGGTTTATTTGGCGCAAAAAGCCTTTAACTGAATCAGAAAAAATTGCGGCTTTACCTCCTTATGAACGCGCCAAATTGGCCTTAGAAAAACTAGATGAAGCACATTATTTTCAAAACGAGGAAATTAAAACCTTTTATTCCGATTTGACTTTAATTTTAAGACAGTATCTCGATGAACAAGTTTACGAACAGTCGTTAGAAAGTACCACCGATGAATTGGTTCAGCGTTTGAGAACCTTAAAAGACGCCAATCAAATTGAACTAACTCCAGAAACAATTCGAAATATTGAAACCATTTTAAAACGTGCTGATTTGGTTAAATTCGCAAAATCTAAGCCAGATTTTGAATTAGCCAAATTCGATAAAAGTACGATTGAAACGGAAATTGATCATGTAAAAGAAGGGCTTCCGGAGCCCACAGAAGAAGAGTTATTAGAAGATTTGGCCTATCGTGAAGCAATCGCTCGCAAACAAAAACGAAAAAAAATCAAACAAATTATAGCCCTCATAATCGGAGTGAGTTTGATAACGATGACCGGGTTGATAATCAGAAATGGATTTACAACGACAAAAGATACGATCCTTAGAAACCCTAGCAAGCTCTTATTAGAAAAATCAGATTGGGTTACAAGCGAATATGGCGCTCCAGGTATTATACTTTCAACGCCCATAGTTTTAGAAAGACAAACTGTTGAGCTTCCCGAAGAATTGAAAGGTAAGGTTGAAATGGCTACATTTACATATGCTGGAATTGACACCCCAATCGATGTGGTTGTAAGCAGTTCAAAGTATGCGAGTCAACCCGAAGAGGGAAAGGAAAAAGATACCGCCATTGATTTGGCAAAAGTCGCGGAAGGGGTCTTGGATACCTTTGAGAAAAAAGGCACCAAAAACATCCTCAACAAAAGTGAACAATTTATCACCCCAAATGGACAAGAGGGTCTCAAAACATTTGGAGTCGCTGATTTTCTCATCAAGGATAGGCTCGTAAAGGGTGAGTATGTCATTTTAGGGTTTTCAACTCCTAATTTATTACAGCAGGTTATTTTGACCTGGAAAGAGGACGATGTGTATGCCGATCAAATTATGGAACGAATTTTAAATTCTATCGAACTTATTAAACTAACCGAAAAAGAAAAATAATGTTTAAGGGAATCGATTTTACGCAAAAAGAATTTTTCTGGCTCCTAATGCTGCTGCCTGTTTTGGTGGTTTGGTATGTCTTGAAACATAAAAAACAAACCGCCCAATTAAGTGTTTCTAGCACAGAAGGGTTTCGTAAAACAAGTATCTGGACCACTTTAAAGCATCTTTTGTTTGGTTTAAGAATGTTGGCTATAGCTCTAATTATTACAGCACTTGCGCGCCCACAAACAGTGGATGTGTCCTCAAAAACAAAAACAACACGAGGCGTAGATATTGTTATAGCGATTGATGTCTCTGCGAGTATGTTAGCAAAAGACCTAAAACCCAATCGACTTGATGCGCTAAAAAATGTCGCTGCGGATTTTATTAAAGGGCGTCCAAATGACCGAATTGGACTTGTAGAATATGCAGGAGAAAGTTATACCAAAACCCCTATTACAAGTGACAAAAGCATCGTGCTCCAATCTTTAAAAGACATAAAATACAATACGGTCATCACTGGTGGGACCGCCATTGGGATGGGGTTAGCAACCGCCGTGAATCGAATTAAAGACAGTAAAGCAAAAAGTAAAATCATCATCTTATTGACCGACGGCGTCAACAATGCTGGATTTATTGATCCTCAAACAGCGAGTGAGTTAGCGGTCGAATATGGTATTAAAGCCTACACCATTGGGCTTGGAACCAACGGCATGGCATTATCGCCTATAGCCATCAGAAATGGCGTGTTTCAATATGGAAGAACACAAGTAGAAATTGACGAAAAACTCTTAAAAGAAATTGCAGAGGTAACAGGAGGAAAGTACTTTAGAGCAACGAATAACCGTAAGCTAAAGGAAATCTACAAAGAAATCGACGCGCTCGAGAAAACAGAAATAGAAGAATTTAAATTTTATAACTATGAAGAAAAGTTCAGACCGTTAGTGTTTCTGGCTTTGGGGTTATTATTGTTTGAGTTTTTATTGCGATTCACTTTATTTAGAAGCTTTATTTAAATGTATCAATTAGAAGAAAAATTTTGGTTTTGGTTATTGCTCATCCTTCCGGTAATGTTGCTAGTGTTTTTGTGGACTATTTTCTGGAAAAAAAGAGTCCAAAAAGCCTTTGGAAGCTCGGTTGTTTTAAAGCGATTGAGCCCCGATTTGTCTTTTTTTAAATCCGTGCTAAAATTTTGTGTCTTTTGTTTGGCTATCGGTAGTTTGGTCATTGCGTTAGTGAATCCTAAAATTGGCACAAAACTTGAAACCATTAAACGCGAAGGTGTTGATATTGTGTTTGCAATTGACGTTTCAAAGAGTATGCTTGCTGAAGATGTAGCACCCAATCGAATCGAGAAATCGAAACAACTAGTGACACAGATCATAAATAATTTAGCGAGTGACCGGATTGGTATTATTGCGTATGCGGGAAAAGCATTTCCTCAACTACCAATTACAACGGATTACGCCGCTGCAAAAATGTTTTTGCAAAGCATGAATACCGACATGCTATCTTCACAAGGAACCGCTATTGATGAGGCCATCCAATTGTCACGAAATTATTTTGACGATGAAGAACAAACAAATCGTGTCTTAATTATCATTTCAGATGGAGAGGATCATAACGATCTCAGTTCTGACGTTGCAGAAGCCGCCTCTGAAGAGGGTATAATAATTTACACCATTGGTGTAGGAAGTGAAAAAGGAGGGCCGATTCCGCTAAAAAGAAACGGTGTTGTGATGAGCTATAAAAAAGATCAAAACAACGAGACAGTGATTACGAAGCTTAACTCCGAAACGTTGCGGTTGATTGCCAAAGAAGCAAATGGGGAGTATCTTGACGGAACGACCACCGCTGCCGTTGTGGAACAAATTAGAGACATTTTAAATGCAATGGATAAAAAAGAGTTTGAAGCAAAAGAATTTGCAGAATATAAGGATCAATTTCAGTGGTTTTTGGTGTTTAGTTTATTGTTTTTAATTTTGGATATTTTATTTTTAGAACGAAAAACCGCATGGTTAAAACGTCTAAATCTATTTAATGAAAACTTATGAAACAGTTGAATATTTTATTACAAAATTTGTGGCTTGAGGCTTGTCGAGCATCAACCATTGGGCGCTCCAGTGGTTGCTTAGTGCTGTTTTTATTAATCACACTCAATGGGTACACACAAGACGAGGACCCTCAATTAGCACAATCCAATAATTATATATTTGAAGGAAACTCGCTTGTTAATGAGAATTTTATTGAGGCCGAAAAAAAATACCGTTTAGGGGTTTCTACAAAACAAAACAATGCTACTGGATCTTACAACCTTGGTAATGCCTATTATAACTCTAAGCTTTATGATGAAGCCATGTCTCGTCACTTAGAAGCAGTAACAAATAGCCGTTCTAAAACAGAAAAACACAAGGCATATCACAACATAGGCAACGCTTTAATGCAAAAAAAACGTTGTAAGGAAGCTGTTTCAGCCTACAAAAATGCGCTAAGAAATAACCCTTCGGATGATGAAAGTCGGTATAATTTAGCCCTCGCTCAAGAATGTGCTAAGGAGCAAGGGGACGGCGATGGCGATGGCGACGATGAAGATAAGGATAAAGACCAAGACGAAAACAAAGACGATAAAGAGAACAGCGACGACAAAAAAGATAAAGACGAAAAAAACAAAGAGGAAGGCGGCGAGGACGGCGATAAAAAAGAGGGCGACGATAAGGAAGATGAAGACGGAAAGCCTAAAGATGATAAGGGCGATCAGAAAAACAAAGACCCTAAAGACAACAAAGGACAACCTCAACCCCAGCAGGGAAAACTGTCGCCTCAGCAAGTAAAAAACTTACTTGAAGCCATGAGTAATGAAGAGAAAAAAGTACAAGAGAAAATGAATGCATCAAAAACTAAAGGGGTCAAAATTAAAACAGAAAAAGACTGGTAAAGGATGAAACTAAAAATGCTGTTATATACGTTTTTAATCTCCGGGTTTGTTTCTGCTCAGATTTCTTTTACTGCAAAAGTGAGTAAAAAACAACTGGGAATCAATGAACGGCTTCGGGTCGATTTTACGATGAACAAGGATGGTGATGATTTTGAACCTCCTAATTTTGAAAACTTCACAGTCGTCGGCGGCCCAAGTCAGTCGATCAATAATTCATGGGTAAATGGGGTCCGGTCATTTTCAAAAAGTTATAGTTATTTTTTAGCGCCACAAAAAAGAGGGACATTTGTTATCGGACAAGCTACAATTAAAATAGATGGAGAAACCTATAAAACCCTTCCAATAAACATAACCGTATCTGCCGCAATAGATAAACCCAAAAACCCCAACGACCCAAATTATATTGCGTCTCAATCAACACATCTTGTCGCGGAAATATCTAATGCAAAACCTTATTTAAATGAAGCCATCTATATTGTCTACAAACTCTATTTTTCACCAGGGACTGGAATTCAAAATAGCCGTGAACTAGACAAGCCTAGGTACAGTGACTTCTGGAGTCAAAATATAGAAATTAAAGATTTTAAAATAGAACAAGGGACTTACAAAGGTGAAAACTACAACTATGTTATTTTAAAAAAAATGGTGCTATATCCGCAAAAGGTTGGGAAATTAAATATAGAACCGCTCGCCTATGACATAGCCGTTGAAGTGCCAACGCAACGACGCGATATTTTTGGAAGACTCTTTAGAAGCACTGTGAACAGGACAGTTGCCACAGGCAATTTGACCATTAGAGTAAAGCCACTTCCTGAAGCGGGAAAACCAGCGGACTTTTCGGGTGCTGTTGGTGACTTTGACTTTAAGCTCGAATCGAATAAACAAACACTCAAAGCGACTGAAGCTCTAGAGCTAAAAGTCATTGTTTCTGGGAAAGGCAATTTAAAACTATTTAAGCTTCCTAAATTGGTGTTGCCAAGTGCATTAGAGGTGTATGAGCCAGAACACTTTGAAAAGGTGTTAACCCGCGCCTCAGGGATGCACGGAACCATTATTGACACCTATACCGTAGTCCCAAATTACCAAGGAAGTTATCCGATTCCAAACATGTCATTTTCCTATTTTGATTTAAAAACAAAACGCTACAAAACGATAACTTCAGAACGACTGGTTATCAATGTCGATGAAGGGCCTATGAATACCAGCAACAATAGTTCTGGAGCTATCGTAGAAAATGTCATCACCCCAAACTTGAACCAATTTAGTTCTTTTAAAACAACAACAAACCTCAAACCAATTCACTCCAAGCCTTTTTTTAAGTCTAATTTGTTTTGGCTTTTATTATTGACCCCTTTCTTATTAATTCCATTTACCGTATTTATGGTTAGAAACCGAATGACACGTGCGTTGGATGTAACTGGAAATAAAATTCGGAAAACAAACCGTTTGGCTCGAAAATATTTAAGTGTCGCTAAAAAATCCTTAGGTCAAAAAGAACAATTTTATGATGCTCTTGAACGCGCGCTTCACAATTATCTAAAATCAAAATTTCGCTTAGAAACAAGTGAGTTTAATAAAGAAAAAATTGAAGAAATACTTCAAAATAAAAAAGTTAATCGTTCTACGTTAGAGGGGTTCATCTCTCTTTTAAAGGCTTGTGAGCTGGCGCGATACACCCCACTTTCGACTGTGGATATGCAAAATGATTTAGACAAAGCCTCGAAGGTTATTAACGCTTTAGACAAACAATTAAATTAAAAAGATGAAACAATTTCTTATTTTATGGTTGATTTGTTTGGTTGGTTTTTCTCAAACCAACTCCTCGTTTGAACAGGCAAATGAACTTTACAATTCTGGATACTATAAAGAAGCGATTGAGCAATATTCGTCCATTTTAGACTCTAATCTACATTCTGCTGAGCTGTATTACAATCTGGCGAACTGCCACTACAAACTCAATGAAATTGCTCCGAGTATCTTCTATTACGAAAAAGCACTTCAACTTGCGCCCAATGATACAGATGTTTTAAATAATTTGAGTTTTGCACAAAAGATGACCATTGACGCCATTCAGGAGATTCCAGAAAATGGGTTTTCAAAACTCTTCAATAAAACAATCAACAGCCTTAGTCTCGATGACTGGGCCATCAGTTGTGTTGGATTGGTGTTTCTTTTTGTCCTATTATTTTTATCGTATTACCTCTCTAGTTCAGAAGCTAAGAAGCGCCTGTTTTTTGTTTCAAGCAGCCTAGTTTTAATCCTATTAGTTAGCTCCTTAGGGCTGCTATTCAAAAAAGACAACATTGAGGCCTCTCTGCGCCCAGCTATTGTGTTTGCGAAGGAAACAGAAGTGAAGGCTGAGCCAAACCTTAGGGCTGAGACATCCTTTACACTTCATGAAGGCACAAAAGTTCAAATCATTGAGGATTATAATTTGGACTGGTCTAAAATAAAATTACGCAATGGAGAAACGGGATGGGTTACCAAAGCCGTGTTAAGAAATCTTTAGTTTATTCAATAAATAATGCTTGTTTTTTAGTTTTTATTCTATATTTACGACTATTCCTTAAATTATATGACTATCAAAACATATTTTGCTACATTCTTTTCTTTGTTTTTTCTATTCATTTTAATTGCGCCCACGCTAGTGCTCATAAATTCAAATGAAGAAGCGAAAACCGTTGTGTTTTCATTAGACAACGAAAAAAAAGACGTTGAAGATGTTAAGGAATTTTTTGAGCTTGTTATTAACCAAACACATTCCCAAGACGGGCGATTATTGAAAAGACATCATTCGTTATCATTTGAGTTTTACAATAAAACATTAAGCGAGATTCATTTAGAAAACACATCACCCCCTCCTGAGCACACCTAGATTAAATACCGTTTTTTCAAACAAAGAAAGTCTCTTTGTTAATTTTTTAATCTAATTTTTTTTTCAATGAAACAATTTTTTTCAAACTTTAGAGGCGATGCTTTTGGAGGTATTACCGCAGGTGTCGTCGCATTACCATTAGCATTGGCTTTTGGGGTCTCTTCTGGATTAGGGCCTAGCGCAGGTCTTTACGGTGCTATATTCATTAGTTTTTTTGCCGCCCTTTTTGGAGGCACCAACACTCAGATATCTGGTCCTACAGCGCCAATGACCGCCGTCAGTATGGTGGTGATTTCTGGAATTATTGCTGCCAATGACGGCGATGTTAACATCGCGCTCCCAGCCATATTAACGGTGTTTTTAATTGCAGGACTCTCACAAGTCGGATTGGGTGTGTTAGGTTTTGGAAAATACATTAAATACATTCCGTATCCTGTCGTTTCTGGTTTCATGACGGCTATCGGAGTTATTATTTTATTAACCCAAATTTTACCATCTCTTGGATATAATCCTAAAGAAGATGCGGACTATGTGAACCAATTCAAAGCCCAAGCTGAAGAGGTTATTCTGAAAAATATTTTAAAAGATGAAGCGGGGGATGGAATTTTAGTGTTAGAGAACTTTGAAGAAACCATCGATCGCGCATCGTTAATCTCACAGGCAGACATTTTAAAAGAGTCTGAAATATTAGCCTCTAAGAATGCTTCTGGAACCATTGGAGCACTTGAAGTAATGCCAAGAGCCTTGAAAAACATCAATTGGTTAGAGTTGCTATTGGCCTTGGGAACCATTCTTATTATTTATGGATTTAAGCGCATTACCACAGTAGTTCCGAGCACGCTCGTTGCATTGCTTGTAATGTCTGGAGTGGCTGTTGGGTTTGGGCTGGATTATAGACCTATCGAAGAAATTCCTAGTGGACTGCCAATTCCACAGTTAGAAATCTTTACAAACTTTAAACTTTCCACAATTGCCCCTTATATTTTCACTGGGTTCACCCTCGCCTTATTAGGTGCGATTGATTCGCTTCTTACAAGTATTGTGGCGGATAATATGACCAAAACGAAACACAATCCAAACAAAGAGCTTATTGGGCAGGGGATCGGAAATAGTATCGCTTCTATATTTGGTGGAATTCCGGGCGCTGGTGCAACCATTAGAACCGTTGTCAATATAAATTCTGGCGGAAAAACAAAACTTTCTGGGATGATCGCAGGAGTGATGTTACTATTTGTATTATTGGCATTAGGCCCAGTGGCGTCTAAAATACCAACAGCAGTACTTTCTGGAATTTTAATAACCGTTGGAATTGGAGTGATGGACTATAAAGGACTCAAAGCAATACCAGCCCTACCAAGAGACATTTCTTTTGGGCCATTCAAGTTAAGTTCTGAAGTTTTAGTAATGCTCGTGGTCTTATTGTTATCTACTTTTTGGGATTTAATCTTTGCCGTTGGGATTGGTTTGATTATTTCTTGCTTAATGTTTATGAAAAAAATTGGAGATCTTACCACCGAATATTCTGACGTGAAAGTATTAAAGGAAACATCGTGGCCAAATGAGAAAAATTTTCCTGATCACTTAAAAGAGTCGGTGTATATCAAGCAAATCAAAGGACCATTGTTTTTTGGGTCTACTTCGGATTTTCAACAGCTATACAAACAAATTCCCGAGACAGCAACCACGGTCATTTTGCGCTTAGATCGCATGCAGTATATGGATCAATCAGGGCTGTACGCTATGGAGGATATGATTCAAGATCTTCAAACGAAGAAGGTTGAAGTTCGGTTTATTAATTTGTTAAAACAGCCTCGATATATGATGGAACGGATTGATATCATCCCAGATTTTATTCCAGAAGAGCATATCTATAGTAGTCTTAAAGAATGTATTAAGGAGTTGTCTTAAAAATAAATTATTCAGTCTCTTCGGGTGAGGTAAGAATGTTCGGGAGCTCTAATGGTGTTTCTTCATTTATGAAATTTGGAAAAATCATTGGAGCTAACGACTTTACGGGCTTATAAAGCACGGACGCTTCAATCTCTTCGTCGGAGACAAATGGAATTGTTTTATTTAAGGCGTTAAAGATTAACAAAAGGATGCTGAGGATTAAAGCAATTTTTAGCCCTCCAAAGAGGCCGCCTAATAACTTATTAAGAACACCCAATGCGGCAAAATCGGCCAACTTTGTCAGTGCCTTCCCTGCAAGGGAGATTGCAAATACAATCACTACAAATGTAATCGCAAACGCAGTGATGTTGATCGTTTTTTCGCCCCACTCAAAACGGTCTGATAAAAATTCAGCCGCATAATTGCTAAAATGAACAGCGCCATACACACCTACTAATAATGCAAGCAAAGAGGTTACTTCAACAAAAAAACCTTTAGAAAGCCCTTTTATTAACCCATAAAGAATAAGCGCGCCTAAAATAATATCAATGATCACCATGGTGTTTTATTTAATTGATTTTAAGAAATTAACTATGAACCCTAACATAACAACTCAAATGTTTCGTTTCTATTTTAATACACCCTAAATTTACGAAATAATTATGGCTCGAGACGAAGAACTTAAAAAACGATGGGAAGAAGTGGTCAGAAAACTATCTGATCAGTTTGCTGATGGCGACCCTTTAGACCTAGATGGAATCATCTATCTTATTGGTGTACAAGAGCTTGGGCAACTACACCGAACCTTTAAAAAAGACGAAAAACTCAACCTGATGCACATTGCAATATGTCGGCTTTTAGAGCCCTATGGCTATTATGCATTTGACTATTTCGACGAACAAGGTTGGCCACATTACACCATTAAAGAAGCGCTACCAAACCTTAAGGCTGGTGAACAAAGTATCCTTATGAAGGACGCCATTGTAAACTATTTTATTGAGGCGAAGTTTATTAGCTAAGTTTTCTTAAATTTGGCCTTTATTTAATATTATCATGATAGAAAACATCCATAAACTTATAGAAGAAGCTGAAGCATTTTCGACACAATCCACAGAAGAACTAGAGGCTTTTCGAATTAAGTTTCTTGGTAAAAAAGGGGTTTTAACGGATATATTTTTGAGCTTTAAAGACGTTCCAAACGAACAAAAAAAAGACTTTGGACAAGCCATCAATAAATTGAAGAGTGTTGCACAAGATAAAGTGAATGCCTTAAAAGCGGCTTTAGAAAATACTTCGAGTGATTCTAATATTTTTGGCGACTTAACGCGACCTGGCGAACCTTTTAATATTGGCGCTCGCCACCCAATCTCCTTAGTTAAAAATCAAATTACTGATATCTTTTCGAGGATTGGCTTTAACGTTAGTGAAGGGCCAGAGATTGAAGATGATTGGCATAATTTTACCGCGTTAAACTTGCCAGAACATCATCCGGCAAGAGATATGCAAGACACCTTTTTCATACAAACCGATCCCGATATTTTACTTCGTACACACACTAGTTCTGTACAAGTACGTTATATGGAAAACAACCAGCCGCCTATTCGGACCATTTCGCCAGGTAGGGTGTATAGAAATGAAGCTATTTCGGGGCGTTCTCACTGCTTTTTTCATCAAGTAGAAGGCTTATATATTGATAAAAATGTAAGTTTTGCAGACCTCAAACAAACGCTACAGTATTTTACTACCGAACTTTTTGGAAAATCAAAAATCAGACTTCGACCTTCTTACTTCCCCTTTACAGAGCCTAGTGCCGAAGTGGATGTCTATTGGGGTTTAGAAACTGAAACCGATTATAAAATGACCAAAGGAACAGGATGGTTAGAAATTATGGGCTGTGGGATGGTCGATCCAAATGTTCTTGAAAATTGTGGCATTGACTCTAAAGAATACTCTGGATTTGCTTTTGGGATGGGCATTGATCGAATTGCGCTACTCCTTCACCAAATTAGTGATATCCGTTTATTAAGTGAAAATAATGTGCGCTTTTTAGAGCAATTTAAAAGTGCCCTATAAATCCGTTTTGTTTGAAAAAAGACATTCTTATTCCAGAAGTTAAAGAGGTGTATATTGCGGTTGTACGTGAGTATAATGACGACTATAAAGTCTTTGACTGGAATGCGTATATCATCAACGATAAGCCCGTTGCTTTGGAAATGGTAATTATCGTCACAAAAGGGTATTCAGAAGACAAAAAAACGGCTACCTTTCGAAAAAAAATTGAGTCACTTCCGGCAAAAAGCTACGCTAAAATTGAAATGATCCTAGAAGATGTTTTAGCAATAAACAATCTATTTAATGTGTCTTTTTTTGACGGGAATCAATTGTTTGAAAAATCATTTGAATTCAGAAAAAACACGATTAACGAAAAAGCGCTTCAAGAAATTCCTTTGATGAATTTGAAGGGCATTTTAAAATCTTAAACCTAACTTAATTTTTCCGTTAGTTTCTTAAACGCTTTTTTGGCGTTTTTATTCAAATATAAGACCTCATAAACCGTGTCGATAATTGGGGTCTGGGCAGGAGACTCTTTGCTTTGATTTATTTCATAAGCACTTTTTGTGGCGTAATAACCCTCGGCGATCATACTCATTTCCATTTGAGCAGATTTTACGGTGTACCCTTTACCAATCATGTTTCCAAACATTCTGTTTCTAGAGAACAACGAATAACAAGTTACCAATAAATCCCCTAGATAAACGGTTTCATTAATGTTCCGTTTCATTTTGTGGGCCTTTTTGATGAATCGTTTCAACTCTCGAGTTGCATTGCTCATCAACACACTTTGGAAATTATCGCCATAGCCTAAACCATGTGCCATTCCAGCGGCAATCGCATAAATATTTTTTAGCATAGCCGCATATTCGGCGCCCACAACATCATCATTTGTGCTGGTCTTTATATAATCACTCGAAAACTGATTTGCGACTTCATTGGCAATATCAAGATCTGCACAAGCAAACGTTAGGTACGATAGGCGTTCTAAAGCGACTTCTTCGGCATGACAAGGCCCCGCCAAAACAACAACGTTATTTAAGTCAATGGCATGCTTTTGTTGAAAATGTTCCCCAACCAAAAGACCCGATGTAGGAGTAATTCCCTTCACTGCTGATACAATTATTTTAGATGAAATATCAATATTTAATTTATCGAGTTCGTTTTCTATAAACGCTGATGGAATCGCAAAAATTAACACATCGGCGTGGTCCGCCATTTTATTAATATCACTGTCTAAATACAGTTGATCCACTTGAAATTCAACAGCACTTAAATAAGATGGGTTGTGTTGTTCAGAAAGAATATAGTCAACCGTTTGAGGGCTTCGAACATACCAACCAACCTGGTCGCGGTTTTCGCAAAGCATTTTAACAATCGCTGTTGCCCAACTTCCACTTCCAAAAACTGCGTATTTTAACTCTGAAGACATTTAAATTTTATTTTGCGGTTCAAAAGTACTGAAAATAATACGTTCATCACACGGAAGCGACCCGGCTTACTTAAATTTATTTTCTATAATTTCTAAAAAGCGCGTTTCAATATCCTCTTGACCTTCCCAGTTATTATAATCAGGTTTAATGATTGTATTTAACATATGAGTGGCTTCTTCAAATGATGCTAAAGTGCTCAATTGTGATAAAACACGATCATAATCTTCATTACTGTCTTCGAATAAGTTTTTCACAAAAGCGAGCCGATCGTTAAGACCAATTTGAAATCCTTGTGATTTGAGCTGATCGTTTAAAGAGGTTTGTAAAGTCTCAGGTGCAACAGCATCAAAAACTGGAAGCTCCGCATAACTTGGTGAAAGTTCGTTTAGGTCGTGCTCAATTGGTTCTGTTGGCTCGTTTAAAGCGTCTATGATTGTGTCGACTTCTAATGTTTCTTCTGGCATTTGAGCGACCATATCTTTAATTTTTTCAATGGCAGGTTCCATAATTGCCTCCGTATCGTCGGAATCTATATTTACAAACGTTTTTTCTTCTACTTCAACTGCATCCGTCAACGTATTGTTGAACGCACCGTCTAAAGAATCAAAAAAAGAAGCGTCCATTCCAACAACATCAGGAATTTTTCCGTCAGTATTACTTTCTAAAAACTTCAAGATTGTTATTTTTTGATACAACAACGCAATTTCGGCTTGCATTTTTTCTAGGTCTTCTCTCCCCGTTAACTTAAGGATTCTATGGGCGATACTTATTAATTCCGACTCTAATTGCTTTTTCATTGTGTGTTGTTAATTAATTGATATCCATTTTAAGACGACTGCAAACTTTATAATAATGTCTTTTTATAACTTTTAAATTTATACTTTTGATTTTTAATAAATTTACGTGACCTTTATAAAAAACGAATATAAATTTCGTTTGGTGTTAAAATTACAAAATGTTTCTCGAAAATACAGTAAACCCTAAAGAACAATTTGGTTGGATCGAAGTGATCTGCGGATCTATGTTTTCTGGAAAAACAGAAGAGTTGATTCGACGGTTGAGGCGTGCACAATTTGCGAACCAAAAAGTGGAGATTTTTAAACCCGCTATTGACGTTCGATACGATGACGAAATGGTGGTTTCACACGACGCCAATGAAATTCTATCTACACCTGTTCCCGCCGCTTCAAACATTCCACTTTTAGCAGATGGATGTGAAGTCGTTGGAATCGATGAAGCGCAGTTTTTTGATGATGAAATTGTTAACGTTTGTAATGACTTGGCCAATAAAGGCATTCGAGTGATTGTCGCTGGACTTGATATGGATTTTAAAGGAAATCCTTTTGGGCCCATGCCCAACCTGATGGCAACCGCTGAATACGTTACCAAAGTGCACGCCGTGTGTACACACACAGGAAACTTAGCACAGTACAGTCATCGTAAATCTAAAAACGACAACCTAGTGCTTTTAGGAGAAGTTGACGAATATGAACCGCTGAGTCGATCTGCCTATTATAAGGCCATCACAAAAGATAAATTGCAAGACATGGAGATCGTAAATCCTATTGAAGTCGATGCAAACAAAAACAGCTCCAATGCCTAAAGTGTTCGAAACAACTTTAGAAATTAATCTCCCCGCTTTAAAACACAACTTTGAGGTTTTAAAAGCAAAATTAAATACAGAGACTCTTTTTTTGGCAGTCGTTAAAGCGTTTGCATACGGAAGTGATGCAGACGTTGTTTCAAATTATTTGCAGCAACTTGGGGTTGATTATTTTGCCGTTGCGTATGTCGCCGAAGGTGTTGCGCTTCGAAAAGCTGGGGTCACAAAACCTATTTTGGTGCTGCACCCCTTAGTTAAAAATCTAGGCTTAGCAATTGAACACTGTTTGGAGCCAAGCATATACAGCTTAAAACTATTACAGGAATTTGAGGGGATTGCAAAAAATCAAAATCAAAACAACTATCCAATTCATATAAAGTTTAATACCGGCTTGAATCGCTTGGGGTTTGAACCAGAAGAACTTGATTTGGTACTGGAATCTTTAAAGGGAGCATCGTCCCTAAAAGTAAAATCTGTGTTTTCACATTTAGCAGCTAGTGAAGATTTTGAAGAACAAGAATTTACCTTAGATCAAATTATGCGCTATGAATCCCTTTCCAAAACCCTTATTGATGGTCTAAGTTACCCTGTTATTCGACACTTGTGCAATACTTCGGGAGTGCTAAATTATCCAGAAGCTCATTTTGATATGGTACGATGTGGAATTGGTTTATATGGGTTTGGAAACTCTGAAAAAGAAACTAAAAATTTGATTCCTGTCGCTTGTTTAAAATCTATTATTTCTCAAATTCATCAGATAAAAAAAGGGGCAAGTGTTGGGTATAATCGCGCTTTTAAAAGTACCTCTGATATTGAAACTGCTACACTTCCTATTGGTCATGCTGACGGGATAGGGCGTCACTTTGGAAATGGCGTTGGGTTTGTAATGATTCACGGAAAAAAAGCACCTATTGTAGGGAATGTATGCATGGATATGATTATGGTAGACGTCACCAATATTGACTGTGAAGAGGGTGATGAAGTTGTGATATTTGGAGCAGAACATTCCGCTGAAATAGCCGCCACAGCAGCTAATACAATTTCTTATGAACTGATTACAAGCATCTCCCAACGCGTAAAACGTAAAATTGTACACAAATAAGGGGTTTCACTACTTTTTTTTTATTAATTTGGTAACATTATTAACTCAAAACCTACTTAATTATGTTTAAAGAATTTAAAGAATTTGCCATGAAAGGCAGCCTCATCGATATTGCGGTTGGATTTGTAATGGGCGCGGCGTTCAAAGAAGTCGTCACTAGTTTTACAGGGGGAATTATTTCGCCGCTTGTTGGATTAGTCTTTAAAGCGGATCTAAAAAATTTAAAATACATTTTATCTGAGGGTAGTTTAAATGCTCAAGGTGTTTTAGACGGAGAATCTGCCTTGTTGTGGGGTCAGTTTTTAACTCATACGATTGATTTTATTATTGTTGCTTTCTTTATGTTCCTTCTTGTAAAAGGAATTAACAAATTCAAAAAGGAAGAAGAAGCTGAAGTGGCAACGCCTGCTGGGCTTTCTGATAACGAACTATTATCAGACATTAGAGATTTACTAAAAAAATAGCCTTTTTTAACGAGATTCGTAAAGACGAACCGAGTGGTTCGTCTTTTTTTGTTTTACAGGAGTTGTTTTAAGTTTATTTATTAATTTTACGGCCCTAATTAAAGATGAAAAAAATGAAAATTGCAGTCGTAGGTGCTACCGGAATGGTTGGAACCGTCATGTTGAAATTACTCGAAGAGCGTCAATTTCCAATCACAGAGCTTATTCCTGTCGCTTCTGAACGAAGTGTGGGTAAAAAAGTGACGTATAAAGGGGTTGATTATACCATTGTTGGCTTAGCAACAGCAGTTGAAATGAAAGCTGATATTGCTATTTTTTCTGCCGGAGGTGACACTTCTCTAGAATGGGCGCCAAAATTTGCGGAGGCTGGAACGATTGTGATTGACAATTCTTCTGCATGGCGAATGGACCCCACAAAAAAACTAGTAGTTCCGGAAATTAATGCTTCGGAACTAACTATTGATGATAAAATTATCGCTAATCCAAACTGCTCTACAATTCAATTAGTCATGGCGCTGTCGCCATTACATGACACATATAAAATGAAACGTGTGGTAATTTCTACCTACCAATCTGTTTCTGGAACGGGTGTCAAAGCAGTTCAGCAATTAGAAAACGAAATAAATGGCGTTAAAGGCGAAATGGCTTACCCTTACCCAATAGGCCGAAATGCCCTACCACATTGTGATGTATTCCTTGAAAACGGGTATACGAAAGAAGAAATGAAATTAGCGAGAGAGCCACAAAAAATATTAAATGATCGTTCATTTTCTATTACTGCGACTGCCGTTAGAATTCCGACTTCAGGTGGCCATTCGGAATCTGTAAATGTCCAATTTGAAAACGATTTTGAACTCAATGATGTCCGTACTCTTTTAAGTCAGTTTGATGGAGTCACTGTCCAAGATAACACCGACACAAACACCTACCCAATGCCAATTTATGCACATGGAAAAGATGATGTTTTTGTAGGTCGCATTCGAAGAGATGAAACCCAACCAAATACTTTAAATATGTGGATTGTTTCTGACAACTTACGTAAAGGAGCCGCAACCAATGCAATTCAAATTGCAGAATATTTGGTTAAAAATGTTTTGTAGTCCAATAGATGCTTTCAATAAAAAATGTTTCTTTTAGTTACAGCGAACGCGCCGTATTAAAAGCCATTTCTGCCGAAGTTAGCAGCGGCGAATGTTTGGCAATTGTTGGAGAAAGTGGTTCTGGAAAAAGTACTCTTCTAAAACTAATTTTTGGACAGATGGATATTAACAACGGAACAATATCCTGGAACAATCAACCTATTTTAGGGCCCAAAAACAAACTTGTTGTAGGCCATGATTTCATGAAATATGTAGCTCAGGAGTTTGACTTGATGCCTTATACGAGTGTTTCAGAAAACATTGGAGATCATCTCTCAAACTTTTATCCCGATGAAAAAAATGCACGGATCAAAGAGCTTATTGAAGTTGTAGAATTAGAAGGCTTTGAAAATACAAAAATACAATTCTTAAGTGGAGGGCAAAAGCAACGTGTAGCCTTGGCGAGAGCGATTGCAAAACGCCCTGAAGTAATTCTTCTTGATGAACCTTTTAGCCATATCGATAACTTCAAAAAACAATCTTTGAGGCGTAATTTATTTAGGTATTTAAAAACGAATAACATCGCCTGCGTGTTGGCGAGTCATGACAAAGATGATGTGCTGTCGTTTGCCGATCAAATGATGGTGATTCACAACGGAACGGTTTTAGTCACAGATAAACCAAGTAATATCTACTTAAAACCAAAGCATCCGCTGGTCGCTGCCTTTTTTAGTGAATACAGTTTTATTGATGGTCAATACTATTATGCGCATCAAATTAATTTAGTGGACAATAGTTTACTCAAAGCTGTGGTCAAATATAATTTTTATAAAGGTTCATTTTACTTGATTGAAGCTGACCTCAACGGAACGGTTGTTGTTTTTACACACCCAACGGCACTCAAAGAAAATTCAGTAATTTCATTAGAATTAAGCCGATAATGCGTTTTTTTTATGGTTCGTTTCGGTTTTTCAATATAAAATCCTAAATTACAACTATCTAAGTCAAATTAAAATATTGCTACTATGTCGTTTTTTTTAATGCCCTTTATCATTTTTGGATTGATTGTTTTATTTGCCGCATTTTTTACGGTCAAACAACAAACCGCCGCCATTATTGAACGTTTTGGAAAGTTTCAAAGCATTCGTCAATCTGGACTTCATTTAAAAATTCCTTTAATCGATCGTATTTCGGGTCGTTTAAGTTTAAAAATCCAACAGTTAGATGTGTTAATTGAAACCAAAACGTTGGATGATGTATTTGTACGTCTTAAGGTTTCTGTCCAGTTCAAAGTAATTAAAATGAAGGTTTATGATGCCTTTTATAAGTTGGATTATCCGCACGATCAGATCACCTCATATGTGTTTGATGTAGTGAGGGCTGAGGTTCCAAAAATGAAACTCGATGATGTTTTTGTTAAAAAAGATGATATTGCCATTGCTGTCAAATCAGAACTAAACCAAGCCATGATGGATTATGGTTATGATATCATAAAAACGTTGGTGACAGACATAGACCCCGATGCTCAGGTTAAGGAAGCGATGAATCGAATTAACGCCTCTGAACGTGAAAAAATTGCGGCACAATTTGAAGGAGACGCAGCGCGTATTCTAATTGTTGAAAAAGCAAAGGCAGAAGCAGAAAGTAAACGCTTACAAGGTCAAGGTATTGCCGATCAGCGTCGTGAAATTGCTCGTGGACTGGAAGAATCTGTTGAAGTGCTAAACAAGGTGGGGATCAACTCTCAAGAAGCCTCTGCATTAATTGTGGTAACACAACACTACGACACTCTTCAATCAATAGGGCAAGAGACAAATAGTAATCTTATTTTACTTCCAAATTCTCCGCAAGCAGGTAGCACCATGTTAAACGACATGGTGGCTAGTTTTACTGCGAGTAATCAGATAGGGGAGGCGATGAAAAACGCGCCTAAAAAATTAAAAAAATAATTTAAAGACGTTTCGCTTCCTCCTTTAATAAGGGATGATCGTCGGCTTTGGCGGTTGCTACAAACAAGTCGATTTGTTCGCTGCGTTTTAAGCCTTTTTTTAATAATTCGTTTAAGGTAATGACCGTTGCGATGCGCGTGCCTACTTTTTTGGCAGCTGTATTAAATAACGGCTCTAAATCTTCAAAAGAAACCTCTTTAGCGAGTAATTGAATCTCCTTTTTAACTTTTTGTTGCTTCTCTTCTGGAAGATTTGTGTATTTTTTTCCGAGTTGTTTAATGACGTCAATCGGCTTTCTTTGAAAGTGTTGAGGTGGACTTGGTTTGAACTGGTTAGCGGTATGTTTAGGCGCTTGTTTTGCCCATGTGTCCCGCAATCCAACGGTCTTATTAAACACCAAGGTGTGATCACTTGTGTCTTTATCTAGGTTGAAATAACCAATGCGCTGGAATTGAAATGACTCTCCAACCTTAGCCTTTTTTATGTGTGGCTCAATAAATGCTTTTCGAACGTTTAATGATTTTGGATTTACAAATGTTAAAAACTCTTCTGGTTGATTGTCTGGATCTTCATGAACAAACAAACGGTCGTATTCTCTAACTTCTGCCTCAACAGCGTGCGCTGGAGAAACCCAATGTAAGGTTCCTTTAACTTTTCGAAGGCTTTCGGGAGTTCCGCTGCCGCTTAAACTTTTTGGGTCATAACGACAGTGAATTTCTAAAATTTTTCCACTAGAATCTTTTAAAACACTTTCTGCTTTGATAATAAACGCATTTTTAAGTCGTACTTCTTTACCGAGAGAGAGTCTAAAATACTTACTGTTGGCTTCTTCCTTAAAATCGTCACGTTCTATGTAAAGGTGTTTTGAAAAGGGAACGGTTCTCGTTCCCATGCTATGGTCTTCTGGGTTGTTTTCTGCCTCAAGCCATTCCTCTTTTCCTTCTGGATAGTTTAGAATCACAAGCTTTACGGGATCTAATACAGCCATAATTCGAGCTGCTTTTTTGTTAAGATCTTCCCGAACACAAAACTCTAAAAGAGAGACGTCGATTATATTGTCGCGCTTTGCAACCCCAATGGTCTCAACAAACTTACGAATTGAGGTGGGAGTGTAACCTCGACGTCTTAATCCAGAAATCGTTGGCATTCGAGGGTCGTCCCAGCCGTTCACAATTTTCTCCTCCACTAATTTTAATAACTTTCGCTTACTCATAATGGTATAGCTTAAGTTTAGACGTGCAAATTCGCGTTGTTTTGGAATTAAGGGTAGGGTTTCTTTCGTTGTATAATTAGAGACGATGGTTTTAAACCAATCGTATAAATCTCTGTGAGGCTTAAACTCTAACGAACATAGGGAGTGAGAAATTTGTTCTAAATAATCACTTTCGCCGTGGGTCCAATCATACATTGGATATATACACCACTTTGAGCCTGTTCGTTGATGTTCCGCGTGTAAGATGCGATACATTAACGGGTCGCGCATTAGCATATTAACGTGCTTCATGTCTATTTTGGCTCTTAAAACGTGCGTCCCAGCCTTAAACTCGCCATTTTTCATTTGATTGAAAAGTGTTAAGTTTTCTTCGACAGATCGGTTTCTAAAGGGCCCATCTACTCCGGGTTGCGTTGGCGTTCCTTTTTGAATGGCCATGGCTTCGCTAGATTGTGAGTCTACATACGCTTTACCCTCTTTTATCATTTCTATTGCCCAAGTATGTAATTGCTCAAAATAGTCCGAGGAGTATACTTCCTTATCCCATTGATACCCTAACCAAGAGATATCTTCTTTGATGGCATCTACATATTCCTGATCTTCCTTGGTGGGGTTTGTGTCATCAAAACGCAAGTTGACGGGTGCGTTATAGGTTTGTCCCAATCCAAAACTTATCCCAATCGCCTTTGTATGACCAATGTGAAGGTAACCATTTGGTTCTGGTGGAAATCGAAAGCGCAGTTTGTCTTGCGGCAAGCCGTTCTTTAAATCTTCTTCTACTATTTGCTCTAAAAAGTTGAGCGGTTTGTGAGTATCTGACATAATGCTATGTATTTCTTGAATAAATACGTAGCAAAATTAATCAAATAAAAAGTTTATAGATATATCTTCGGTATAATTATTATTTTTATCAAAATAAAAAACTATAAAATGGGAGTAATTAAGGTTGAAAACATTCGAGTGTATGCGTATCATGGGTGTATGAGCGAGGAAACAACGATTGGGAGTGACTACAGGGTAGATGTAAGTGTTAATGCTGATTTAGAAAAATCGTCTGTGACAGACGCTTTAAACGACACGGTTGACTATGTAACATTAAATGCGATTGTCGTTGAAGAGATGAGCGTTCCAGCGAAGCTGTTGGAGGCGGTTGCAAAACGAATCATCCACCAAATCTTTGATAAATGCCCCACGGTAACCGCCACGACTGTTTCGGTTTCAAAAATCAACCCACCATTAGGGGGAGATGTCGAAAAAGTAACGATTGTGTTGAGTGAAAACCGGGATTAACTTTAGGGAATAATAACTGAAAGTGCGGCTTTTTTAATACTGATCTTAAGTGTGTTGGAATCAATTTGCCTTGATTCCCCATCGATTTGGGTTAAAACTCCTCCACTTAGAAGATTGGTTATTTCTATGTTTTTAGTTAAGAAATAGTGTGCTTTTTTAAATTTTTGCGGTTTTTTTATCAGTAGTAAAAAAGCAAAATAAATAATTTCTAATTTATTAAGGGTCTCCACAATAATAACGTCAAGCATGCCATCTTGAATAGATGCTTTTGGAGTTAGAGAGATGTCATACCCCATCTCATTAGAATTTGAAACAAATACCATAAAGGGTTTTAACGAAAAAAGTTCAGAGTTAATCGCTATTTCAATTGAAAGCGGAGGTGGTTTAGAAAAAAACGTGGAAAGCGATGCTTTCAAATAGGAGGCTAACTGTCTTTTTTTTGTGTTTGAATAATTATTTATAACGTTGGCGTCGAAACCAATGCCAGAGTTGCTGAAAAAATAATGATTGTTTATTTCGCCTGCATCAATTTTGGTAGTGATGCCTTGTTTAATCACCCTTAAGGCGTCTTCACTATTTTTGGGTATATTAAGGGTGGTTGCTAAACCGTTTCCTGATCCAAATTTGATAATACCAAGTTTAACTCTGGTACCAATTAAACATCCCGCAACTTCGTTTATCGTGCCGTCGCCTCCACAGGCGACAATAATATCAACTCCTTTTTTAATCGATTCTAAAGAAAGCTCAATGGCGTGGGATGGCTTAAGAGTTTCTGTAATTTCTACTTTGAACGTCTTTGGATTAAAAACCCTTAAGACCATTGCTGGGTCTAGGCTGTTTTTTCCTTTTCCAGAAATAGGATTCACAATAAAATGTATGGTTGTAA
>Ga0115572_10001012_pt1 | contig 23139 bp, 23 predicted proteins | sample COGITO_mtgs_1206_FD_88681 | JGI IMG/M metagenome (GOLD analysis project Ga0115572, IMG submission 88681) | Pelagic marine microbial communities from North Sea - COGITO_mtgs_120607 | ecosystem: Environmental > Aquatic > Marine > Epipelagic | place: Germany:Helgoland, sampling site Kabeltonne... | reverse complement strand
TATTAGTGTAAATTAGTCCTGTTATGCCACACATTTATATATTCACTTTTTTTGTTAAGGATAATTTTAACTTTATCCTAATTATTTTTTTCTTGCTGGTGTTCAAATTTAGTTAGATATAAGTATTGGCGCCCCAGGTTCATAATTTGTTTCATATGGTTTATACCTCTTTTTTTTCATCAATCATATCATTTAAGCCTTCATGTAAAAAACAGAGCGGAGCATTAAGAAGGCGCGTCATATTATCTATATCGCCAATTAGATGTCTCGGATGACCCAGTAAATCATATTCAAATATTGGTTCAACTCCTATTTTGTCACCTATCATTTCACAAACCTGCTTTAATGAAACCACCTCTGGCCCTGCAACATTTATTTTATGAAACCCTTTTAATTCTAATGCTGAAAGAATAGACAACACCGCATCCGAAACATGAATAGGATTGAAGAAAATACCATTATTAGCTTGTAAGTTAATAGAATTACCATTTTTCACATTAGCTATGAGACGCGGCATTAGCATGGTAGGTTTTTGCATTTTTCCGTAAACAAAAAACAGTCGTAGTATAACAACATCCATAAATTGTTTATAATTGTCAGCAATCACTTCAGAGCAAAGCTTACTCGAGATATAAAAACCATTTTCTCCATTGGCAGGCAGTATTATTTCTTCTGAAAAACTGTGCTCGCCTGAACCATATACACCGCCACTGGAGGCATAAATAAACTTCTTTGCCCCCACTTCTCTTGCATAGTCCAACATTCTTAATAATTTTACTGTATTTATCTCAAATATGTCCACAGCCTTTTTTGGAAAATCTCGATAATCTTCCGACTGCGCTAAGTAAATAACAGCCTCAATATTTTCTGGTAAAATCTTAAAATCAAAATCATCATTAAGATCAACATAATGCCACGTAACATTTGCAATTTTATCATTAGCTTTTGATCGTGATGTTGCATGCACATCAAATTGGTTTGCCAGCGGTTTTAACAAACTAGACCCAATCAACCCAGTAGCACCAGTCACAAGAATATTAGACATAAAGTATTAGTCTCCCACTTTGTACGGATAAAAAATTGTATCATATTTTTGATGTCAGAAATCATTTTGTTACTAATTCAAATTAATCTTTTTTAAAAGCAATACTCTACAAATAAATATTGTAAAAATATTAGAACAAGTGGTTTTTTTTAGCTTTTCTTAATTACGCCAATTGATTAATTTCTGTAGGCCCTCTTTTAAGGAATAGGTATAATTAAAACCTAGTTCTTGAGAAGCCTTTTTTGGGCAGCCTATCCGATTTTGCACAAGACGTCTCGCATCATCTTCACTGTATGGGTTGTATTTAACTTCTAAGTTGGACTTTTTCAGTTTCAGTATTAACGCACATAACTCTGCAATTGATGTTTGAATACCTGATCCAACATTATAGAATTCATCAGTTGAAGAAGCCTTTAATGCTAGTACATTTGCACGCGCTACATCCTCAACATAAATAAAATCATAAGCCTGCGTTCCATCACCATTTATAGTTGGCGCCTCATTTGCATCAATCTTATTCAACATGATTGGGACTACACCCGTGTACGCTGCTGTTTGATCTTGATGCGGTCCATAGACATTCATGTATCGAAGACCAACATAATTTAAGCCATAACGATCATAAAATGCCCTACACATAGCCTCACAAGCTATCTTGGAAGCCCCATAAAAATTTCGGTTATTAAAAGGGTGGTCTTCAGTCATGGGTACTTTAACAGCATCACCGTAGACCGACGCTGATGAAGAATACACCAAGCGTTCAATATTATTATTTACGCATGCTTCTAAAACATTAAAGGTTCCTTGAATATTCACATCAAATGCCGTTCTGGGATAATCTTTACAATGAAGTAGCCACATAGCTGCCAAATGAATTACATAATCACATTTACTTACTGCTGCATTTAAAACGTCAATTTCTCGTAAGTCACCCTGCACTAATGAACATCTTGTGTCTTTTAGTTGGGTTTCTAAGTATTCTAAGTTTCCACGTGAAAAATTGTCAAAAATAACCACCTCTGCAACATTTTCTTTTAATAATTCAGATACTACAAAACTTCCAATAAAACCTGATCCACCAGTAACTAAAACTTTTTTATCTAATAGAGTATTCATACATTTTCCTTAACTGTCTAAATTAAAAACCTTCGCTAATTCTTCAAAAATAGCCAATGAACTGATCAAGCATTGTAGCTCTATTTCAATCAGTTTTATCAAACCACTTAAACAATTATTCGTTCGTGAGCTCAATGAACCTATAATGAAGCCTAATATGCTGGTTTGGTTTGATCCATCTTTTAGTTTAACTAGTGGGTGTAAAAGAGGTACATTTCTTTGAAACTATGTTTAACTCCAAAAAATACTCGTCTCCTGTGTTTAAACATATTGTTTTTGCAGAACCATTCAGCGGTAAATCAAGTTGCTCACCAAACTCACTCATCCATCCAATTTGCTTAGCAGGTACACCAACCATTAGAGCGTATGCCGGCACATTCTTATTTACTAGAGCTCCCGCACCGATAAATGCAAATTTTCCAATCGTTAAACCGCATAAAATTGTGCAATTAGCACCTAAAGTTGCACCCTTTTCAACTAAAGTATCTTTATATTCGTTTTTTCGCTCAATCAGTGATCGAGGATTATGCACATTTGTAAAAACCATACTTGGTCCACAGAAAACTCCTTCTTCCAGATAAACGTTGTCATACACTGATACATTATTCTGAATCTTACATTTGTCTCCAATATTGACGTTATTGCCTACAAACACATTCTGCCCAATTGACACCTCTTTACCAATAATTGCCCCCCTACAAACGTGCACCCAGTGCCATATATTAGTGCCTATACCAATTTTGGCTCCATCATCAATAATAGCTGTTGGATGAATTTTATTTGTCATTTTAATAATTCAGAGGAAGCGAGACGCGTTTTCCATCTCTGGAGGAAATATAAGCGGCGATAAGTATTTCAAGTGAACGCAAGCCTTCGCGGCCATCTGTTTCAGGCTCAGCAACACCTCTCATCGCATCAATTACATTTTGATAGTATGGAGAATGTCCTAAACCATATACAGAATTGATTTCATAATTAGAATTTTGTACATCCTTATCTTCTGGCTCTTCCTCTAAAAAATTCCAGTGTTTAATTTCATTGACGGCCAATCCACCAATTTGAACCGTACCTTTTTCACCCAATACTGTTATGGAGCCTTCAAGGTTTTGAGGGTATGTTAGCATTGTTACATTTAAAGAGCCTAAAGCACCAGATCGCCATTTTACACTCACCACACCTGTATCTTCAACTTCGATATTTCTAGCTAAAGTTGCCGTGTATGCTTGCAAACTTTCAATCGGTCCAATCAACCAATCAAGCAAATCAACGTAGTGACTGGCTTGGTTCATGAGTGCCCCACCATCAAACTCCCAAGTCCCACGCCATTTGGCGCTATCATAATATTCTTGTGGCCGAGTCCAAAACACATTTACGTTGACCATATAAATTCTACCAAATCGTCCTTTTTCAATTGCATTTTTTAATAGCTGGAGAGTAAAATTACACCGATTTTGTTTAACCACAAAGAGCCTAACGGCTGCCTCATCACACGCTTTGACCATACGCAAACCATCATGCCAGCGAGTAGCCATAGGTTTTTCAGTAATAACATTAACACCGTACTTGGCAACAATTTCTGTTTGCTGCGCATGCAAGCCACTTGGTGTACATAGTACAACCAAATCCAAGTCTTCATTCTTCATCATTTCATCAAGATGAAGGTAGGTAGGAAGATGATATTTTTTGTAGCTTGCGGACAGAATATTTGTATCTATATCGCATACCGAAACCAACTCAAGCTGACCAGAATGGCTTTCAATTGACTCAAAGTGTTTTTTTGAGATTCTCCCACAACCTACGATTGCTATACGAATTTTACGATCCAGTGGAACTTTATTTTTTATCATATTTTTTACCAGTTATTTAAAATTTACCATCGCAAGCAGAATTTTGTATTTAAGAAGTAGACATTTGGCCAGACAAAATCAGAAACTAAAGCAAATTTTAAGGCCATTATTTCCAAAAATAGTTTATTAAATGAGTATACCTTCTACCTATCTCCACCAACCTACCCTTGGTTTAATTACCCTCTCCAAAAACAACCCTTCGCAGCCAATTACCAAATTAGGGCCTTTCATCCAGCGTCCATAAATAGCGCTTGCAAGCTTCTCTCTCATGCCTGCTGGGCAAATTCTTCGACAAACTTTAATCAGTACCTTCAGAAGACCCTGCCTCAATTCATGATAAATCAACAACGACCACAATCGAACCTTTAAGCCTAAAGGTAATTCAGCGCGCATCACCCGGCTCCAATGATCACAAAAGTGTATTATAAAAGGAAAATACCACCAAGGTTTTCTATCCTTACCCGTAAAGTCTTTATAGTCGTCATGAATAGTATTCCATGTTTCTCTTAGAATGTAGGTGAAAAGTATTTCGGGTACCTGAACAAAGTTTCCATAGATGGATAACTCTTGAATAAATGCAAGGTCAGATGCAATTATCGGTTGAATCATATGTGTCTTTTTCACAGCCGACGAGCGATAAACGCCATAAATTGCAATTGCTGGAAAATGCTTGAGAGTTTCTCGATAGCGTTCAACTAGGCCTGTTACACCATCGAAACTATTAAGATGGGCAACACATAGTCTTTCTTTTCGATTTTCGATGTACATTTCAGTGTGCGTATGACAAAGTACCGCTTCTGGAAATTGCTCTAGCTTTTCAACACAAGCGCGCACAAAAGATAGTTCACGCAAGTCATCGTGCGCAGCCCACATAAAATATTTACCAGAGGATAAATCAAAAACTTTATTAAAATTCCAATTAGAACCACGATTCTCTGATGAACGATAATATTTTATCCGTTTGTCTTTTTTAAGAAATTCCTCACAAATCTCTGGTGTTCGATCAGTAGAGCCATTGTCCGAAATAATGATTTCTAGATTAATATAATCTTGTTTAAGTAAGGCATTTAAAGCCATAGCCAGACCCATCTCTCCATTAAAGACAGGCAAGCCAACACTGACTAGAGGGGAGTTCACGTTTTCCATATCCATTTTCTCAAAATTACTTCACGCAGATCGTTACACAAAAAGAACGTTATAAGCCACCCAATAATCAATGATGTTAAAAAGAGGGAAATAAATATTAAGTTCCCTTTAATCTCAGATAAACAGTATGCCGAAATCCCCGCAACAGAAAACGCTGCCAAAAGAGGGATAACAAAATTTTTCAAAATTGATGAAACAATAGTTGTATTAGGAAAACCTCGAAGTCCAATTATTTGGCACCCAATATAAAAAAAGAAACCATAAATGCTCCAAACATAGGCTGCACCAATGATGTCAAAACAGTAAACAGACAATATTAATAATGGAATAAAAGCAATCAAACAAATTAAATTTAAAACAATAACTGGCTTTAGCTGCTTTCTACTGTAAAGAATACTAAGTGACGGATATGCACAACTAGAAAACATCGTACCAATCACCATAATCATCAAAATCGGAGCCGTACCTTCTGCAGTGAATTCGTTGCCAATCCAAATAAGCAAGATTGGCTTGGAAAATAACACAACAAAAGCAATTGGCGGAATAATTAAAGCACTCATCAACTGCGATGCAAAACTTAGCTTGTTTGCCAGGCCAGTTTCATCACCTGTGGCAACTAATTGTGTAAATTGTGGGTGAAACGCATTGATCAGTGGCGTAGCTATACGTGAAAATCCTGCTACCACTGTCCACGCCAACATATAAAATCCATAATCTTCCAGAGAAGCCATTTTACTAAGAACCATTTTATCCGCTTGTGATAATATCATTCCAAGGACCCCAATTAACATTATGGCGCCAACATATTCTTTTACCGTAAGCAACATCTTCGCGGAAAATTTCGCTAATTGCTCACTAATATCAATCCTTCTCCACAACAACCAACGCAAAACTCCTGTTTGCAGAAAAGTTATCACGATCTGCCATACAAAAAACATATATAGATCATTGCTAATCAACCACAAAACCAAAAGGGACCCTAAACCTCGTAGAGTTCCAAAAATTGCCTGTATAGCAGAGCACTCCACTTGTAGTTGGAGGCCAATAAGCCCACCAATGTAAAGCCCTGAGGGAACTTGAACCACCAAAGAAATGGACATCAGCATCAATACACCACGAATTACTTCTGGCGAAAGACTTTCAGCTTTGAACCATCCAGCCCCAAAAAACCAAGCCCCTAATAAAATTCCTAGCCCTGAGACTAAAATAATAATCCAGTAAGCTATTTCTAAACTTCTCAACAAAATTGGAATGGTTTTTTTCATTTCAGGCTGCGAAGAACGCCAAGCGATTTCATTCACAGCCGTTACTGATACCGATACGTCAAGTATTCCTAAAATTGCAACCCAGGATAGATAGAACCCAATAAGTCCATAGCTCTCTATACCTAGAAAAAAAATATAAAAAGGGGTCAGAGCCAACATGAGTACAGTTAGCCATAAATTCGACAAAAGATTTGCCGAGATATTTTTACCAAGAATACTCATTATTCTAATACCACAATTTACAGTCGTGAATACGGAATAACATTTATAGTTTGAATTCTTTATGATAAATTTCAAAATGGTTCATAATTTGGTCAAGGAAATATAATCCTTGCTCTCCACTTCTCTCTGGGTGAAATTGAATGCCACAAAGATTTTCTTTAAGAAAAAATGATGAAAACTCTTTTTCAGCAAATTTTGTTATGCCTTCAATATCAGCATCTAGTTGGCGATCAAACACGGCATAAGAGTGAAGGAAATAATAATATCCTGACAACATATCTAATTTTTCTTTAGAACACCCCAAAACTCCATCAAGAGCACTAACCATATTGTATCCAATATTTGGCACAGCCCTGATACTTTCTTTACTTACTTGAGAGCTTAAAAGTTTTACCTCACCAGGTATTAACCCAAGACCACTAGAAGAAGTAGATTCATGACTAGCCTCGAACAGAATTTGCATTCCCAAACAAATCCCAATTATTGGAGCCTTTGATCTATGGTGCTTTAAAATTCTGCTTTTTAAGCCCGATGAATCTAAACGCGCTGCTAGGTAGCCAAAATTACCAACGCCTGGGAATACCAACACATCTACTTTGACCTCTTCACTATCTTCATTAATAAGGTGGCATGAAAATCCAATTCGTTTGAACGCATTAGAAACGCTGGTAATGTTGGATATTCCTAAGTCAATAATACCAACCGTTAATCTTCTTGACCCTGCCATGCACGCCTCATTTCAATATTTTTTATGCATAAATCATTTTTCACACCTGATATATTTAAATCATCAAAATGAAAAGCTGAGGCAACGGCACAACCATCACAATTTAGATTAAATGTATCCGCGATATCTGAAGATGATTTCACCCCACCTCCATAGATAAGAGGCACCTTGCAATGGGATCGTGCTAATTCGACCAACACCGGGTCTATGCCTCTCGACATCCCATCCTTATCTATCGAGGTGAGCAAAACCTCTCCAGCGCCTTGGTCTTGGACTACTGAAAGCCAGTCTACCATAGTATAGGAAGAAAGATCTCTTCCACTATTTACAAAAACCATATATTGATGGCGATAAAATTTCACATCGATCTGCGCCACAATTGACTGACTTCCAAATCTTACAGAAAGATTTTTAAGTAAATTCGGATCCTTTATTGCACCGGTATTGACACAAACTTTATCTGCACCCGCTCTAAACATCAGCTCTGCATCGTCGACTGAACAAATTCCTCCACCAGCACAGATTGGCAGAAAAGTATCCTCTAAAATACTTGAAATTATAAAGGGCAATTCAACTCTTTCATAAAGCGATGCTACTGTATCTAGCAGTATAAGTTCATCAGCACCCTCGTTATAATATCTTCTCGCAAAATCTACAGGATCACCCACCCGCTGCACACCTTCCATCATAAGACCTTTAACCACATATCCATTTTTTATTTCAATTTTTGCAATCAGCCGAGGTGGTGTCTGAGATATCATAAACTTTTTAATACTTTATAAATGAAATTGTTAGATTTTTATTCAATACACATGGTGCTTTAATAGCCACTCACCATTTACTTTTTCCCAAAGATGTTCTGTTCTAAAGCTATCTATAATTGAATAAAATTCATCTTCCGAAAGATCCATATATTCGCATAAATCCCCAAGATGCTGTTTAGGAAATTCAGAATCATAAAGTTCTACGAGCTTCACTCCCTCATCGCGAGTGATCTTTTCACTTCTTATTTCTTGAGCTGCATCTGCTGTAGCACGCCCCATTCCATATTTTATAAACATCATATAATAATGAAGCCATTCTAACTTGTCGTCTAACCCTGAATATTTAGAATAGGATCCTGTCGTCCTTGTTTCGGCTGGTTCAAACATGGTATTTTTAACAGCATAATAAAAATTCTCTTGAGGGACCCATTTTCTATAATAACTCATGTAATGGACTTCTAAACCAAACTCAGAAACCTGCTCCATTGTGGGCGATCGATATGGTATCAAATCGCTCCTTTCAAAATCATGTTTACTATATAAATCCTTAATTGCCATACCTCCAAGGTGCGTCTCTTGATCGTCTATGTCGTAACAAGTATATAGTTGAGGGTTCATGATCGGATTGTAATTATCCATCATATTATTACCATACTCGGCAACATTTTCACCGTAAAAAATTAAATTTACACCATGTTGTATTGCAACTTTTGGCCCAACAGATCTCTGACCAAAGATGAAAGGCTGAAATGGGTGACCGATATTCTGGAAGGCAAGTCGTGTCAACTTTCTATGGACTTTTCCATTTGGGCTAATTAACAAATTGTTGAAACCAGACTTAATCATATTCAAATGATTTTTCTGACCAATCTCCGTCCAGATATTTGGTGCCCACGTCACAGTCAATGGATTCATTTTATACTTATGCTTAAGCACATGAGCGACCATCATTGAGTCTTTTCCGCCACTCGCAGGAACTATAACGTCATATTCCCCATTAGTTTTTCTATTTCTATCGCAAAGATCAGTTAATTCAGCTTCTCTCTGCTTCCAGTCAATTTCTGTCTCTTTTAAGACAGCCCAACGACAAGCATCACAGACGCCATCTGTAAACTGTGTTGTGGGTTTTTGTTCATTTCTTGTATGTTTAGCTTCTATAGTACTTGTCGGTCGCATAGTAGAAATAACACAACGAGTACAAAAGTTTACTTTAGTCATTAATAAAGTCTTTCTAAGTTAGGTTCTTTTAAGGTAGCCGTCAGGGCCTACTGTAATTTGTATCTTAGCTTCAATATTTTTATCTATTTCGAAATCCAATTTCCCTCCATCAGTGGCTCGCATGTCATTATCCTTTATTAATTTGAGATACTCATGCAAAGCCGTTTTCGGGTTGTCTCCAGGACCCCACGGACGGTCTGGATATTGAGTATCAGCAAGATCTTCAATAATTGTGTCGTACACAACACAGTAACTACCTATGGAAACTAGTGGTGCGTAAGCCTTAAGCTCAGATAAAACATGATCATGGGTATGATTAGAGTCCAAAATAACTAATATATTAGAAAAATCCTTAGCGTGCTCATGAACATGTGTTATCACTTCATTAGAGATCGACGAACCTTCGATCATATCGATTCTTGATGATAGAAAATGACTCTCTATAACTTCTTTGTTGTGTTGCCGAATATCTATATCAAGTCCCAAAACCTTCCGAACAGGCTTAGTTGGATCTAAAATAGTATTCGACTCTACAGCTTCTTGATATTCGATCATCGCTAAAATTGATGCACTTTGAATAAGAGATCCACCATGGGCTATTCCAGCTTCGATCACTAAATCTGGTTTGACTTCCCAAATCAACTCTTGCAAAGCAACCATATCTTGGGGGTATTGGATGATAGGAACTGAAAAGCTGGTAAAATTATAAGAGTATTTATTAACAAGACTTTGTTCGAACCAAGCTTTTGTTCTTTTCGCCAAAGATTTATCTTTTGATAATTCAAGGATATTGTTTTTTACTTCTCTTTTAAATTCGGCTATTGCCATTTGATTTTCCCCTTAGATACGCTGTGACTATTTTTCTGGGTTATTAAGAAACTTGTATTATAGCGTGAGATTGCATGCCAAACTCGATAATTATCGGACTAGCTTTTAACTTTTCTTTTCTGCTGTGCCTGGTACTTATAACCAAAATTAGATAATGCTATGTGAATGTCCCTCAAATTTTGGTCATAGTTTTTCTTATAAATACCGCACAGCCCTCCTATAGTCATACACTCCATATTTAGACTGCCAAAAAAAACTTTTTGCCATATTTCAGGTCTAGCCACAATATTTAAAAGTCCACTCCAAGATGAAGTCATTTTCGCCACCAAAAAATCATCTGATTCAAACTCATAAAAAGCAATATGCAGAGCTTTACCACCAAGCTTAGATGTAAGATATTCATTACATTCCTTCTCAAAGTCCTTTAAGTTCTTTGAGGACCTACTTATTTCTGCGTCATAAGAATATATTTTTCTACTTGTTAGCATCAAATCTTCAGTCAAATCAAAGGACGGATTATTACTCGCATCAATATTCTTAGAATAAAGTTTTGATCCAGGAAATAACTGTTCAATGTGTAAATCACAATTTTTATGATGTATTGAAATCACTTCATTGATCCAACGATCCCGTTTATAAAATTCTAAGTAATCAACTTTATTGATGAAACTACTTTGATTTGCATACAAGTATTGGTAGCTTGCACCAATTCTTTCGGCATTTTTGATGCTACTCTGCAGCATTTTTTTGAGCGAATTCTTTATAATTTCAGTTTTTTGATCAAACGGAACTTGCTCATAAAAGATCGGCCATGAACCTGCTATACCAACTTGAGAGCACCATGCGATCTGAGAGCTTTCATATTTCTCTGCATCCCTAGCAATATCGGCTATAATATCTTCTGGTTGAAGGTGCCAATTATCGTTAGCGTGAACTAAAAAGTTTACTCCGTCAGCTACAGTAAAGATTGCGTCATCACCCGTAAACTCAGAATTAATGTATGCCTTAATCTTAAAACCATTCCAGTTAATTCCTGTTTCATCCACCTCGATGACCTCAGCACTAGTGACCGCTTTTGCTCTAAATCGGACACCTGGAGATTTAAATTTCGCTATTACTACAGAAGAGTTTGGAAAGTTCTCTTTGATGAACTCATCATCAAAATGATCATCATGACCATGAGATATCAATATTAAGCATTTTTCATTAGGGCATGAAGTTGCCTTTTTTATTAATCCAGTATCAGCTTTTGGTAGCTGGCTCCAGCCACCAAAAGCGAGAGAATTTACCCATGGATCTGTGAAAATAATATGTCCGTTATTTTCCAGCAGTAAACTCGCATGGTTAATGTGAGATATTTCCATATATCTTAACCTTTTTCTTTAAAATCCAAAACTTGTTTGGCTGGATTACCAACCATTTTAGCGCCATTGACGACATCTTTAATTACAACAGCCCCCGCACCAATAATTACATCTGATCCTATATTTAGTCCAGGCAAAACCACAGCTCCTGTCCCAATAAATGTACCATCACCTACTGAAATTTCGCCTGCTAATCTGGCGCCTGGGCCTATGTGCACTCCCTCACCTAAAATACAGTCATGATCGACTGATGCAGATGTATTAATTATGCATCCCAACCCAACCTTTGCATTTACACAAACTGAGCTGTTAGCTAATATCTGACTTCCCTTTCCTATAATTGCGGTCTGAGAAACAAAAGCTGAGGAATGGACAATAGTAATAGCTGACAACCCAAAGGACTGCATATTTCTTAGCAAGGCAACTCTTTCTCTACCTCGATGACCACCAATTGCAACAGCGAAACTAATTTTAGGAACCTTTGGCTGTAACTCCAACCAATCGAGAAGACCCTGCTGTCCTTTTAGTAGCTCAACATCCCCATGAACATTTGTTATTTCTTGATTGTCAACAACTGCAATTAGAGCATAATCATCTAAGATAATCTCTTTTAGCACCTTACTCTGGCCCGTCCCTCCCCAAAAAACTAATGGCTTTTTCACAATAAAAACTCATTAATAACATCTTTTAAGCATTGGACTATTCTTGCTAAGTCTTTCTCTCTCATATCATGGTAACTTGGCAAATTTATAGCTCTTCCAGGTATAGAATATGCATTTTTATTTTCAACAATTGGCTCAAACATTGGCAGACTAGATAGAGGCCAGAAAAATACTCGTGCATCAATATTGTTTTCATTAAATTTTTGCTGGAGAATTTCTCGTGTTATTTGGCATTCTTCAGAAAAAATTACTGTGGGCATCCAGGCCCCATTGATGCAATTAGCGGGTTCTGGGTTTAGCTTTACACATTGATATTCTTTCAATTTGTCACGGTAATACTCGAGTATATCTTTCTTTCTTTGAATAATTTCGGTGATCCGCAACATTTGCCCGTAACCGATAGCAGCCTGAATATTTGACATCTTGAATTTAAAGCCTAACTCGCCAGGCCAAAATTGTTTTGTCTCACCCTTTACTCTACCATGATTGCTCAACGTCGTTATTTTTTCGAACAAGTCTTCATTGTTAGTGACGAGCATACCACCCTCGCCAGTGGTGATTGTCTTAGTGCCATGAAATGAGAAGACACCAAATGTGCCCATAGAACCTGCTATTTTCCCTTTATAACATGAGCCAATTGCTTCTGCAGCGTCTTCGATTAATGCTAGATTATACTTATTTGCAATTTTTTCTAATTCCTCGATGTCACATAAATTGCCATATAAGTGTGTCGCAATAATGGCTTTTGTTCTTGGGGTAATGGCCTTTTGCACTTTTGTTGGATCAATACACCAAGTATCGGTGAGGATGTCTACAAATTTAGGCACTGCTCCCAGGTGAACGACCGGGGACACTGTCGCAACCCAATTTGTATCTGCCATAATAACTTCATCACCTGGACCAATTCCCAGCGCCTTAAGCCCCATGTGCATGGCACCCGTACAGCTAGATGTCGAAATTGCAAAATTCGAGGTCGTGTATTCTCGAAAAGATTGTTCAAATTTTTCGATATAAGCATAACACTCATCACCCCAACCATATTGTGCAGCATCTGTGGCAAACTCTACTTCGATCGAAGTAATGCTTGGTTTAGTATAAAGTATTCTAGAATTCATAATATTTTTAAATCTGGGACAGCTGTTACAAATTTTACACCAAGTCTCTTCAAGTCCATATTTTGAGTGATAATTTCTCTCGAGATATTCCAAGGTAAAATCAGCAAGTAATCAAGTTTTAAATTTTTCAATTGGTTTGGCGCTACAATGGGAATGTGGCTGCCGGGCATATACTTTCCTTGCTTAGCTATTGCTGCATCGCATACTACAGGTAAAAGATCTGATTTAATTCCTGCATAATTGAGCAGGGTATTCCCTTTGGCTGCCGCACCATAAGCAGCGACTTTTTTTCCAGCGCGCTTTTGTTCAACCAGAAAATATAACAGATCATCCTTTACGCGATTAGCCTGAGCCTGAAAGCTTTTGTAAATATCCATACATTGTAGTCCCCGCCGAAGTTCTTTTGCATGTAAAGCTTGAACCAGAGGGGTAGTTTGGCGCGTATCGTCAGCGTGGCACCCGAATACACGCAAACTTCCACCATGAGTTGATAGTTGCTCTACATCCCAAAGGCGAAGACCGGCAGCTTCAAAGATACGGCTAACAGTGTAAAGCGATAGGTACGAAAAGTGTTCGTGGTAAACGGTGTCAAATTGGGTGTGTTCTAGAAGCTGCATCAGGTGTGGAAATTCTAGCGTAATTGTCCCTCCAGGTTTAAGTGCAGCTTTAAGTCCACGGGTGAAATCGTTTATGTCCGGCACATGAGCATAGACATTGTTGCCAGCAATTAGATCCGCCTGCTTGCCTTTGGATGCCAGTTTTTTTCCCAAAACTTCACTAAAGAACTGCCGCAATACAGGTATGCCAAGCTGTTCGGCAGCAATTGCTGTGCTGGCCGTCGGTTCAATGCCGAGACAGGGTATCCCCGCCGCTACAAAGTTTTTTAACAGGTAGCCGTCGTTTGAGGCAACCTCAATGACATGACTAGCTTGAGTCAGACCAAGTTTAGCAATCATGACTTTGACGTAATGCTCGGCGTGTGCCAACCAACTTGTCGAAGTGCTAGAGAAATATGCATAATCAGCGCTGAAGAGCTCTTCTGCCTGGGCGTAATCCTCAGTTTGTACAAGCCAGCAGTTACTACAGACTTTAGTCTTTAGTGGGTAATACTTTTCTGGGCGCATTAATGCGTCTGCAGTGAGATATCCATTTGACGGCGGTGCAAAGCCAAGATCAAGAAATGTGTTTTCAAGTTGTGTTGTGCAGTGACGGCATTTCATTACAGTTTAATTCCATTAAATTCTAAGTTAAGTGACGGGTGAGCTAAGTCGCGTGCTGATATCTCAGAAATGGGTAATGGCCATTTAATGGCTAAACGCTCTTCGTCAAATCGCAGTGCCGCCTCAGCTTCAGGTGAATAAGCAGCTGTATGCATATAAAGTAGTTCACAATCATTCATTAGTGTCTGAAATCCATGGGCAAAGCCCTCAGGTATAAGCAGTGCATGGCCGTTTTCTTCTGACAAGGCTTGAGCATGCCACTGCATGAAGGTAGGCGAGTTAGAACGCAAGTCTACAGCTACATCCCAAACTTCACCACGTATGCAGCTTACTAACTTCATTTCAGTGTTAGGCTGAGTTTGGTAATGAAGCCCACGAATAGTACCACAGTGATTAGTAAATGTGTGATTAATTTGTTTAATCGGTTTTTTCCAGCCCGCAACCTCCAACTCATCTGCACAAAAAAGGCGAGATAGAAAGCCACGATCATCACCAAGGCGCTGGCGTTTGATTAATTTTAATCCAGCCATCGGCAAATCGGTAGTAGTGAAACGGTTCAACGTGATGCCTCATAATCAGAAATCTCTTTATCACAAAGTTCGCGCGGATCGAGACCACTGAATTGGGATTGGTACCAAACAATGGTTCGTTGAATTGAGTCAGTCAGTGTTAGACGTGGCTGAAAGCCAAGTATTTGACGTGCCTTAGTAATGTCTAGTGCAAGCAACCCTGCCTCATGAGGACCTTGATACTCTTCGTCGTAGCGAACTAGAGCGTTACCATGGGCCATGCGCGCCATCTCAATCAGATCGCGCACGGAGGCTGCATCTTGAGTAAAAGGGCCAAAATTATATGCACCTTCCAAACTTGCGTTTTTCCAAAGTTCCTCCGCTAAGATAAGATAACCAGCCAAAGGTTCGAGTACATGCTGCCAAGGTCGTACAGCATTTGGTCGGCGAATTTCAATAGGTTTCCCTACTTGCCAGGCGCGGATAGCATCGGGGATCAAGCGATCTAATGACCAATCACCACCGCCAATAACATTACCTGCACGGGCACTAGCAACCGCCACGCCCTGCTGTTTAAGAAAAGAGTCTCGATAACTCCCTATTACAATTTCACTGGCTGCCTTGCTGGAACTATAAGGATCGTAACCGCCCAGTTCATCATCTTCACGGTATGGCCAATGCCATTCATTGTTACGGTATACCTTATCTGTGGTCGCTATCACGGCAGCCTTTACACTCTCAAGGTCACGTAAGGCATCAAGCAAGTGAGCAGTACCCATAACATTGGTGCTAAAGGTTTCAATAGGCTCTCTGTAGCTGTTACGCACTAAAGGTTGTGCGGCCAAGTGGAAGGTTATTTCAGGTTGAAGGTTTCTTATTAGTTTATAAAGATTATCTTTATTGCGGATGTCGCAGAAGTGGCTATCACACAGATCCTCAATTCGAGCCAATTCGAATAAATTAGGGTCAGTATTTGGTTGCAAGCCAATACCAGACACCTGAGCGCCCAGCCTATGCAGCCAAAGTGTGAGCCAACCACCCTTAAAACCAGTGTGTCCGGTAACCAAGACTCGCTTGCCTTGCCAGAAATTGGAATTTGGCAACACACTTGTCATTTCCAAATCTTCCAGGGTGCCATACCACTAACCCACAACTCTTCAAGCTGGGTCTTGTCCCGTAGAGTGTCCATCGGTTGCCAGAAACCCTTATGCTCAAAAGCCATCATTTCTCCAATAGAGGCAAGCTCATTAAGTGGTTCATTTTCCCAACTGGTTTGATCATTATCAATCAGTTCTAGTACTTTGGGTGACAAAACAAAAAAACCACCATTAATCATTTCACCATCGCCATCCGGCTTCTCTTTAAAGCCAGTAACTTGCCCGTTAGTTCTGAATTTAAGAGCACCATAACGACCTGGGGGCTGTACTGAGGTAATCGTGGCTAGCTTGCCGTGTTGCTGATGAAATTTAATGCCTTCTGAGATATCAATATCACTGACGCCATCACCATAAGTGAAACAGAAAGCTTTCTCATTACATACATATTCCGCCACACGTTTTAATCGCCCACCAGTAAGTGTACCCTCACCAGTATCTACCAGTGTTACCCGCCAGGGCTCAGCCTTTCGTTCGTGCACTTCCATGCTATTTCTTTCAATATCGAAGGTGACGTCCGACATGTGAAGAAAGTAGTTGGCAAAGTATTCCTTTATAACGTATCCCTTATATCCACAGCAAATCACAAAGTCATTGACGCCATGTGCGGAGTACATTTTCATTATGTGCCAAAGGATTGGCTTGCCACCGATCTCAATCATGGGTTTCGGTTTGAGATGGGTTTCTTCAGAAATGCGGGTTCCAAGACCACCAGCTAAAATGACTGCTTTCATTAAATTACCTTATCTATTTTGCATTATTGTATCCAGTGACACTAATAATAAGATACTGTTTCTAGTTTTCGAGTAAAATAATTCCTACGAAAACATTGTTTTTCTGAACTTGACACATGGATTTACTTTGCAGAAGCGCTCATTAACAAACCTACACGACCAATAGCAATAATGGAATCTTTTTTAATTGCTTCATCAAACTTTGTAGTAATCAAGATACCAATCTACAAAACGCTGGATGCCATCAAAAACGGTAGTGGCCGGTTTATAATCAAACTGTTCAATCAGATCATCCACATTAGCATAGGTATCAAGCACGTCCCCTGGCTGCATAGGGAGCAGTTCTTTAATAGCCGTTTTGCCCAGCGCTTTTTCTAAAGCGCCGATATAGTCCATTAGCTCCATTGGGCTACTATTGCCTATATTGTAAACACGCCAAGGAGCCAAACTAGTGCCGGAGTCAGGCAAATTTCCATCCCAATGTGGATTGACAGTAGCAGGATGATCCAGAGTACGGATGACACCTTCAATAATATCGTCTACATAGGTAAAGTCGCGCCGATGTTTTCCATAGTTGAAGACTTGAATTGGCTTATCCTCGAGAATAGCTTTAGTGAACTTGAATAGCGCCATATCCGGCCGGCCCCATGGACCATACACTGTAAAGAAGCGCAAGCCTGTAGTGGGAATGCCATAGAGATGGCTGTAGGTGTGAGCCATAAGTTCATTGGATTTTTTACTAGCTGCATAAAGGCTTAATGGGTGATCTACATTCTGATGTATCGAAAATGGAATAGAGGTGTTAGCACCATAGACACTTGAACTGCTGGCATAAACTAGGTGCTCAACCCCATGGTGTCGGCAACCCTCTAAAATATGCGCGAATCCTACAATGTTGCTATCTATGTACGCAAGAGGGTTTTCTAATGAATAGCGCACACCGGCTTGGGCAGCAGTGTTAACTACGTATTGGGGCTTATACTTTGCAAAAGCAGCTTCGATAGCTTGACGGTCAGCCAGATCAATACGCAGATGGGTATAATTGGTGTGATTGGCATGCCGAGCCAGACGTGCTTCTTTGATCGCTGGGTCATAGTAGTCATTGTGGTTGTCAATACCTATAACTGTATTTCCACGTTCGAGTAAACGCAAAATTAAAGCAGATCCGATGAAGCCAGCCGAACCAGTGACAAGGTAGCGGATATTCATAAGTTTAACCTCATAGGCGCCACAGGCGTGCACCTGTAGATTTAATAGTTTCAGGTAAGTAGGTGGATTTAATATCGATGAACATACCTCCAAACTTTAACGGAGCCAAAAGGCTAGCAACAGACTGGGTGGTATATTCCTCATGCGGAACAGCAGCTACAATGGCGTCAGCGTTTTGAGGCAACTGATCCCACTCTCTAAGCGTAATACCGTATTCGTCTAATGCTTGATCTTGCTCTGCTAGCGGATCATGCACATGCACTTCACAGCCAAATTCCTCTAATTCCTTCACAAGATCTGCCACTTTACTATTACGCAAATCTGAACAGTTTTCTTTGAAGGTAAGGCCTAATACTATTACCCTGGAACCTTTGATATTGGTATCATTGCTAATCATTTGCTTGATAGTTTGCTGAGCTATGTAGGAAGCCATACCGTCGTTGATGCGACGGCCAGCCAAAATGACTTGTGGGTTATAGCCAAGAATCTCAGCTTTATATGTTAAATAATACGGATCCACACCAATGCAGTGACCCCCCACCAGCCCAGGGCGAAAAGGCAAAAAATTCCACTTAGTGCCAGCAGCCTCAAGCACTTCCATCATGTCGACACCTACGAGCCCAAAGATAATTGCCAGCTCGTTCATAAGGGCGATATTGAGATCTCTTTGGGTATTTTCGATTACCTTGGCCGCTTCAGCCACCTTAATGCTTTTAGCTTTGTAAATTCCTGCTGTGATTATTCTGCTATAAACCTCCGATACTTTATCAAGAGTAGCTAGAGTATCAGCCGATACAACTTTAATAATCTTGGTAATGGTGTGCTCTAGGTCACCAGGGTTAATTCGCTCTGGACTGTAACCCACCCAAAAGTCTTGCTTCCACTTAAGACCAGATTGCTTTTCAAGAATAGGAATACAGACCTCTTCAGTTGCGCCTGGGTAAACAGTGGACTCATAAACAACGACGGCACCACTCTTAAGATGCCTACCGACTGTTTCACTACTCTTGGTCAAGGCCGTAAGGTCTGGCTGATTTGCAATATCCACTGGCGTAGGTACGGTGATGATGATGAAGTCAGCCTCTTTTATCACCGAGGGATTGGTGTGGCATTGGAGCTGAGTGGCAGCTTTCAGTTCTTGAGTGCTTATTTCGCCCGTTGGATCAATATGCGTACGATATGCAGCTATCTTGTCGGCAGAAAGGTCTATGCCTAGAGTTGGCATTTTTTTTCCAAATTCAACAGCAAGGGGAAGACCGACGTACCCTAGTCCAACAATTGCGATGGTGTATGGCTTATCAGAAGATTTGTAACTTTGTGTCATATGTAAGAAAGTTTCCTGTATAAGTTTCTCATGCCTAAGAATGCTGATTATAAGTTATGAATTTAAGTTTAGCACGTTTTACACTAGGCGACATGCATGATAGTAATTTTTTTTCTATATCTTCTAAAGTCAATCAGTTCCCAAAAGATCACGTGTGAATACTTTTTCTTGGACATCTTCCAGATCAGAAACCATACGGTTTGCTATAATGATATCCACGTCTTTCTTGAATAAATTTAGATCAGTTTCAACACGTGAATTAAAGAAGTCTACCTCCTTCAATTCGGGTTCGTATACAACAACTTCGATTCCTTTAGCCTTAATGCGCTTCATAATCCCTTGGATAGAGCTATGGCGAAAATTATCACTTCCTGCTTTCATTACTAAGCTATAAAGTCCAACAGTTTTGGGCATTTTTTTTATAATCTCATCAGCCAAAAAATCCTTGCGAGTAGAATTAGCATCAACTATTGCACGGATAAGGTTTTGTGGCACACTATTATAATTCGCTAGAAGTTGTTTTGTGTCTTTAGGCAAACAATATCCACCGTAACCGAATGACGGATTATTGTAATGTTTACCAATCCTTGGATCGAGTGATACCCCATTAATAATTTCGCAACTGCTCATTTCACCGGCGAGCGCATAACTGTCCAGCTCATTGAAGAAAGTTACACGCATAGCAAGATAGGTATTCGAGAACAATTTTATCGCTTCAGCTTCACGCGTTCCAGTGAACAAAAGTTCAACATCTTTCTTTAACGCACCTACCGCAAGTAAATTTGCGAATACTTCTGCACGTTTTGACTTTTCTCCCACAATAATTCGGCTCGGGTACAAGTTATCGTAAAGCGCCCGACCTTCTCGCAAAAATTCTGGCGAAAACATCACCATGTCTGTTGCGAAGCGCTCTCTTACATCATCTATAAACCCAACTGATACTGTAGACTTTACGACAATGCAGGCCTTAGGTTCGCTTTCGATAACCTGCAAAATCACATTTTCTACTGATGACATATCAAAGAAATTTGTTTTTTCATCATAATTTGTTGGCGTAGAAACAATGATATAATCGGCTCCAACAACAGCGGCAGGCAGATCGGTGGTTGCAGATAAATTTAAGTCTTTTCCTGCTAAATACTCGGATAGCTCATTATCATTGATTGGCGATATGCGAGCATTTAACGAATCTACACGTTCTTGTAAAAGGTCCACGCCAATAACCTCATTATTCTGAGCCAACAGAACTGCGTTAGAAAGTCCAACGTAACCTAAACCGATCACAACTATTTTCATCTATTTTTTTATACCTTATTTTTTTTCAAATCGAATAATTGGCAGTCACCAAATAATATCGCTTTCATCAATATCTCTTCGAGGTTGCACTTAGATCAGCGTGAGAAAATTTTTCTTACGCTTTCCATACATTAAACTGCTCCAATAGGGATGTATACTTATTGATTTTTGGTAAATATTTTGACCTTATTATTACATTTGAATTGCTTCTAACAAGGTCTCAATACTCAAAGCTTGACTTTAAAATATGAGTAATAGAGTGGTGCCAAGGGTCAGTGACAATTCATGTAACTCGGCATCGCGGTACAAGCACAATTATTTCACAACAGACCATGATGTGAAAATTTCTGATAAGTCTCTCAATCCACAATTACCAACAAATTAAGCTATAGGTGGCCTTTGTAAGGTATATTTGACTAAGAATTTACATAATAACAAATTATATCCAAATTTATGTGTACTTTGACCTCCATATTTAAGCCTCCATCTCACTCTATTTTTTCAAGCCTGCATCTCGCTCTATATCAATAATTTCCTTTTTTAATAGTTCATATTCTTGCTTTTTACGCACAAGGAATTTACTTGTAATCAAAGATTTCTCACGTATGCCTTTTGGAGTAAGAATATAAGAATATTTTGCTTTATTTGAATTTTCTTTAAAATTTGAAAGCTTAACAAATCCTTTGTCAATGAGAGATGTTAACAAATAATAAGCAGAGCCATTAGAGATTCCAACCTTTTTAGCAAGTTCCCGAGAAGTCATTTGCGGGTTACTACTTATAATTTGAAACACCCTTAACTTTGCATCTTCTTGGTGCTCTTTACGTCGACTAGCCATTAATAGCTACCGCACAAAGCTTCAGAGCAAAGCTTTGTAGACTTAACGTGGAATTTTGTCTTTGCTATTATCATAACATTCAAAAATGAACATGTACTTCAATGGGGTTATTGTCAATATCAATATAAATATCACTATGATATTAAATAGTATTTAAAATTAAAAAGAAACTAAAACTACAATTGAACAAATAACCAAATATATATATAAAATCTGCCAATAATCTTTAAAATAACTTCTTGACATAATTATAGGCAAAATAATATTATAATAACACTATATCCGATAAAATACTTTATATTATAAATATCTACGCTCAAAAATGAACGCCAAATTATAGGTATACTTACATGTCAAAAGAGTGGTTCATTTTACAATTCAAGCCAAATTCACATCATCAGGCAACAACGAATTTAAACCGACAAGGCTTTGAAACATTTTTACCATTACATGACACCACTTCAAGAAAAGTGTCTCGATTTATAACCACCAACAAACCTCTATTTCCAGGCTACATGTTTATCACCTTTAATAGAGCAGAATCCAAATGGCATAAAATAAATAATACTTATGGAGTATCACGCCTAGTTACCTTTAATGCTAAACTTAAACCAATTCCTACCACATTTATTGATAATTTAATGATGCGTTACGATTTATCAGGCAAATTACTGCCTATTAAAAAATTAAAGAAAGGTGATCAGGTAAAGCTTTTAAAAGGCCCATTTGCAAACTTCATAGCTACGGTTGAAACATATGAAACAGATCAACGCATATGGATATTAATGGATTTAATGGGTAGGCAGATAAAAATGCAAACTCCATCAAATACCCTTCAACCATCAGATTAAAATATTTACTAAAATTTAACTATTCGACTCAACACTCAAATGGATTGAGTTTGGGCCAGCGCCAAGTATCTTCACAAATATTCTTTAAATTTCTTTCACTTCGCGAATCCCTTTTTTCAAATATCTTTGAGAAATCCACTAAAAATGCAGCCAGTTCACCATCTCAACAAGGTAAATATTTTCAAAGTATAATTAACTCTTATAAAAAATAAATATTAGAAGAATTGCCGCATTGCCAATTTTGATTAAAACTACCAGTATAAAAAAAACAAAAGAATATATCATGGCTTCAAACACACCACCTATTGCAAGATCAAAACCTGCTAACTTCAATTGGGAAGATCCTTTTTTATTGGAAGATCAGCTCACAGAAGAAGAGCACATGATACGTGACACCGCTAAAGCGTATTGCCAAGACAAGCTAATGCCAAGAATTATTGAAGCTAACCGTAATGAAGTATTTCACAGAGAAATTATGAATGAAATGGGTGAGCTTGGTTTGCTTGGCTCAACAATACCGGAAGAATTTGGTGGAGTTGGCACAAATTATACATCTTATGGACTGGTTGCTCGCGAAGTAGAGCGCGTTGATAGCGGATATCGCTCTGCTATGTCAGTTCAATCATCATTAGTGATGCATCCAATTTTTGCATATGGTAATGATGAACAAAGAAATAAATATTTG
>Ga0115572_10001007_pt1 | contig 23208 bp, 25 predicted proteins | sample COGITO_mtgs_1206_FD_88681 | JGI IMG/M metagenome (GOLD analysis project Ga0115572, IMG submission 88681) | Pelagic marine microbial communities from North Sea - COGITO_mtgs_120607 | ecosystem: Environmental > Aquatic > Marine > Epipelagic | place: Germany:Helgoland, sampling site Kabeltonne... | reverse complement strand
GGTTCGAGCCCTGCTGGGCCCACTGAAAATCAAGCACTTACGTTGAGAGGCGTAGGTGCTTTTTGGTTTCATTTATGTTCATACTATCGCATACCGATAAAATGATAGTGTTTATAGATAACCGGGAATAAGTTGGGGCCTACTGACTGCGTAGTTTCTGTGTAGTTAAAGTCAAGTTCGTCGTTGTCTAACCCTCCGTACCCGCGAATTTCTGTTTGTATGTCGGTATTTAGATCTTCATTGAGACTTGAAAATTTGAATGATATAGTTCTCGAATCTACATATGCTACTATATTATCAACTGACATGATTGCTGGATGATTTGTGCTGTCTTTCACGATAATTGATTTTTGGAAAGAATTTATAAGCATGAAATCTTCATTATAGACGTTCATAATTCCAGTGAATGTTCCGTAGAATGTTTCTCGAATTTCTGTTTCGCAATTATTCCCTGTGTGATATTCATCGCAAACACACTGTCCGTCTTCGCATGTAAAGTTTTCGGGACAGACTGTTGATTTGCAATGGTTTGAAGAACAGCTAAGTGTTAGAAGAATGGCCGCTATAAAGTTTACAACTTTGATTTTAGTGCTCATTTTTATTGTGTATGTGATATTTGAATTGAACAGTAATCACCCAGTTGACATTCCTATATCTGTCTTGAAGATTTAGATTGCCAAAAGACCCCGGCCGATTATAAAATTGGTGTGTGATATCTTGATTATAGTGCATTAACTGAAGCTCTAATTCAGATTTCTTATACCTAAGACTAGAGTTGATTCCTAATACTAGAGGGGAGTTTTGGTTTAATTCAAATTCATAACCTATTCCTTCTGTAAAGAGCGAAGTATTATATTCTGAAATTATCCAATCTCCCATGTATTGATACTTAAATGTGAATCCAGTATATATCTTGTGAGACGATAATTTGGAGATTATTCCTTTCTCCATGATGAAATAGGGAACACTGTAATTAGTGCTAACAATATTATTCAATGTTGTCAAGAAATAAAATCTTGTCGGGGTTAATCGATTGTCAATTTCTTGAACTCTATCAGTGAGATCATATGCGGTCATCCCGTCTGGGATTCTTGGGCTTTCAATTCCAACAGAAAGAGATGTGTAAAACTTGCCCTTTTTGGTAACGTTTTTTCCAATTCCTAATGAAGTGCCGAGAGATGGGCTTATTTTAATGTAGTCACTATACTCCGCGAATTCTGGTACTACAATTTGATTTATCATTAAGCCGCTAGAAACGAAATAAGACTTCTGTCCTTGTGCATTTACATCAGGGCTACATGTCAGTGCCAAAATGAAAAACAAATAGCCGGAGAAGAGTTGTCTCCTGCTCGGCCCAGCAGGGCTCGAACCTGCGACCACCTGATTATGAGTCAGGTGTCTATTACTTACAACAATCCTAGTTCCAGTCATACGGTGAATATAAGTAAAATCAAGGGTTACTAACTGTCTGCCACTATTCCGGCAATCGCGCAAGCCATGTCCGGCATTTATCGGACAGTATTGAGCTATTGTGGGTTGCCCCGGACGAACAAGGAAGGTAGTGCGCATACTTTGTTAAGCCTTGTGTCTAATAAGTTTGTTTTTGAGCAATAAATTCGCCAAAAGAAAACAATTGGTTTGTTTTCTTTCGATAGTCAGGAACCATTTAAATCACAGGGCTCCAGGTCTATTCCTTACGTTAAACGATATTTCTGGCAATAACGAAAGCCATGTACGGTATTTAGCGTACATGGCTTACACTGCTGCGCTCAACCCTAAATGGTGAAGTCATAGCAATATCCGAATTGGATACCTATGAAATAATGACGTATTGGGTTTTTGTATTCATATCCTGGACTATAATTGGGATTCAAAATTGGCGTTAAACTCCCTTGAACTTCAAAGCCCAAGGAAAAGCCTTTCCAACGAATTCCGCTGGAAGTCTGTGCCATTGGAACGTATGGACGTAAGCCTTGACCTGAAACCTCCAAGGCGTAAGTGTAAAACTCGTTAGGAGCATTTGGGTACCAGCTGTAGTCAGAAGCTTGATCCGAGGTAGTTTGCTTGTAGAAGCCAAGGGACGTTCGGGAATACCCTTTTAATGACTTGCGCAATGTCCATTCTACCTCATAATTTACAGACAATCCTCGATCGGGTGCTGCAGCGGCTAGGACAACGGGGCCTACCCAAAAGACATCATAAAACTCGGGATTGTACCTAAGAAAATTGGAGCGCTGGTGGTAGGTGAGGCCAACCCAGTGTCTTGGAGCGACTTGGTATTGGTATGAAAATTCAAAAGGCGCACGAACCTCAATATTGCTCATGAAATTCATCCGCAAGTCTGAACCTTGATTGTAGGGATAGTTTTTATCTAGATTATCATATATAGCGTGACCCAAGCTGGCTCTTTGTGTTACACGATGCTTGTCGCTTTGTGCTACAGCTTGATGCATTCCAAAAACACATAGTAGGAATAAGGCAATTTTAATGTTCATGTCTAAAAATTAAATTATAGGGGTGTTTAGTATTCTAAGGATTAGATTCTCATTTCTTAGAAACCAATTCTATATTCTGGCCCCACTTCATCAATTTTGGAACCACGAATTCATTGCCAATAGAAATCCAGAATGACATGAGAAGGATTTCCTTCACTCCCATGTCATTCTGGAAAAGCAAATTATACAGTAGGAACATTCCTGTAAAGAACAGAAAACCTACAAGTAAATTGACAATACTTTGCTTCATATCTATTCTATGATGCCGATAGCATCAATCCCTTTTAATGAGAACAACTCCATGTAGTAATTATGGCGTTCGATATGGTATTCTCGAGACTCTTCATTTTCCAAAAGGGTATCCTCATCAAAGCCTTTCGCAATGCAATCGCGCGAAGCCAGATCGAAGGCAAAACTAACAAGGAACCCCTCCTCCATACAGTCCATGGTCTCTTCGATAATTTCATCAATGTCTATATCGGGTGCCTTCTCATATGACTCGGTAATTAGCTTTTCTGAGAATTCAAAAATCTCTTTGTCATAATCCTCTTCGTCAGGTGCGTATGGCGCATTGATGATGAACTGTCCACTTGCCACCAATTTGATTAGCATTTTATATTCCTTCGTACTTAGACTTAGTTGATGACTCTTTTCCATTTCAATAGTTTCTTGTGGTTTTCTTAATGCTCTAAAATAGTGTAAGCATTTAGAAGAGATTCACATTATTAGAATTACTTCGTTTGTGGTACTGGTGATCAAAAAAAAGACCGCTGTAAACGGTCCTCAATCATTGATAAACAAAGGATAATGCCCTAATCAAAATCGAACACCTCCCAAAGTAAGGGTTTTACCAGGACGTCCTTTTCAACGATATTTATACCAGGTTGGTACTTCACAAATCCGAACCACACCATGAACCTTTCTATGGCTCTGATGGCATAAGCCCTGAAGAAATTTAATTCGGCCGTAGCAAAGTGCGTTTCTTCAAAATCGTCAAGCAATTGTGGGAAAGCCAATAAATACACCGCACCATAATCCAGCGCATCGTATCTCTCATTTTTAAATATGTGCAGTAGGTACAGATTGAAAGGCCATGCGAGTTGCCCCACTGGTGAAAATGGATAAAGATCATTGTACCCCCAATTGAAGTCTTCAGCGTAGAAATGAAGCAACTCTTTAAATAGTGCTAATCGATCACGTCGCAGTTTTTCGGACTTCTTCGTTAGCGATAATCTATTATGACGTTTTTTGATTAACCCCATTTCATTCGCGATGAGACGGACCGTAGAGATAATCGTGCTGTCAGATTCTCGGTTCAGCTTACTGATGCCCTTTTCTATAGACTCATCGGGCATGTGACCTTTACCGTATAACTCTTCCAATACAAACCTTGGAAGCGCACCGGTTCGAGTCAATTTCACGACCCCCTTGTTGTTTTCAATGAGGGTCATGAAATCTTCGAGTAGTCGAAAGAACGGTATCTGATCCAAAACATCATCTGCTATGCTTGGTTTGAGCCGAACGACACAGTTATCGCTCAGAGGTTGATAAAGCAAGCAGTGCATCTCTGCAGGTGTTAGTCCCTGGAAGTCATCCAGCGGCCTGTTGTTTTCCTGTAGAATAAATGGGTCGAGGTCAATCATCTTTTTATTGTCGTTTAGTGGGATAACGGGTCATTGAAAATATTGAGTATATCCTCGTTCAATTTAAGAAATAAAATGCTTGTAACCAGGAATTTATCGTCGATAAACACTCCGTTTGGTGTTATTACTTCATGGTACTCGTTGGTTACAATTCCACCCTCTTTGATCGTGTGATGCATGAGTTGGATTTCATTGTTGTTGTAGATTGTTTCAGTGACTAATTCTCTCATAATCTCTTGTTCTTTTTCCAAACATCTAAAAAGCATCAGATACACTCCAAGTTTTGTGAATAAGTAACTTTTATCAACCGCTTAGGCAGCAACGTCAATTCATATTCTCAGACACATAGGGTTAAAATTTCGACAATTCCCATGTTTAATCGTTATGACCATAACGGTTTGATTCTTCTAGTCAATTTCAAGCCTCAATTGATTAAGTGAAATCAAGCCCATTGCCCTGAATGACAAGACTTTAATAGTGTGTCCTTCAGGGAGTTTTTGGCTCCGCTGGGAGGTGCACAAAGAGGCTTTTGAAAACATTGCCAAAACTGCCCCTTTTGGCAATGGGTATTTGGAGAAAATAGAAAAATGCAAAACGCTGTATATCAAATAAATGCAATGGAAAAATTCAAACCCATAACCCATTTGGCAATGTGGCAATGTATATATATATATCATTGCCACATTGCCAAGGGTGGGTTTCTGCCAAATTGCCGAGCCCATTAGCGCACTTCCCTTAGGAGTTTATCGCAGCCTGTAAACATTAAACGAAACAGATATGGTAAACTCACTTGAATTGATCTTGGAGGAAATCTCCAAGGCAGAAGTAAAGCTTGGCAAGAATACCGGGCGTGTTGCTTTGAACCTCTTTGAATACCAGGAGGTCATAGAGCTTAGCTTTAATGGTCACAAGTCCTTAACTGCATACGATCAATATTGTGAATCGCTACTTCAAAGACTCAAGAACCAAATAGATCAACGACTGACAGAATTGGATACACGACAAGTCGTCGTACACGACATCAATCTTTTGATCCATGAGGTCACTTCCCAAGAGAAACGTTATTTCCCTAGGAAATGTCCAGAGGATTGGTTCCTAAAACTTCAATTCCAAATTCGTCACCAAAAAGAGCAGATTAGAGACGAGATTGTCCACCAATCCATACTCAGGTATCTAAAACTACAAAAACGGCTCCTAGAGCGCACCAAAGAGCTTCTCAGGCATAGGAACTCCTTCCTGAAGAACTCCAGCCTGGCCGCATCCAATAATACGAGCCCTTCTAACAGCCTTCCCGTTTCGGTCAATGGACAGGTAGAAATGTTCCAAGAGCCGGCACACAAAACGCCTTTGGTTTGGAACCGTTCTAGTTCTGATTTATTGGAAGTGTTAATTGCCATACACCGTAGCAAGGCCATTTCTCTGACTACAGGTCCTATCGCTCAAAAAGATCTTATCGACCTGTTCTCCCGATTTCTAAACAAACCAATAAAACATACCAACCAAAGTCTCAGTGCCCTTAAACGGCGTAAGAAGCCAGAAACCTCTTACACTCTTGAGCTACATCAACAATACCGATTCTACTGCGATGATGTCTAAGGCAAAAAAGTATTATACTTTCATTATACCTGCATTATACTATAAAATTATAATTCAGAGCTCAGGGTAGTCTTGCGTCGAGAAAAACGTAAGTCTATGATTCAAAACAATCATCCATCGGAACAGCTCACGAAGCTGCAAAAAAAGGTCGAAGGCCTAGAGCGAAAAATAAGGGACTTGGAAACTAGCCTCTCGGTACCTAGGCCAAAAGAAAAGCTGCTCAATACGGCAGAAGCCTGTATATACCTAGACGTGGGTAGAACTTCCCTTTACCGGTACATGGATGAAGGGCTGCTTGCCTACACCATGGTCGGCAAACAGCGCCGTTTTGCGCTTAAGGATTTGGACCGATTCATGGATCGCGACCGCAAGGACGCACTACCCTCAATACTTTAATCGATCAAGTATGGCACTAGACAAACAAAGCATACTTGAAGCGACTAATGGTGGATATGACGTGTTCAAGCATTTCCTGGGCAGTAGAATCCAAGGTACCGGCAAAGCGTTTAATAGTCCCTTTTACGACGATACCAAAGCGGCCTGCTACGTATATTTCGATAAGCGTTCGCGAGTATACAAGTTCAAGGACTTCGGCAATGCCGAGTACAGTGGCGACTGCTTTTTCTTCGTGGGTAAAATCTTTGCCCTAGCCTGCAAGCAGAGCAAGGAGTTTTTACGCATTATGGAGATTATCGACCATGAACTGGGACTGGGACTCGAATCTAACCCCCAAAAAGTAGATCGCGTCATTCGCAACAAGGGGGAAAAAGTCATCAAGGCCTCTAAGCTTCCGAGCATTCACGATGGCTTTGAAACGGCCAAGAGCGATTTGCCCCTCACCACCCGGGAGTTTAATCCACATGAATTGCAGTTCTGGGCCAAGTACGGCATCAGCACGGAAACCCTAAATCGCTACCATGTGGTAGCTGTAGAATCTTACAAAGGCGTTGGAAAGAGCGGAAAAAGCTATGAGTTCACTTCTACAGCCGAACGACCCATCTTTGGCTATCAGGGGCTGCGATTTACCAAACTCTACCTGCCGTTCTCCGAGCCCAGGTTCTTGTTTTCTGGAGAAAAGACCGAGCAATACGTCTTTGGCCGCGAGCAACTCCCCATTCGCGGCGACATCCTGTTTCTTACCGGTGGTGAAAAAGATGTACTGAGCCTGGCGGCTCATGGCTTCCATGCCATCAGCATGAACAGTGAAACGGCCAACATCCCCAAAAACCTGTTGCGTGCCCTGAGCTTCCGTTTCAAACACCTGGTACTGCTCTACGATGTGGACGAAACCGGTCTAAAATCCATGGAATCACTCAAAGAGCAGCACAAGAGCTACGGACTGAAATCGCTCCGACTTCCACTAACAGGAGCCAAGGATCAAAAAGACATATCCGACTTCTTTGCCCTGGGACATACTGCAGAAGATCTTCGTATGCTTTTTATGGAAATGCTCGACCTGGCCTATGAAGATTCTATGGCCATCATGCGTACCTGCGAGATTGACTTTGGTAACCCACCTACCGAGCCTGAACCCTTAATCAAAGTTGATGAAGTCACCGTGGGTGCGCCCGGGAACATCATGTGCGTAGCTGGTAGCGAGGGCAGCGGAAAGACCAACTTTCTAGGCGGTATTCTATCCGGTAGTATCAAACCTACCGGAGCAGAGATTGATACCCTGGGCATGACCATTCGTGAGAATGTACTGGGTAAAGGTGTGCTGCTCTACGATACCGAGCAGAGTGAATTCCAGCTGTACAAGAATCTCACCTATATCGTCAATCGCGCGGAACTCAAGCGTCCACCAAGTTGGTTTAAGGCCTACTGCTTGGTGGGGATTTCTAGAAACGAGCGCATGAAACTCATTTTGGAATCCATGGACAAGTACTTCTATCAGTTTGGAGGTATTCACAGTGTCGTCATTGACGGTATTGGCGACCTGCTTCCAGGAGTTAATGAAGAAGAAGGATCGGTGGCCTTGATTGAGGAGCTCATTCGCATTGCGGCCATATACAATACCGTGGTCATCTGTGTGCTACATATGGCGCCAAGCGGTATGAAGCTTCGCGGACATCTGGGAAGTGAAGTACAGCGTAAAGCAGCCGGTATCCTTTTGATTGAAAAGGACGAAAACACCGACACCTCGCTGATCAAAGCCTTGAAAGTACGAGACGGCAGTCCGTTAGATGTGCCCATCAAGGAATTTGGCTGGAGCAAGGAAGAAGGCCGACACGTATTTTTAGGTGAAAAAGGTCCGAAGGAGAACGCCAAGCACAAATCGGTAGATCTAAAAGCGTTGGCAACAGAACTGTACGGCGAAAAACGCTCCATGTCTTCCAAAGATCTCACTGGGCTTATCTCAAGCCATATGGAAATCCAAGATCGCAGGGCTCGAGATTACATCAAGCACATGCGTGAGTACGGAATCATTGAAAAATCCAGCCAATTCCCCGGGTTTTACACCCTCATTCGTAAAGATTAACTGAAAAAATGCCCGGCAACCCACCTTTCGCCCTCTATTTCCAACCGGGTTGTCGGCCATTTTGATTGAAACCTTGCTAAAACAAGGGCTAAGGATCCTCCATTTCGGGGGATTTTTGGTGTTTATTCGGGTGTAATTCGAACTTTTTAGGGTGCGATTCTGGTGTTTTTCGGATTTACTCGAAGAAATGATACGTTTTTAGGGGGTAATTCGGGCAGTGGCATCACTTTTTTAATCTCATCTGAAAATTAATGGTGTTTTTGACCTTATGTGTCTTGAAACTTTTATTCGTTTATAGGTAATCTCGAAAACTATGGCTTAATTTGTCCTACTTAGGACAAGATATATCAATTAAAGGAATAATGTTAGGACAAAAACTTAAGGAGCTTCGGGAGGAACATCAGTTTGTGCAGCGAGAAGTCGCAGCGAAATTGGAGGTTGACACTGCTTACGTAAGTAAAATGGAGAACGGCATTAAACAGGTTAGCCGAAGTTGGTTGCCGATCCTGGCTGAGATGTTCGAAGTCCAAGAATCGGAGCTAGTTACTCTTTGGATTGCGGATAAAGTGGATAGAATAATTTCTGCTGAGGATTATGGGATGAAGGCCTTAGAACTAATATTAAAAAAGCAACAGAATACTACACTTCCATGATAAATAAAAAGTCTTTATCTGAACGTGATATTTGTACTAAATATATCACTCCTGCTATTGAACGAGCGGGCTGGGATAGAACAACGCAACTCTTAGAAGAAGTTTCATTTACAGCTGGTCGCATCTACGTACGAGGTAAACTAACTGCCAGAGGTGTTCGAAAAAGGGCAGACTACATTCTGTATTACAAGCCGAACATCCCAATTGCAATAGTTGAAGCCAAAGACAATAACCATTCGGTGCGTTCGGGAATTCAGCAAGCGATCAATTACGCTGAAATCTTAGATATTCCATGTGTATTTAGTAGCAATGGTGACGGCTTTCTATTTCACGATAGGTCATCCGTTGATCAAGTTAGAGAGACTGAACTTTCATTAACCGATTTTCCAAGTCCAGAAGAGCTTTGGAATAAATACAAAGAGTACAAAGGCATCAAAAGTGAAGAAGCTGAAAAAGTGATTTCACAAGATTACTTTTTAGATGGCTCTGGCCGAAGCCCAAGGTATTATCAGCAAATTGCGATAAACAGGACTGTCGAGGCCATCGCTAATGGGCAGGATAGGATTTTGCTTGTCATGGCGACTGGTACAGGAAAAACCTACACTGCCTTTCAAATCATCCACCGGCTTTGGAAGAGTGGAGCGAAAAAGAGGATTTTATTTCTTGCCGATAGAAATGCATTAATAGACCAAACTCGTAGAGGGGATTTTAAGCACTTCAAGGATAAAATGACGGTTGTAAAGAACCGGATGATTGACAAGAGCTATGAGGTGTACTTGGCTCTCTATCAAGGATTGTCAGGAGCCGATGAGCAAGCGAATGCATATAAGCAGTTTTCCAGAGATTTCTTTGATCTTATTGTTATAGATGAGTGTCATAGAGGGAGTGCTAAAGAGGATAGTGCATGGCGCGAAATCCTCAGTTATTTTGGTAATGCAACCCATGTTGGCCTTACTGCAACACCCAAGGAAACGGATAAAGTTTCCAACATTGAGTATTTCGGTGAACCTGTCTATACCTACTCTTTAAAGCAAGGAATAGACGACGGCTTCTTGGCACCATACAGGGTAGTTCGAGTAAACTTGAACGTTGACGCAGAGGGATGGCGACCAGAGCAAGGGAAAACGGATAAAGAGGGTCAGGAAATAGAAGATCGTGTTTACAATCGAAAAGACTTCGATAAGACGCTTGTAATAGACGAACGTACTCATGCAGTAGCCAAGAAACTTACAGAATTCTTAAAGGGATACGATCGTTTTGCAAAAACCATTGTCTTCTGCACGGATATTGATCATGCGGAAAGAATGCGATCTGCAATTGCCAATTTGAATGGCGATTTGGTAGCTCAAAACCACAAATATGTTATGCAGATTACCGGGGATAATGACGAGGGCAAACGCGAACTTGACAATTTCATTAATCCCGAGGAAACGCATCCGGTAATCGCAACGACATCAGAACTAATGACTACCGGTGTCGATGCTCAAACCTGTAAAGTGATAGTTCTAGACTCTGAAATAAAGTCTATGACTAAGTTCAAGCAGATTGTTGGAAGAGGAACTAGAATCAATGAGGAATTTGGTAAAATGTACTTTACCATTCTGGACTTTAGAAATGTAACTGACCTTTTCGCTGACCAGGACTTTGATGGAGACCCAATAAGAGTAAAACCTGTTTCCGAAGATGTTGATTTGAGTGGAATTATAGATGAGGAAGAAACTTCTCAAGAAGAAGTCGTTGACCAAGAAACTGGTGAGGTGTTGGAAATCACCCCAGAGATTCGCTACCCAGAACCCCAAACTCATACTGACAAGTTTCACGAGCCTAGGCAAAAGGTATATGTGAATGGAGTGGATGTCTCTGTTTTGATAAGTCGTGAGATGTATTTTGATTATAATGGAAAACCAATAACTACGAGCCTGAAGGATCATACCAAAGAGCTAATTCAGGGCCAATATGCATCTCTAGAAGATTTTCTAAATCGATGGTCAAGCACAGACAAAAAGGAAGTAATCATCAAAGAGTTGGAAGAACACGGAGTTCTTGTTGATGCACTACGAGATGCAGTGAATAGAGAAGTTGACCTCTTCGATCTCATTTGCCACGTTGCTTTTGACCAACCTCCACTCACTAGGAAGGAACGAGCAAACAACGTAAAAAAGCGCAACTACTTCACTAAATACGGCGAGCAAGCTCGTAAAGTTTTAGAAACACTACTTGACAAGTACGCGGACGAAGGAGTCACGAACATCGAAAGCATGGATATTTTAAAGGTTAGACCCTTGACGGAATATGGGTCGCCAATGGAAATAATAAAACAATTTGGAAGTAAGGCCAAATATTTAGAGGCCGTAAAAGAATTAGAACAAGAGCTTTATAAAACTGGGGCATAATGGAAAGTGAACAGAACTTAATTATATACAATACGGAAGACGGCAAGGCCTCTGTGGCATTGTATGCCAAGGATGGAGATGTCTGGATGAATCAACAACAACTTGCAGAACTTTTTGACACCTCTGTACCAAATGTAAGCACGCACATATCTAATATACTAAAAGAGAGGGAGTTGAAAGAGGGTTCAGTTATTAAGAATTACTTAACAACTGCCTCTGATGGTAAGAAATATGATGTAACGTTCTATTCGCTTTCTATGATTCTGGCTATCGGGTTTCGTGTAAGAAGTAAAAGAGGTACGCAGTTTAGAATTTGGGCAAACCAAAATCTTAGAGATTACATGATAAAGGGCTTTGTCATGGATGACGAGCGCCTTAAAAATCCTGATGGTCGCCCAGACTATTTTGATGAATTGTTAGAACGTATTCGTGAGATACGTGCTTCTGAAAAACGTTTTTATCAAAAAGTTAAAGATCTGCTGGCTTTAAGTAGTGATTATGACCCTACTGATAAGGCTACCCAAATGTTTTTTGCAGAAACTCAAAATAAACTCCTCTTTGCCGTAACTCAACAAACAGCAGCGGAACTTGTAGTCAAACGTGCAGATGCAGATAAACCCAATATGGGACTTACGTCTTGGAAAGGCAATAAAGTTCGCAAGCAAGATATTATCACAGCTAAGAACTACCTTACTAAGGACGAACTGGATACACTCAACCGTTTAACCGTAATATTTCTTGAAACCGCGGAGCTTAGGGTGAAGGAAAAAAAAGACATCAACCTAAATTTTTGGAGGAACAATGTGGACCGAATTCTGCAATTCAACGATAAAACCATATTGAAAAATGCAGGTTCCATCTCAAATGCGCTAATGGAAGAAAAGGTCAAACAGATATACACCTTATTTGATCAAAAAAGAAAGCAGTTCGAGGCAGAGCAAGCTGATCTCGAAGACTTAAAGACCTTAGAAGAACGAATTAAAAAATCAAAGAAATAAATGTCAAACCTCAAAGGCGTACTCGATAGCATCCGAAAAATAATGCGACAGGATATGGGGCTAAATGGAGATGCTCAACGTATTGAACAGTTAGGCTGGATGCTTTTTCTCAAAATCTTCTCTGATAAGGACAAGGAACTGGAAATTATTAAAGATGATTACGTCAGTCCTGTTCCTACTGAATTTCATTGGGAGGCTTGGGCTGGTGACGATGAGGGAATCACCGGAGATGAGTTACAGGCTTTTGTTGATCAAAAACTCTTCCCAACGCTACGCAACTTAAAAGTGGGTATGAGTGATGACCTAGCCAACAAGCGCGCCTTATTGGTGCGTGAGGTGTTTGAAGGCAACAATAACTACATGAAGAGCGGCATCAACATCCGAAAGGTGTTGAATAAGCTAAACGAGATTGATTTCAATATTGCCAAAGACCGCCACGCCTTTGGTGAACTCTATGAAACCATTTTGAAGGAGCTGCAAAGTGCAGGTAAGAGCGGTGAGTTCTACACTCCCAGAGCCATTACTGAGTTCATCTGTGAAATGATGAACCCTCAGTTGGGTGAAAAGATTCTTGACCCCAGCTGTGGAACGGGTGGTTACCTCACGGCTGCCATTGAACATTTGAAAGCTCAGGCCAACAGTGTAGAGGAACGCGATAGTATTGCTAAAAACATTGCAGGTTGGGAGTACAAACCGCTTCCGTATTTGCTGGCTACCACCAACCTGATTTTGCACGATATGGAAGTGCCGAACATCCAGTTCCGTGACAGCTTGGACCAACCGCTGAGCAACTACACCGAAAAGAACCGTGTAAACCTGATTTTGGCTAATCCACCTTTTGGGGGCATTGTGGCTAACAACAACGAAAACAACTTTCCTCAGAACTACCGCACAAAGGAAAGTGCCGACCTCTTTTTGGTGATGATGGTGCATTTGCTGAAAAATGGCGGACGGGCTGGTATTGTATTGCCCGATGGCTCGCTGACTGGTGATGGCGTAAAGCAAAGGGTGCGTGAAAAGTTGTTGACCGATTGTAACCTGCACACCATTATCCGTTTGCCAAATTCGGTTTTTCAGCCATACGCTACGGTAGCGACCAATTTATTGTTCTTTACCAAAGGTGAGCCCACCAAAGAAGTCTGGTACTACGAACACCGCCTGCCCGAAGGACAAAAAGCGTATAGCAAAACAAGACCGATTCAGGTTAAGGAGTTTGATCCGATTAAGAAATGGTGGAATAAGCGTGAAGAAAGTGAGCTATGCTGGAAGGTAGACATCCAAACCATTAAAGACCGCAACTACGATCTTGACATTAAGAACCCCACCAAGCAGGAAGAAGAAATCATCCATAGCAGTGCAGAATTGATGGAGATGCTGGACAAGAGCTTTTGCAAAAGTCATGATTTATTGAACCAGTTAAAGGCGGCTGTGAAATGAGTTGGAAAACTGAAACATTTGGTTCATTGCTCACCGAAAGTCGCATACCTTGTGAAGTTCCAGACATTGAAAAGAGGATTCGGGTCAAATTGAATGTTCAGGGCGTAGAAAAGCGACCAGTTGGAGCTGAGAAAGAAGGGGCGACAAAACAGTTTATTAGGAAAGCGGGTCAATTTATCTATGGCAAACAAAATTTTCACAAAGGGGCATTTGGAGTAATCCCAGAAGAGTTAGATGGATTTGAAACGAGTGCGGATATTCCCAGTTTTGATGTGCGTGAAGATTGTTTGCCCGAATGGATATACTATTTCTTCAAAGCAGGAAACAGATATTTGGAGCTGACTGAATTTGCAAGAGGCGTAGGTTCTCAACGAATCCACCCAAAGCAGCTACAGGATTTAGAAATTCCTTTGCCTCCGATTGACATTCAGAGAAAAATTATTTCAGAGTTAGAAATAATAGAAAGAGACGAAATCTCCAGCGAACTCACCCACCAACTCGATTTAGTCAAGCAACTCCGCCAGGCCTTTTTGCGGGAAGCCATGCAAGGCAAATTGGTGCCACAAGACCCCAATGATGAGCCTGCTTCGGTGCTGCTTGAAAAAATCAAAGCCGAGAAAGAACGCCTGATTAAGGAAAAGAAAATTAAGAAGCAAAAACCACTACCTCAAATTACAGAAGAGGAAATTCCTTTTAAAATCCCTGAAAATTGGGTGTGGTCTAGGTTGGGGGATTCCGGAGATCTGAAGAGAGGCAAATCCAAACACCGCCCAAGAAATGATAATAAATTGTTTGAGGGTGGCGAGTATCCGTTTATTCAAACAGGAGATGTAGCTAGGTCAAAGTCTAATGGCTATATAATTGAGACTATAAATGGGTATTACAATGATTTCGGATTAGCTCAAAGCGAAATACAACCGATTGGCACCCTCTGTATAACTATTGCTGCAAATATCGCAGAATGTGGCTTTCTAGGTTTTGATGCGTGTGCACCGGACAGCATAGTGTGCTTCAGTTCTTTGGACAGCACTATTGATAAATACGCATTCTATTATTTAATTGACGCTAGAGAAGAGATAGAAAAATATGCGCCAGCTACTGCACAGAAGAATATAAATCTTGGTATTCTTAATTCTCTGTTGATTCCTCTCCCTCCACTCTCAGAGCAACAACGCATAGTCACCAAGTTGGATGAGTTGATGGCGTATTGTGATGAGTTGGAGGCAAGCATCAAGGAAAATCAGCAGCAAAATGAGTTGCTCTTGCAGCAGGTCTTAAGGGAGGCGTTGGAGCCGAAGAATGTCGAGCAAGTTTAAAAATATAACCACATTCCAGTGTCCCCAAATTTCTCTATTCCAAGCTTAGATATTAAACCCTTCCGTCCAGAGATACCTGAACACCTATTTGATAAATATCGAGAGGTTAATAGATTGATCATTATTGGAAATGGGTTTGATATTGCACATGGACTAAAATCTAGTTATCAAGATTTTATTCATGATTATTGTATCCAGGTAATCACTCATGTGGTTCATCGTCTTGAGTATAAGGATTCTTTCTTGGAGATTTCAGCGCCTGCACGGCAGCACACTCGAATAAGCCCCACACCAAACCAATAAACTACATTTTCAATTGGCCACCAGCGTTAAACCGACCTGACGCGGTGGCCATTTTGTTTTCTACCTCAATGATCACATCTACTTCGTGGGCAAGTTCGTTACCACCTTTGAACTTCCCATCCTTGGTAGCATGGAAGATGAATACAAAGCTAGTCCGCGGATAACGGTTCTTTAGTTTCACCAGGTCTTCTAGTTCCATACCGGCACGACTTACACTATCTATGAATACGTAGTCGTAAGTGGAGACATCTTTGGGCAGTGCTTCCGAGAAATTCAGACGAGCGTGAACCGCACCAATGCGGGCGATTTTCTCTTTCAAGGTGTATCCATAGCCTTCTTCAATGGCCACGTACAAGACGTCACCGTGGTGGACTGCTAGGTGATGTGCAAACTCCAGCATGAGCGTAGATTTCCCGCTCTTGGGCTGCCCAAATACCATGGCCGTAAATCCTACCGATGGATCGCCCATGAGCTCACGAAACTTGCCCTTGAGTCCGATGGTATCAAAGTCCATGCGCACCAAATCGGCACTCGACATCACACTTCCGAGTCCTTTGGATTTTCGGGGCGAAGTATGTGAGACAGAAGATGGCGTCATACCCAGCAGTCCATAGATGCCGTTAAGTTCTCCGGATTGTATCTCGGGTGTTTTCTTCTTTTCTCTGATGTAGAGCTTGAGCGACTTATACGCGTCGTTCAGTCGTACGGAGTAAGGGTCATCCTTAGAAACTTTATCGTTCTTTACCATGCGCTCCATGGCAGCAATGAGGCGTTTTGCCTTGTCTTGAACCCCTTCACGGCCTTGGATGGCAACAAATCGCTTGAGCAAGGCAATGGAATCGCGGATGCGCTGGGAACGGGTGATTTCCCGGTAATGCGCTAGGTTGGCTTTGGTGATGTTGATGTCTGCGGCTTCTCCCATGCGGTTGGCAGCCTTAATGAGCTGATCTTGCATCTGCATGATCTCCTTGGCGTAGGGAGAAGTTTTTCGAATGCGTTTTTCCATCATGGCCTTTTGCAAAGAGGAGAGCAGTCTCACTACGGCAATGCGCGTTTTCACCTTGCCGTGCATGGCCACATATCGCCGTAGAAAACGAATCTCTTCCGGAATAAGCTCCACGGGTTTTGGTGTGCTATTAGCCGGTGCTTTCGCCGTGGTAGCTCTGGCCCTTGCTTTAGCCGGTCTCTGTTTTTTTGGGCTTGGGTCCGGTGAAGCGGCAGCGTCATTAGAGGTTATTACAGCATTCGAGTTATTGCTTAGCGGCTGAGCAATGTGCTCCTTAACCAGGAATTCATTTAAGGCGCTCAGATAATGATCCATGCTGGTTCTAACGATGTCATTCTCCTTGTAGGCTGAGGCATTGTTATCAAAGGCTTTTAGCGCCAATTTGTGCCCTTTTTGTAAAGGCTCAGGCAACTGTCCTACCGGAACCAAGCAACCGTTCTCTATGTAATTGTATGGTGTGTAGGTCATAATGATGCGGCATAGTTAAGTGCGTCAAACTCCAACTCATCTCCAGGTTTGGCAGGATTTCCTAATCCTTGTGTTGCGCCATCCAAACCTGCGAGACTACGTTCACCGTTATCTGCAAATGAATAATAGCCCTCGTTGGTAGCAATTACATGGTCCAAAACCGAGATATCAAAAAGCGCAGCCGCTTGTTTAAGTTTCTTGGTCATTCTTCGGTCGGCTTCACTTGGGTTTTTATTGCCTGAAGGGTGATTGTGAGATACAATCATGGCCTTGGATAATGACTTGATAGCCACAGCCATGATGAGTTCGATATCGACTTGGGTGGAGTTAATGGTTCCTTTGGAATGTCGGTAATAACCAATGATTTGATTGGATTGCGAGAGAAAGAGTACTACAAAATGTTCTTGAACCTCCATGCCGTCAAAGAGCACGTCTTTGATAAAGTTGTACGCATCTCGAGAAGAGCGTACTTGGTTAAAAGCGATTTTCTCTTCTTTGAAGGTGATGTCAATTTCGCGCACGGTAAACTCCTTCTGCAGCGTCTTCATTTTGGCATCTAACTCGTTTAAATCAACGCCGTCAAGGACGATTGTTCCGTGATGTTGTGGGATTACATATGGTTTCATACTCAATGGATTATTTCAATTTGTTGGGTGTAGTGAATGTGTGCGTTGGGATTTTTCAGGCTTACGCGTTGCATGAGCTTTCGGGGAGAGAAGATCCACAGCCAGGGCCGCTCTCGCTCTCCGCGATATACTACCTGAACGAGGGTGTCTTGGTAACTGAGTTCTAGGTGCTGCCTATTTCCAATGGCTTTTCCCTGTACGGCGAAGAATCGGTCTTGGTAATCGAATACACGGAACTGAACTGTATCGTAGATGACCGAATCCCTCAAGAGCACCGTAGCCGGTGTATGCACGTTAAATCCGGTAGTGCTCACCGATTGGGCTCTACCCAGTCGAACCTTTAATCCTCGAACCTCTGCGGCCAGCTCCGGCAATAGGGCCGCCAATTCTTTGCTTTTAAGCTCAAGCACTTGGTTTTCACTGGCAAGCTGTCCGTTTTCAAGACGAAGTGTGGTGATCTCTTGACTCAGGGCTTCTCCTGCCTTAAAGACGCGCTGGTAGTTGTCTTTCTCTGCGGTCCATAACCGCCATAATGAAAAGGATAGGATTAGCGCCATGGCCAATCCTATCCCTAAAACCATTGAAATTCTGCGCTGGATCATTTACTCCTTGGGATTACTTGGTCGTTTGGTTTCCGCCCAGATGTACGTAGACAGCACGGTCATGACCCCGGCAATACAGGTGGTTGCCACTGCTTCCATTCCTTTGAAAATGGCCACATAGGTGGTCACCACTAGGAACACTGCGGCGGCTAGGGTAATCTTCAATCGCGTGCGTTTGTCTTTTATCGGCGTATCCATTCTCTTCCGTCGTAGAATTCAATCGTGAGTGTTCCTTCTTGGGCTCGAATGCGGGTATTTCCAAGTTCATTTAAGCGCCCTTGGTTTTGGCACCAATAGAGGTATCCTTCGGCGATGGTCACTACGAGCCCTTCACCAAGGAAGTGTTGGGGAGCGGCAAATGCCTTACTCCCCGTCACTACTTGCTCGGACTGTGTGTCCAGAGCACCCTCTACTTGCTTTACCTTAATTCGATCCATGGTTTACCTATTTATCGTGTTGCGTATTGAACAGAAATAGCATCCGATGGCTCCGTGATATAGGGAACGGTGAAACTCACGTTCTTAGCTCCTGTGGTGAAAGAAACCGTCTTTACACGAATTCCATTAAAGAAGACTAAAGGCGTGAACCCATCTGCTAGGTTTTTTGCTAAAGAGATCGCCACCGGAACGCCAGGCTCTCCAGATAGCGCCGTGAAATCCTCAATGATTTCCGTAAAGGCAATCTCACGTGCATTGGCAGCGGTTAAAGCGGAGTTCGCTGTGCTTTGAGCGGCAGCAGCTTCAGTGCGAGCGGTATTGGCAGTACTTTGCGCGGCATTGGCCTTAGTTACTCCGCTATCTGCAGTGGTTTGTGCTGCTTCTGCGGCCGTTTGTGCAGCACCAGCATCGGACTGTGCAGCATCGGCAGTACTCTGTGCCGCTGCCGCATCGCTAGCGGCTTTGTTTGCAGCGCTTTGAGCAGCTGCTGCATCGCTTACGGCTGTGTTCGCTGTTGTTTGTGCAGCATTCGCTTTAGTCGTTGCGCTATTAGCGGTGTTTAGTGCATTAGTAGCAGTAGTTTTTGTGCTAGCCAAGTCACTTTCCATCGTATCGAGATCAACAGCTTGACTAACCGAAAGGTGACCCACCTTGGTTTTCTCCGCATCGGTAAATGCGTTCGTATTGGCATTGCTCTCATAGGCACTCTTTACCGCTTCCTTACTCAAGGCATTGGTGAAGAGGTCCTCATCGGCCACTTTGGTAAATGTCGAGGTAGATCCCTTTCCGTCGGTGATTGCTGTAACGATGTACAAGGCCCATTTGCCGTCACCGTCGTTGGTGACAAATACGCGGTCTGATACTTTCAGTCCGGTCAAGGCACCACGGGCAGTTAAGGAGGCTACGCTGTAGGCATCTTCCGCACCGGCAACCAAGTTTTGAACTTCTGCTCTCGAGTAAACGTCCAAGTTTCCGCGAGCGGAAGCGGCGTTCACATCTGAGAGGTTGTTGGCCTTTTTGACTACTGCGGAGTCAAGGGCTTTGGCGGCCAAGGCACTGACTAAGCCTTCGACCTGCTTTTGTTTGATGAATTCACTCATGCTAATTGATTATTAATGATTGGATTTATAATGTTGGGGTGGTTTTGGGGTACCGAAGTACCACGCGGTCGGTCATTTCCAGATCAAAACCGCCGTGCCAAAACAGGCGATCGCCTTCAATGTGAAAGTCGCGATCCACGCCGTACTGATACAGTACGCTGTTTACTGTGAGAAAGACCGAGTCTGTATCGTTGATGACCTCGGGGTTGTAAAAGACCGTTTCTCCATTGCTTTCCATGATCAGCTCCAGGGTGATCCAGTCGATGACTCCGGAAGAGGTGCCACCACCGCCGCCCAGGGAGAAATCCACGCAGGAAGAGATGCTATACACTTCATCGCGGATGATGATCTCATCGTTGATACGATCGCCTATTAGCTCAAGAATCTCCTTGGCTGAAAAGGTTCGCAGTTGTCCGGTTCTTACTTCTTTAAGGGTAAATGCCATTATATATATGCTACTTTTTCTTCTTGTTTCTTGCTGCCCAAAACCAAGCGACGATTCCTGAAACGATTAAGGCTCCGATGGAAAGGCCAGCCGGGGATTGGATCACTGCAAGGCCTTTTTTTTTACGATGTCACTGATGCTGTTGAACGTGGAAATGATGCCTTTACGGTAGCCTTCTCGAGAGTCTCCATTGGCCTCAGCGATGTAGGGGCTATAGGCAATGGCCTGGGCATAGGCGGTCGAGTCGCTGCTTACCGCATGTGCAGTTTTGTACTTGCTCGAAATCAATCGCGCGAAGTCGTAGAAGCTGTCCTGCTCGGTCTTGTACACCCGAAATTTTAGGGCGTATTGGTTTTGACCGACGGAGAAACTTCCGTCCCAAAATTCATTGGGGCTTCCAGCGGCAGTGATGCCGAAAAAGTTCTTGCGTACCCGCGCGCCGTAGCTCGATCCCCAGCCGCTCTCTAGGGCAGCTTGGGCCAGGATGATTTCGGGGTTCATCCCAAATCGGTCACCGGCCTTCTTGGCCAAGGGGTAATACATGGTGGTAAATTGTTCTTTGGTCATGTCCTATTGGGTTTGAATGTCTTTAGAGGCCAACCAGCGGTCGTGGCCTTCTAGGGTTCGTACCAGGGTAAAATGGGTGTTGTGTCCGTCCAGGCTCATCACGGGATATCCCATGAGCACACCGGATTTCACGTGGCCAATGGTTTGAAATTGCTCGTCCATAACGCGCGTACTTGCAATGGTAACTACCCGAGATCCTGGCGCAGACAACCAGCCCAATCCGCTGATGGGCAGGTAGTACTTGGTCACGCCCTTGGTTGCAGGGTAACGCGCTTCCATGGAGGCGACCGAGCTAAATTGATCGGTATAGGTGGCCGAGGCGGAAATCCACAACAGGCGGGTTACACCTATCTGTGATTGCAGGCTTGCCGGGGCCAGTGGACCAATTTTGTAGGCCACTTCAATGAACTTCACGTTGTTCTTGGAGTCGTAATGCTGCTTGCCCGTCGCATAGCCGATAAACTCGCCTGCTTTGGCGGTTTTGAATATGTTTTTGTTTTCACCGACCTCGTACCAAGCGCCGTGGTAGGAGGCATCCGGGGAGGTGCGCACATACACACTTTGTTTGGCTACGACCAACCGCTGCGGGGCGGTATAGGCTCCTGTGGACGATTGACCGCTCGGATTACCACTTTGGGTATTGATGCGGTTGTTGGAAACCGTCTGCAAAAAGGAGTTGAACAGTGTGGTGGAAAGTTCACTTTGCAAATCCTTCAACAGGTCGTCGGCGTAGAGGTTTCGGTAGGCTGTAGCTACGGTGTCCAGGTCTTGGATCTGTGAAGCAATTTGTGCAATGGCATCCTCGTTCGTGCCGTCGCTCCACATCAGCCACGAAATCCCACTGGGGTTCATTGCCGAGCGCAGCCCCATGGCTTGACGCACTTCGGCACGCTCATCGGCCAAGGCCGAAGTCTGCCGCTCGCGCCAACTTTTGATGGCCTTGCTGGTAATGCGGTACCCCACATAGAGTCCTCCGGCGATCAATAGACCGCGGATGACCTTTTGCTGGTTTTCGGATGATATGGGCAGCGTTGGAATCATTGAATCAACAGGCGAATGCGCATTTGTACAATCTTGTTTTGAATCTTCTTGGCGATGGCTTGCCACTCTTTGCCGTTAAAGACACCGGTCGCACTGCTCATCGCATCGGCAATCTGCTGGGCTTCCGCCTCAGAGTTGGCCTTGATGGTTATGGTTTTCTGGTAGTTCATTGGGCGCTAGTTGTATCAGTAGGTTCGTGGATTTTGGCAAGCAGGGTTCCGATCAGTGCGGGGTTGTTGCTCAGCTCGATAAAGACCAAGTAGAGCTGGCCCAAGGCCTGATCGTCCAGGCTGGCCATGAACTCACTCACCAGTTCAATAATGGTTTCGCGTTGGCTTTTTTCTGTATCGCTTGAAGTGGTCTCGGGTGTTTCCAATCCCGCCAATGCACCGAGGGTGCCACCGAGCGGGGTGGTGCTGAGCATCTTGGCCAATCCTGGAAAGGCAAGCCCAAGGATGTTGGCGTAGTACTCCACCTTTTTCTTCGCTTCGACGGTTTCCTCCAGGGCATCGAGCTGACGGCGCAAGGCCTCGTTCTCTTGACTGAGCTGTTCGGTTTCGCTGCGCAGTTCTTCGAGCTCTTCCTGCTTGCGCAGTTCGGCAATCTTCTGGTTGAGCAGTTCGCCGATTTGCGCTTCACCAAAACCTTGGAAGTCCATATTTCCCGTGACCTCAGAATGATCCTGGTCCAGCGGAAAGGTCTTGCTCCACAGCAGGGCATCGTCACCGGAGCGCAATTCTACCCGAAGCTTATCGGGCTGCTCCGACTGGATGTACTGGTGCATCAAGCGGGTGAAGTTCTCCTTTGGTGAGCGGTCGATGCTGTTGAGTTTTTTCCCGCGGCGCGATAAAACGGCGCTACATACCACGTCCTCATGTCCAAGCATGGCTTGGGCATGGATGGCTTTGCGCACCGTGGCGGCAATGTTGTAGCGTTTGCTTTTATCGTTGCTCATTGTCTGGGTATTGCTCGTATAAACTCTAATTGGTACACACTGCCCGGTGAGGGGAAGTGCACGGCGATTTGACCGCCAAACTCTTGGATCTTGGTGATGCCTCTAGGCCACCAGCTCGAATCAATCTCTAGGATGTTGGTCTCGCTGGCGATTCGGGTGCCTTCGGGCAGCTCATGGGTGAGCAGGTACAAAAAGCCTCGATTGGCCTCGGTGTAGAAATCCGTTTTCAGGGGATCCAACACCAGGGCGTACACGTCCAGGTAGTAGTCGGTGATGCCTCGCGTGGCGAGCAACCGTTCGATGTAACCTATGGCCTCTAAAGAGATCATGCGCGGTAACAGTGAAAGGTGAAACGAACGCTGTACGGCTGAAATACCGGTTCCTCTTGTAGGTCGCTGGTGCGCGGTAGCGCATCCAAACGCTGACGGTCCAGGTCATGGTAAAACCCAGTGATCATGCGCGAGGTGCCCACCTGGACAGCCAACGGCAAGAGGTCGGGGCGATGCTGTGTGGCGTCGGAGAACACCTCCTGGCTTACCCAAGGCACAATAAAGTTGACCGGATGGATTTTCTTGCCCTCAAACTCCAGTGAGTACTCACCAAAGGCGGGGATTACCGGCCTATCCACGGGAAAGCGTCCCACTACTG
>Ga0115572_10001004_pt1 | contig 23233 bp, 28 predicted proteins | sample COGITO_mtgs_1206_FD_88681 | JGI IMG/M metagenome (GOLD analysis project Ga0115572, IMG submission 88681) | Pelagic marine microbial communities from North Sea - COGITO_mtgs_120607 | ecosystem: Environmental > Aquatic > Marine > Epipelagic | place: Germany:Helgoland, sampling site Kabeltonne... | reverse complement strand
GCGACGGCAACAGTGATTCAGCGCTCTCGGGAATCGTCCGCGAACCGGCCCCGCAGGTCGACCTGGTGTCGCTGCCGTCGCTCAGCGACCCCGGTACCGACATCGAGTTCCGGGCCGACGAGGGCGAGATCCAGGTCGTCTATTTCGGCTTCACTAACTGCCCCGATGTCTGCCCGACCACGCTTGCCGATCTCACCGTCGCACTCCGGATGCTCGACCCCGAAGAGGCCGACGCCGTCGACGTCGTCATGGTCGGCGTCGATCCTAAACGCGACAATGAAGTGCTCGACCAGTACGTAACGACCTTCATCTCCGATGCGGTCGCTGCCGGATCCGACGACGCCGAACTGCTCGCCGAGGCCGGCGAACCGTTCGGTGCGAGCTGGGAAGTCCGCACGACCGACGATGGCGACATCGAGGTCGATCATTCACCGTTCCTCTACGCGGTCGACGACCAAGGACGACTCGTCCTCACCTGGCAGTTCGGCGCATCGTCGCAGGACATGGCCGACGATCTCTCGACGTTGCTCGGACGGGCGCAAGCATGACCCGCCCCATCGCTCGGCGGCTCGCCCTCGGACTCGCAGCACTCGCACTGCCGCTCGCCACCGCGTGCTCCGACGGCGGTTCCGGCGCCAGGCCCGGGTTCAGTGTCGAGGACGGCATCGGATCGGCGACGTACGAGTACACGATTCCCGCCGGCGCCGGCGAGGCGCTCGATGCCGGTGAACCACTCGAGATCCTGCCGGGCACGCTCGACGCCTCGGTTGGCGAGACCATTCAGATCGTGAACCTCGACGATCGCGGCCACAACGTTGGCCCTTGGTTCGTGGGGGCGAACGAGACGATGCGCCAGGAATTCACGTCGGCCGGAACGTTCGAAGGGGTCTGCACCGTGCATCCCAGCGGCGAACTCGTGCTCAACGTCACGACATGAAATGCCTGCAGGCCATCGGGCGGCGCAGTGCCGTGGCCCTCGTCATCTTCGGGCTTGTGGGCCTGGCATCAGCCGGCACCGTCAGTGCCGACCCGGCGGGCCCGACCGACTACCAGAGCGAGATTCTCTCGATCGACCCACCGACGTCGGCGGTCACGTTCGAGGTGATCGGCGGTGACTCGTTCATCCAGCTAACGGTCGACCCCGAGTCCGAGGTAGTGGTGGTCGGATACTTTGGCGAGCCATACCTCCAGTTCCTGCCCGGCGGCATGGTCCAGGAGAATCGCAACTCACCCACGACCTACCAGAACGAAGAGCGGTACGGCTCGGACGCCCCCGACTTTGCGCAGCCCGATGCCGACCCTGACTGGGTGACCGTCGCTGATGACAGGACATACGCCTGGCACGACCATCGGGCCCACTGGATGCAGCCCATCCGCCCAGCGGGCAAATCGCCGGGCGATCGCATCGTCGAACAGGTCATCCCGCTCGTCGTCGACGGTGTCGAGATCGACGTGACAGTGATCTCTACGTGGCAGGACGAGCCGTCGATGCTTCCGGCCGCACTGGGGGTCGTGATCGGTGCGATCTCTGTTGGCAGTGCATTCTGGCTGTCTCGGCGAAACCCCTCGTGGGCCGTTGCACTCGTTCCAGTCGCAGGGCTCGCGGCGGTTGCCGGGTCGTGGCAGTACACGTCGCTGCCGACGGAGACCGGCCCGCGGGTCATCTGGGTGCTCCTTCCTTCGATCGCGCTCTTGGCGTCGCTGGCGGCAGCGGCGCTCGGTCGGCGTGCTCCGTTCGCTGCAGTCGCTGCCGCACTCCTCGCCGCGAGCCAGCTGGCAATCTGGGCCCTCGTGAAGCGTGATGGCCTAACGGCGGCAATCGTTCCGACCGACGCACCGCAGTGGTTCGAGCGGATGTCGCTCACCGCAGCCTTCGTGGTCGGTGTCGGCGGAGTTGCCATCGCCGGCTTCCAGCTCTTTTCGGGGAATCTTGGAACCAAACCGGTGCACGCGACGACCTGAACGTCGTGAACATACAGACAACCCGCCTCATCCGCCGCTCCATGGCGCTCGCTGCGATGGCCGTGCTCGGCCTCGCCGCCTGCGGTTCCGACGACGACACCGAGTCGGCGGCATCAGCCGACGAGATCACGATGTCCGACCCCTGGTCACGTCGGCCCGCCGATGGACAGACGACGAGCGCGGTGTACGGCGAGGTGACCAACAACACCGGCGACACGATCACCGCGATCTCGGCGACCGCCTCGGTCAGCGACACTGTCGAACTGCACGAGGTCCTCATGAACGACGAAGGCCAGATGTCGATGCAGGAACGGGAGGGCGGCTACGAGATTGCAGCCGGCGAGACGTTCATCTTCGAGCCAGGCGGCCCACACATCATGTTACTCGACATCGACGCAGCCACCTACCCCAAGAACGTCGACGTCACGTTGTCATTCGACAACGACGTCACTATCGAGTTCGTCGCCGAAGTGCGCGAGATCGGTGACGACGCCATGGACATGGGCGGCATGGACATGGACGAGATGGAAGACGGCGAGATGGAGATGGAAGAGGGCTGACTCCCCTCTGTTCGGGACGATTGGGTCGCAGCTCTGCCGGCTGCTGCCTGGCCGTCCCGATGCGTCGCCGCTCGCCCCCGCGGACGACACTGTTTGGATGTCCGACGGTCCCGATGTCGCTGAATTCCAATCCGAGGTCGCACAGTGGCTCGCCGCCAATGCCGACCGGGCGCCCAGGGACTACGGGGCGATCTGTCCGCCCGACCAGATCGACCAGGGCAGCGCCTGGCAGCGGGCGATCCGCGACGCTGGATACGCCGGGATCCACTGGCCCACCGAGTTTGGGGGACGCGGCCTGAGTGCGGAGCACAACGGCGTCTGGATGCTCGAGTGCGCGCGCGCCGGGGTCCCGCCGGTGTTGAACATGGTCGGGCTGGTGCTCACGGGCGGAGCTGTCCTGCGATACGGAACGCCCGAACAGCAGCACCGCCATCTGCTGGCCACACTCAACGCAGAGCACGTGTGGTGCCAACTCTTCTCGGAGCCGGGCTCGGGCAGCGACCTCGCGTCGCTGTCCACCCGCGCCGAACGTGACGGTGACCGCTACGTCGTCAACGGCCAGAAGGTCTGGTGCTCGGGTGGGCGGTACAGCAACTGGGGCATCCTGATGGCTCGGACCGATCCTGACGCTCGCAACCACGCGGGGATCTCGTTTTTCCTCTGCCCAATGGATCTGCCAGGAATCGAAATCCGACCGCTCAAACAGATGACCGGCGAGTCCGAGTTCGACGAGGTGTTCTTCACCGATGTCGAACTCCCGGCCGACCATTTGCTCGGCCCTGAGCACGGCGGCTGGGGTGTCGGCATGGCGGTCCTGACGAGCGAGCGGGGACACATCGGCACCGCCGTGATCTCCCTTGAGCGGAGGCTCGATCAGATGATGCGACTCTCGGAGGGTCGTCAGCTGGACGCGCCGTCCCGCCAGAACCTGATGCGCTTGGTGTCGACCGGCAACGCCTACAAGGCAATGGCCCAGCGGCAGGGTCCAGTCGCCTCGACCGCTGCCTCGCTGATGAAGCTCGGAATCACCCAGATGACCTTCGACGCCTCGATGCTGCGCGGCGACCTCGCCGGGCCTGACGGCATGCTCGACGGCCCCGATGCATCTGGCATGCTGGCCGCACCGGGCGGCCGCATTGCCGGCGGGACCAGCGAAGTCCAGCGCAACATCATCGGCGAGCGACTCCTCGGGCTGCCGCGTGAACCGAAACCCGAATCGAGCCGTAAGGGGCAAGAGATTTAGTGCCACCCCCCTGAGCGCTTTCAGTGCGACCCTAAAAAGCTCTGAGAAACAACAGAATTTGACTGCAGGATCTGAGCAGACGGGCCTGATCCGGTCGTGATCAGTCATTCCAATCCGCATCTCAAGTCGATCACAACTAAACGGTGCTCTGCTGAAACACCAGCTGAGACAGGCTGGACTGGATTGTTACCGTCGCTGCGGTTGAACGAAGCCCTTCCGCTGGCCACTGTTGCGTCTGCCCAGACAGACGCCCCTTGATAGGTGCCGTAATAGACGTTTGTGAAGTTCTCGCAGACTTCTTTCGTAACCCTGTAGCCCCACCCGGTAGTACCGCCATGGAGGGGGTCGCCCCCTACTTGCTCACTCCGACGGATCATGAATTCCGATCGCAACGACGACGACTGCTTCGACAACTCGGGCTCGGCCCCTGCCGGGCGTGATGGCCCGTCGGTCTGGCTGATCATGTTCGTTGTGGTCGCCGTCGTCACCGCGGCGTTCATCCTCCAGAACGGCGAGTCTGGTCAGGCCAACATCCTCTGGTTCCACCTGGAGATCAAGCCGTGGGTCGCGATCATTGCATCCATCTGCTTGGGGGTGCTGCTCGACCGACTGGTGCTCACTTGGCGGCGCCGCTCACACCGACGCAACAACTGAACCGGTGACGATTGGCTCCCGCCACCGAACGCGGCGATGATGGCGCATGTGCGGGCCATGTCATCAGATCACGTCAGCGTTGCGATCCATGAATTCGGAGGCACAGGACGTCCGCTGCTGCTGTCTCATGCGACCGGCTTTCATGGCTACTGCTACTTGCCGATCGCCGATCATCTGGGCGACCGGTTCACGTCATACGCGCTCGACTACCGCGGTCACGGCTCGACCCCGCGTCCCGACGACTGGCAGGTCGACTGGCACCGATACGGCGACGACGCCCTCGCCGCCGCCCGAGCGATCGCCCCCAATGGCGGTCTCGTTGCGTTTGGCCATTCGATGGGCGGTGCGGGACTCCTGATGGCCGCGCATCGGGACCCGGACCTGTTCGACCTGATTGTGGCGTTCGAACCGATTGTCTTCCCGACCGATGCCGACCGATCACGGAGCGAACCGTCGACGATGGTCGAAGGTGCCCGACGCCGCCGGGAGTCGTTCGAGTCGTTCGAGGCGGCCGTCGACAATTTTGGATCGAAACCACCGATGCAGTTCTTCGACCCTGACGTCCTTCGACTGTACGTCGGCCATGGATTTCGGCCGGCGCCAGAGGGAGTCCGGCTCACGTGCGCTCCCGAGCACGAAGCCCGCACGTTCGAGACGGGCGCGTCGCATGACACCTGGGACCTCCTCCCCGAGGTCGAGACACGCGTGGTCGTCGTGGCCGGTGGCGACGAGATGGGCCCAGCGCAGGTCGCGGCCGGGATCGCCGAACGACTCCCCAACTCACTGTTGATTGAGCAACCCGACTCGAACCACTTCGGGCCGTTCATCGACCCCGTTGGCACCGCCGACCTCATTGCCGACATGATCGGCTGATGACAACCACCTGACTTGGCCACTGTCATCAACCATCAGCCTGGTGAACGCGCTCATCGTTCATCGGACGAGGGGCGAGAGCGGACGGGGCGGACGTGCGAACTCTGGGTGCCCCGTCTCTACAGTGGTGGACATGACCGATCTCGCCGAGGCCACTTCTCCCGTCTGGCCGATCCCGTCCTCCTTGTCGCCGTCACGGGTTTCGTCGTTCACATCGTGCCCGATGCAGTTCCGTTTCGCGTCGGTACAACGCCTTCCCGAGCCACCCGGTGTGGCCACCACCCGCGGCTCGATCGTGCACCGGGCACTCGAGCTATTGTTTGTCCTGCCGGCTCCCGAACGGACGCCTGAGGCGCTCGCATCCGCTCTGGCTGAGGCACTCGACGAATATTCGACACATCCTGACTACGTCGGGCTCCACCTCGACGATGCGGCAGCAACAAAGTTCCGCGCAGAGTGCGACAAGCTGATCGAGCGGTACCTCGACATGGAGGATCCAACGACCATCCGCGACATCGGACTCGAGGTGCGCATGGCGGCCAACGTGGGTTCACTCGAGCTCCGCGGGATCATCGACCGGCTCGAACTCGATGCCGATGGCGAACTCGTCGTCACCGACTACAAGACCGGGCGCGCGCCGTCGGGCAAGTTCGAGCAGAAAAGCCTCGCCGGGGTCCATTTCTACTCCTTCCTGTGCGAAGCCGTGCTCGGCAAGCGACCGGCGAAGGTCCGGTTGATGTACCTGTCGAACGGCGAGACGATCGAGACCGTTCCGTCGGCTCAATCCGTACGGTTCATCGACACCCGCACGGCCGCTGTCTGGAAAGCGGTCGAACGGGCGTGCACCACCGGCGACTTCCGACCGAACCAGAGCCGACTGTGCGATTGGTGCAGCTTCCAGCAATGGTGCCCGGCTTTCGGAGGCGACCCTGATCAAGCCGCAGTCGAGGCCGTCGCCGCCTACGACGCATCGCTCGACGGCCGCGACACTGCATGAGCGACGACCAACTCCCCGACTCCGTTCCGGGCCAGCACGACCTTGGCCCGGCTGTCGAGCGCTTCGACGAGGTGGTGGACCAGCAGCTCGAACGAGTCCGTGGTAACTCCGTCCTCGACCGCGTGTTCACGACTGCGAGTCACGTCGGTGACTTCAGCCTGATCTGGCACTCAATCAACCTGCTGCTCGGGATCCGCGGTCGCAATCCGCAGCGCGTCATCACGTTTGCGGCCTTGATCGGTCTCGAAAGCCTGATGGTGAACCAAGGCGTCAAGCGACTGTTCCGACGAGCCCGCCCCACCACCACCGGCGACGATCGCCTCGAGGTTCGCCAGCCGCGCACCTCGTCGTTCCCCTCGGGCCACGCGAGCTCGGCGACCTTCGCTGCCGCACTGCTTGCTCCCCGCACATATCAACCGGTGACGGCTCTTATCTGGCTCGCTGCCGGCACGGTGGCAACGAGTCGCGCGTACGTGCGCATCCATCATGCTTCCGACGTCGTGGCGGGCGTCGTCACCGGCGGCATACTCGTGGCGATTACCCGCCGAGTGATTCAGCGACTCGGCCACGACGACGTACTATGACCCGCGCCGTGAGCCGATTCGTCGATGATCAGAAGATGTCCGATACCGAGGGGCTGATGTGGCGCCTCGAGAAAGACCCACACCTCTCCTCCACGTTCGCGAACATCAGCATTCTCGACCGTCAACCCGACTTCGACCTTTTCCGACGACGGATGGAGCGGACGACGTTGGTTATCCCCCGCTTGCGCCAGGTCGTGCGGAGCGTTCCAGGGCTTCTCGCCCCGCCCACCTGGATCGACGACTCCAACTTCGACATCGACGGTCATGTGCGCCGGGTAGCGCTTCCCGAGCCGGCCGACGAACAGGCGCTGCTCAATCTCGCCACAATCATCGCCGCCGACCCGTTTGATCGCATCAGGCCGCTTTGGCAATTCACCCTTGTCGAGGGTCTCAGCGACGGGCGCGCTGCGCTCATCCAGAAGATGCACCACACGATCGCCGATGGCGAACGCGGCGTGCAGCTCTCGTTGGAGTTCCTCGATTTCGAGCGCAACGCTGCTCCACCACCGATGCCTGATCCCGAAACCATCGCCGCTGTCGAAGACGACCCCCACGACGATGCTGCCGACGTTGTTCGCGACCTCCTCGCCGCCGCATTCCGCCTACCCATCGGCGTCGTGCGACACATGCGTGAGTTGCTCGACAACCCTGAGCAGATTCCCGAGGCTGGTGTAGCTGCGACCGACACACTCCGCAGCGTCATACGCCAGCTCGGTGACACCGACGAGGCACGGAGCCCGTTGTGGACCGACCGGTCGCTTGGCCGGCATCTCGAAGTCGCCACCGCGCCATTCCGACAGACGAAGGACGCATCTAAGGCGCTCGGCGGCACACTCAACACCGCCTTCCTCACGATCGCTACCGAGGCCGTCGGCAGATACCACGTCGAGCTCGGGGCCCCGGTCGAAGCGCTGCGAGCGTCGATGGCGATCAGTACACGCTCCGATGGCTCGGGGGCAAACGCATTCTCACTCGTCCGGATGCTCGTACCTACCGGAGAGATTCCAATCGACGAACGGTTCCGAGCGATCCAGGCGGCGACAAACGACGCCGTCGAGCAGTCACGCTCATCGTCACTTGATGCGCTGGCCGCCTTCTCGTCGACGCTGCCAACCTCAATCGTGACCCGCCTCGCACGCCAGCAGGCACGCACAGTGGATTTCGCTACATCAAACGTTAAGGGTTCCCCGGTCGCGATGTATCTCGCTGGCGCAAAGCTATTGAGCAACTTTGCCGTGGGACCGCTGAGCGGCGTTGCCTTCAACCTGACGCTACTCAGCTATCTGGGCCGCCTCGACATGGGCCTGAACACTGACAGCGCCGCAGTATCCGAGCCTGCGTTGCTGAGGAGATTCATTGAGGAAGCGGTCGACGACCTCGTGAGGTGCGCCGACTGATTCATCTCAGGCGAGTTCGGGTGTGACCGGCTTAATGTCTGCGATGTCGAGTGGTGCTGCTGGCTGAACGTCGGTGAGCAAGGTGCGCACATCGAGCAGCAGGTCTGCGACCTCCCCCGTCGACACCAGATCTCGTTGCATCATCTTCGCCAATGCGCCATCGATCACGCCGAGCGCCTCGTCAATCACGGCCTCACTGCTCGCCGTGTCGTTTGTGTTGATCGGGGTCACGTTCTTCTGGACGGTCATTGGTCTATACGGTACCCGGCTCCGATGCAGCTGGCGTGCACCTGCTCGAAGTTCACGGGTACTTTGTCAACCTGCGCGATCGGCGGATCGGTGGACCACGTCCGCATCCACCTACGATACGGCGATGGATCTGCAGGGAAAGAACACTGTCGTGACTGGCGCGGGTCGCGGCATCGGTGCAGCGCTCGCCGAGACCTTCCATACCCGTGGCGCGAACGTCGTACTCGCCGACCTCGTGGGGGCTAGTGATGCAGCTGCGCTACTCGGTGGTGACCGAGTTGTCGGCATCACCGCCGACGTGTCGACTGAGGACGGCAATTACCGCTTAGTGGAGTCAGCGCGTGAGGCCTTCGGTCCCATCGACTTGTTCTTTGCGAATGCCGGCGTCGGCAGTGGCACCACACTCGCTGACACCCCCGAGGAAGTGTGGGCAACCGCATTCGACGTGAACGTCCATGCCCACCGGTGGGCGGCTAAGTACCTCATTCCAGAGTGGCTCGAACGCGGCGAGGGCTACTTCTGCTCGACGGCATCGGCAGCCGGTCTGCTCGCCCAAATCGGCTCTGGCCCATACACCCTGACAAAGCGCGCCGCCGTTGCGTTCGCCGAGTGGATGTCGATCACTTATGGTGACGCCGGAATCAAGGTCACGTGTCTTTGCCCTCAGGGCGTAAACACCGAAATGCTGCACGGGGGCGATGACCCCATCTCGGGCGGCAATGTGGTCAAGGCGGCAGGTGCCGTCCTCGAACCCGCTGACGTAGCCGAGCAAGTTGCCAACACGATCGAGGCCGAGACATTCTTCGTCCTGCCGCACCCCGAGGTCGCCGACTACACGCAGTTCAAGGCCGCCGACCCCGATCGTTGGCTTAGCGGTATGCGGAAATTGCAGCGACGCGTTCTCGAGAGTTGATTCCGACGGTTCGCGTCGAGGCCAGCCGATTCCATGTATCGCTCAGCAGCGACCCTCGCCCGTTTTGGGCTTCGGCGGGGTGAGGCGATACGTTTCAAACGTAACGACCGCGGCCGATACGTTGTCGGCAAAGTCGAAGGAGTCGAGATCGATGGCAGCGTCACGCTGCGCGATGCCGATGGCTCAGCTCGGTCGCTGCGCGCCGAACGCGTTGAGATTAGACGTCCAGGGCCTCATGGCCGTTTGCGCTGGCAGATTGTGAGCGAAGTCGCTATCACCTGGGAGCAGCTTGAGCTCTTTGAGTCGCCTCCCGAGCCGTCAGAACAGCCGGGTCGACGCATCCGGATCCGCCGGAACCATCCGACGTTGTTCGACGACTGATCTCGGGGAAGGCCTGCGTCGAAACCGGTGCGTCCTCAAAACCGTCTCGGGAGTTCGGGACACTCCACCTGTTATCGACAATGTCGTCTGGCGCTGGCGCAAAGACCATCACTAGCGACAGAATTCAGACAACGGACGAGCCCAAGTAACTCCCTGAATTTGTGATCAACGCCGCTAGGCGCGCGGAGGCTTGAAGTTAATTGATTGCAATTATCTGAGCTGCTGCGATGACGGCAGTAAAGAGGGCGTTGGTTGCCCGGTAGAAGTTGTACGTTCCGGTGTTGCTTGATGCTTTTCCGACTGCAGTCGACGCAATGCTGTTGGGCATTGATTCGGCCATTTGAATCCATCCCTGCTGCGCGGCGTCAAAAGACAGGATTCCGAACAGCCCAATACCGACTGCTGCGACTGTGAGAAGGAGTGCAAAATCACCGGGAGTAGAGAAAACAATGGTTGCCGTCAGTGCAAAGACTGAAACGAAATAGGTGAGTTGCGACCAACTCTGTCGGGCGGAATTTTGACGTGCCATTTCCATCCACGTTGCTTCATCCATCGCGATTTCTCCTTCTATTTTGAATTTGCTCTGTTGTGTTTAGCACAAAGTTTCTGGTCGCTATTGCGATCAGACTCTGGCGTTGCCAGGTCGGCAAGCAGAGCGATCTCAACTCATCGGCAAGGCTCCGCCGTGCCGGTACGAAAGGGCCCAGGGAATCGCTCCGTGAATGTCGCCGTGATCGGTCTCGACCGCGAGTCCCCCGTGCCCGATCGTCAGGCTGTCAAACGTTTCCGTGGGAGCGACGTGGTGGACGGATTCGCCACACCTTCCAGGGTAGACCCACGTCGATGACACCATGACGATAGAGCCGCCGTCTCTACCGTCATGCGTCGACGTGATTCGAGCCGCCTTGCAGGCCTAGATGACCGCAGCGACGATGCTGGCGTCGATGCTGGCGTCGATGCTGGCGTCGATAAATGGCTCGCCACCGGTCGACCGCTATCTCATCGAATCGCGGCTGCGGATGCAGGATGCCCGCATTGTTACCGCCCGGCGCGGGCCGAGTTCCTCGGAGCGATCAGACATCGCCGCAACGGCTGCTATGTCTGTGATACCGGCGTACGCGGACCGAGCGCGCACTGCGACCACCACTGTCATCGACAGTTTGCGCCGAGACCCACGCGTCCTGCGCCCGTTTGACTTTTCAAACCTTGCCGGCTCCAGCTACGACGGGGCAAATCAGCCGGCCGCTTCCTCGGCTACCTCCGGTCATGATAATTACCTCACGCATTAGGTGGATCTCCCGCCCGGGTGCACTCTGCCACCGCCTACCGCCGTGAAGTTTCCTCGCCGCCCACGTTTGTAGCGTTACTCGGCAACCCAGGCGTTAATTATTTTGCCTGCGATCGAGATCTCGGGCGGGACGGAGGGAAGATCATTTTTGCGGTACCAGTTTGCATCGAGGATCTCTCCCTCTTGGCACGTGATGTCACCGCCGATGTAGTTGGCCCGGAAACCAACCATAAGACTATGTGGGAAGGGCCATGGCTGGCTCCCGACATACCGCACCGAGTCAACGTCGACGCCCACTTCCTCCTTGACCTCGCGCACCACCGACCCCTCGAGGTCTTCGCCGGGTTCAACAAATCCAGCCAGGCACGAGTACATCGGCATCGGGAAATTTGCGCCGCGGGCGAGCAGCGCTTCCTGGTCGGGGCCGGCCGGCCCACGTGTCACCAGTGTGATCATCGCCGGAGCCACGCGGGGGTAGGCGAGAAGGCCACACGATGGGCATTTCAGACCACGCTCGCCGGCCGACGGCTCGGTGGGCGTCGAGCAGCGTCCACAGTAGCGATGCGTTCGCACCCACTCGGCGGTCTGGACCGCACGACCGGCCGCCAACCACTCTGCGGCGGTGGCAACACCGAAATAGTTCCGCAGGTCGATCGCTGCGCCGTACGACGGGTCAGGTGAGTCAACCGGGACGTCCACCGCCCACCACCCGACACCCTCGACAATGCCGACAAAATGCCGCGACCAGCTGTCGTCGTCCGGGCGGTCGTCGACAAACACCGAGGTACCGATCACGTGGACGTACCGGTGCGCCCCCGAGAAGCCCTGGGGCATATCGTTGAGGGGCTGGTAGAGAGATGCGGTGTTCATCGACACCAAACCGAGTGCTGCGTTCACGCGCTCATGCGTAGCACGCGCTGTGCGAAGCGTCCCGATTCGAGCCGCTGATCCGGAGCCTGACCCAATTTTCATTAAGGGAGGGCGCTCCGAGGGACGATTTACCCAGCCCTGCTTGGGTCGTGGCTGCAGCCTCTTCTCCCGTTGTCTTGAGCTCAAGCCTGCGCCGGGCACGAAACAAACTCATTGCCAGCAAGTTCCCGTAGAAGGCCTCACCGGGATCGTCGTCGCCCGGTCCAACCGACTGGGCGAGGTCCTCACCTGCCCTACCGTTCCGATCACTTGAGGTGACACCGACACGGTGATCGTCGATGTTCGGTCGTTTGAGACTGCCTCGACCCAATTTGCCAAGCAGGTCATGCACACCGAACGCACCTTTGAGGCCACCAGCGGCATGGTGCGCAACACGACGCGTATGGCCGTCGTCGGTCAACCCCTCACCCGTCATCTTAGCGCCATACCCCACCGCAACTCGTCGCGATTTGCCCGGTACTTGACCCCAGCAAATCACTTGGACTTCTGTGGCAACGGGTGAGTTGCGTAGCGTCGGCCTCATGTCAAACGTCGTAATCGTCGATGCCGTCCGCACTCCCATCGGAAAAAGGAACGGCGGTCTGTCCACCATGCACCCAGCCGAAACCCTTGGGCTCGTCCAAAAGGCTTTGATCGAGCGAACCGGGATCGATCCATCGGAGGTCGGGCAGGTCGTTGGCGGATGCGTCAGTCAGGCCGGCGAGCAGGCGTTCAATGTCACCCGCACCGCATGGCTCGGCGCAGGACTCCCGCTCACGACTGCCGCAACAACGGTCGACACCCAATGCGGATCTAGCCAGCAAGCCACAGGTCTGGCAGCGTCGCTCGTCGGGTCGGGCGTTGTCGATGTTGCGATCGCTTGCGGAGTCGAAGCCATGAGCCGGGTTCCAATCGGGGCCAGCGGATCCAAAAAGCTTGGTTTTGGCATCCCGATCCCACCGCCCTACTTCGACCATTACGAAATGACCTCGCAGTTCGAGGGCGCCGAGCGCATCGCCGACAAATGGGAGATCACACGCGAAGACACCGATGCCTTCGGGTTGGCGTCGCAGCAACGTGCGATCCAGGCGTGGGATGAGGACCGCTTCGCCGGGCAGTACATCACTGTCGATGCACCTGATATCGACGAAGACGGCAACCCGACTGGGACGACGCATACCGTCAGCAGAGACGAAGGTCTTCGTGAAACTTCGCTTGAGAAACTTGCGACGCTCAAACCAGTCGCTCGCGAGGACGGCGTCCATACCGCCGGTAACGCCTCGCAGATCTCGGATGGCGCAGCAGCCATCCTCATGATGACCGAGGAGAAAGCAGCCGAACTCGGGCTCACACCCCTAGCTCGTATCTTGGATTCATGTCTCGTCGGCACCGACCCGGTACTTATGCTCACCGGACCGATTGATGCAACCCAGCGACTGCTCACTCGCAACGACATGTCAATCGACGACGTCGATGTCTTCGAGATCAACGAGGCGTTCGCCTCAGTGGTGCTCGCGTGGGCAAAAGAGACCGGCGCCGACCTCGAGAAAACCAATCCCAACGGTGGCGCAATCGCTCTCGGCCACCCCCTCGGTGGCACCGGGGCCTTCCTGCTCACTAAGGCGCTCTACGAACTCAAGCGTACCGGAGGGAGGTACGGCCTGATCTCGATGTGCTGCGGCGGCGGCCTCGGAACCGGAACGCTGATCGAACTGCTTTAAAAGGCTTTGCACAGCGACTCTCGATTAAGCCGAACACGACATTGCGATCTGGTCGACGCCGCTAAACATGGCGCAGAGCTGGTAGCGGTCAATCTGTTGAGCATCTGCCGATACCGATCACCGGGTGCCCTTGCCCCTCCTCCGTTAGAGTTCCGACGGTGAACACGCTCGCCGAACGGCTCGGCTATGCCTCCGACTCGAGGCTGGTGATTTTGTCGTGCGACGACTTGGGTGCCAGTCATGCATCAAACGTTGGCGTGTTCCGCGCTCTCCACGACGGCGCCGCCACGTGCGCATCACTGATGGTGCCTGCTGCATGGGCCCGGCACGCAGCCGACAGTGCGCGCCCAAACGACGACATCGGCGTCCACCTGACCCTGAATTCCGAGCACAACTCGTACCGCTGGGGCCCAGTCACACGCGCACCGTCACTCCAGTCGGGTGAGGGCGGGTTCCCGCGCACGCTTGAGGACCTCTGGCAACACGCGGACCCCGACGAAGTGCTGCGTGAATTGCGAGCGCAGGTTGAGCGGGCATTGGTCTGGGGCGTCGACGTGACCCACTTGGCCCCGCACCTGTCGGCGATCACGCTGCGCCCCGAATTCTTCGACGTCTATCTTGAGTTGGCCGCCGAGTACCGGCTCCCGATCCGACTTCCGTCGACAATCACGCCAGAGCAGGCGGGATTCCCATTTCGCCACCTCGCCGCCGAGGAAGGCGTTGTTTTCCCAGACCACTTCGACCACGACTGGCGGGCGGGCAGTAAGCGCAGAGTGTTCGATGCGATTGAGCGGCTAGCTCCGGGCGTCACAGAAATCCACGTCCAGCCAGCCATCGACACCCCTGAGGTACGAGCGATCGCAGGACCCAGCGCCGATGGGTGGATCGCCGACCTTGAGCTGGTCACGAGTAGCGAGTTGCGATCGGCACTGGCTGGAGCCGACACCGTCCTTATAGGGTTTCGTGAGCTTCGTGAGGTTATGCGGGCGTGAGTCTGCCCCTCGCTGCGATCACACGCCACCGGCAAGGATCGCAACAGCCGTTGCGGCAGCACCCGATTTGAGGAGCTTAAAGATCTCATTGGTGTTACCGCTCGCTTTGAGCTTGCCGCGCATGAACGCAACGGTCGGATCGAAATCGGCAGCAGTAGCGTCGATGACCGGCACTGTAAAGACGATCTCGGCGTCGTTGGGGCCTTCGATTCGCTCGTCCTTCTTCGCTACCACCACTCGATATTGGACCGAGCTCACGAGTCGGCCTCCGCACGCAGCCCGGCAAACAGGTCGCGCTCGCTGTCAGTGTCGGGGATCAACCCCACACGGTTCCTCGCAAGGATCCAGTCCTCCCATGGATAAGTCTCGGCAAGCTGCTCATCGTTGAGCCCGAACCACCAGCCTGCGCTCGGGTCGATCTGCGTGGCATGCGCACGCAACGCTCCGGTGCGAGCCCACTGATACGCACCAACCTCGATCTTCGTCGTGATCCGATGATCCTGGCTCTCTCGCTGCAGCCACTCGTCGGAGAACGGCGACTCGCCCGTGTACTTCAGCATCGCGTTGTGTACCGCCAGTATCCGAGCCTTGGCCCACACCGCGTAGTACAGCTTCGACGGCGCGAACGGCTCGCCTGCATCTGGGTACCACGCAGGGTCACCGGCTCGATCGAAAGCCAGCACCGAGACGTCGTGCACCTTGAGGTGATCGGGGTGCGGGTAGCCCTTCTGGTCATCGCCGTAGGTGATGATCACGTGGGATCGAACCCGACGGATCACGGCAACGAGCCGCCCGACCGCCTCGTCGAGATCGGCCCGGTGGAAACAGTCGGGATGCTGGTTCGATTCGGTCTCAGCCATGCCCGAATCTCGGTATCCAAGCATGACCACCTCGTCAAACCCGATTACCGCAGCCGATGCCGCTAATTCGGCATCGCGCATCGAGGCCACGAGCGCCCGTTCTTCCGCCGGCGGCAGTCCGTGGAAGGGCTGCCCCTCCTCGCGCAGCGAGGGATTCTGCAGGTCTCCCTCCTCGCCACCGGTGGCGCAGACGAGCACTGTGCCGATGCCCTCGGCCTTGCACTTGGCCAGAGTCGGCGCGCCCTTCGACGCCTCATCGTCGGGATGAGCGTGGACGGTGAGCACCGTCAGCGCAGAAATAGGGTCAGCCACCTGTCGGAGGCTAGTGCTGCCTAGGCACACATTCGTGGTGGAGCATTGAGACGATTGCGGCCCCCTTCGCACCCGCAACTACTTGTCAAATGAACACGCACGACGCCCGATCGGGCTCGACGCCGACGATGCCCTACGCTCACCTCTCGTGAGTGGTCCACGAGCACAATCATCCTGCCGGCGCGTCCTCTTCACCGGTTCTGCGTTCGGACTGCTTGCGCTCGCTGCCTGCGACACGGGAGATGGTACGAACCTGCGGACACCTACCGCACCGACGACTCAGGCACCGGTCGAGTCCGCTCCACTGCCGTCCGAACCGCTCGATGACCCGGGCCTCGATGGGGCACCGGCGATCGAGACGATTCCTGTCGATCCGCCGCTGAGTGACGGCGGATCTGCCGGCGATGGCCAAGCGGATGACACAGCCGGGATGCGAGCCTTCACCCCCTGGGCTGACGGCGGCACGATCGACCTGCGGTACACCTGCGATGGAAGCAACGCTGCGCCGTCCATCTCATGGGTCAGCATTCCGGCAGGCACAGCCGAGATTGCCGTTTCGATGGTCGATACGTCAGATCTGAGCACAGGGCGACCCTTCATCCATTGGGTCGTGGCAGGGGTCGATCCCGTCATCGACCGACTAAGCGAAGATGAAGTCCCGCTCGGAGCAATCGAGGGTCTGAACTTCTTTGGTGAGGTGGGATACACCGGGCCGTGCCCGGATCCCGGCACGACCGGTACGTTCGAGCTAACGGTCTTCGCACTCGGACAACAGCTCGAACTCGCAGACGGAACCCCGGCGGCTGAGATGCTCGATGTAATCGAAACGGTTGCCATCGGCACCTCAAGTTCGTCGGGGACGGCAACTCGATAAGGCTTCCGCTTTCTCCCGGCACCGCCGCAGAAGCGACCCCTCACGTTCACGCCAAACGACCAACCGGCCTGGTCAACCGCCTGAACCTTCTCGAACATCTGGCAGAGGCTCTGAGCATGAACGGCAAATCCTCCGTGCACGTTTCGGTGACCCTCGGCGACGTCGACAAATCTGTATGTAACGACCAGCTCATCAACCCCCACGGTCCGAACGACGAGGTCGCGCGAGGTAGAGGTAACGGGTTTCTCATCGTCGCTTGCGTGATGAAGCTCGGTGAATCGCTCGAGCAGCCATCGTGCTCGTCACTTGCTGAAAGCCGCTTCGTGTTTGCCGTCGTTGCGCTCGCTCATGCACTCGAGATTGATGTCATCAGTGAATGCGTTGACAGCTCCGAGCAACTCGAACGACTTCAAGCGGCCGGCTGCGACGAGCTGCAGGCTCGGTGCGCTGTGTCGGCGTAAAATCGCTCAGCTCCATCCCACAACACTCCGGCGAACTGTCGGCGACTGCTCGTGAAATGTGTCTCTTGAGTTGCCCGATCGGTAAGATTTCGATCGCTAGCCTGAGCTGGTGCCGCTTCCGCCGCCACCATCCGATCCGAGTGAGCAGCGCTCAAGTCTCCCACCTCCGCCGTCCGCTGTTGATTCCAGCGGCCAGCTCGTCTGCCATAGCCACCCCGACCGCCCAGTCGGACGGCGCTGCACTCGTTGCGGAAAGCCGGCATGCGACGACTGTCTCGAACAGGTGTCAGTCGGTAGCCATTGCCGTGACTGCGCGAGGGCAGCCCGGCCCGACATTAAGACGCGTGTGAAGTACTGGCAAGCGGGCAAACCCGCAATCGTCACCTACACATTGATCGGCATCAACGTCGGGGCGTTCATTGTCCTCGGACTGTGGTTCGACCTCGGCGGGATGCTCGCCGGATCCCTTACAGATGCCCACCGCACATTTGCGCTGAACTCTGCCTTTGTCGGCGGCGAACCGGTCGCATACACGCTTTCGGACGGACAGCGAGCAGTCAGCGACGGCAATGACTGGTACCGCCTCGTCACCTCTGGCTTCTTGCATTTTGGCCTGATCCACCTTGCGTTCAATATGTACTTTCTATTCGTGCTGGGCACCCAGATGGAACCGCTGCTTGGCCGCGTGAAGTTCCTCATGCTCTACTTTGCCTCGCTGCTCGGTGGCTCGGCTGGCGTAATACTGATCGACCAAGGCTCCTACACAGCTGGCGCCTCGGGTGCAGTATTCGGCCTGCTCGGGGCCATGACCGTCGGAATCTGGCAACGCGGCATCAACCCCTTCACGACGCAGATCGGCACCCTCCTGCTGATCAATCTCGGGCTGACATTCTTCGTTGGCGGCATCTCGATCGGCGGTCACGTCGGTGGGATGGTCGCCGGCTCAATCTGCGGTTTTGTGATGATGGCTCCCGCCTACAAGGCGTTTCCGGTGTGGTCGCGTTTCGCCACACCAGCAGTTGTCGGCGCGGCAGCCGTCGCAATCTCCTTCATAGTCGCCCGCTAACACGCCGCTGCGACCACCACGGCACAATGCCCACTCGGCCGTAGAATCAGCGCATGCCGCTGCGCACCACGCACATCGATCGCATTCGAGACGGATCGTTCGATACTTTGATCATCGGAGGCGGGATCAACGGTGCGGTCACCGCCGCCTCGCTCGCTGGGCGCGGTGCGAACGTGGCCCTGGTCGACCGCGGCGACTTTGCCAGCTTCACCAGCCAGGCGTCTTCCAACCTTGTCTGGGGAGGCTTTAAATACCTCGAGAACTACGAACTTTGGCTCGTGTTTAAACTCTGCCAGTCGCGTAACCGCTTGATGCGGGCGTACCGGGCGAACATTAAACAGATCGGTTTCTACGCCGCCCTCGACCAGAAAGGACCCTACAAACCATGGTTCGCAGCGTTGGGGGCGCTCAGCTACTGGTTCGTTGGTCAGTTCGGCACCAAAGCGCCCCGACTGCTTTCCCGCGACAAGATCGAAACGGAGGAACCGGCCATTAACACCAAGTCCGTGGCCGGTGGGATCGAGTACCGCGATGGAATCCTCATCGACAATGACGCTCGGTTCGTCTTCAGCTTCGTCCGCTCTGCGATTGAGGCGGGAGCGGCTGCGGCCAACTACGTCGAACTCGTCTCGGCTGAGCGTCACGGCGATCGGTGGGTTGCCCGTCTCCGCGACGTCGATACCAACGAGGAGTTCCAAACGTCGGCCCGCACGATCGTAAACGCGGCCGGCCCATTCGTTGATGAGACGAACCGCAGTTGGGGGTTAACCACCAACCACCGCATCGTGTACTCCAAGGGTATCCACCTCGTCGTCCCCCGGCTCACGACCAGGTACCACAGCAAGGTCCTCGCCTTCTACGACGACACCGAGCGACTCTTCTACGTCATCCCGATGGGTCGACGTTCCGTGATCGGAACCACCGACACCCGCGTCGACACTCCCTTCACCGAAGTCGATGAGGACGACATCGAGTTCTTGCTCAGCCAGATCAACGCGCGAATGGACCTCGATGCGCCCTTGACCAAGGATGACATCATCGCGCGGCGTACCGGCGTTCGACCGCTCGTCGTGACGACGACCGGCAGCGACCAGACCGACGTCGACTGGACCAAGCTTTCACGCAAGCACGCCGTCGAGACCGACCACCGTCAGCGCGTCGTCACGATCTTCGGAGGCAAGCTCACCGACTGCCTCAACGTTGGCGAAGAGGTGGCTGCGGAGATTGAGGAACTCGGCATTCCACTGGAGAAAGACCTTCACAACTGGTACGGCGAGCCTGCCGAGGTGACGAAAGAGGAGTTCTTCCGTCAGGCCCGGCTAATGAAGCTTGACCGTCTACGGTCGAAGCCCGAAGTCGAGCCACTATCTGATCGTTTGTGGCGTCGCTATGGGCGACGCGCGTTCGCGATGCTCGACGCGATCCGCGAAGAGCCAGCGATGGCCGAGGACATCATCGGTTCGGCTGACTACATCCGCGTCGAGCTGTACGAGGCGGCACGATCGGAGATGGTCACCAAACTTGAGGATTTTATGCGTCGCCGCTCCAAGATCGACCTGGTGGTCTCCGATGCCGATATCGCGCATTCAGCCGGTCTCCGCGAGGTCGCTGAGATTCTCTTTGGCCCAGACGAGGCTGATCGTCGGCTTGCAGAGTACTTTGGAGGCCCAGACGAGGTTCCCGAGGTTGTCAACGCCGGTCCCGGCCCAACGCAGGCGGCCCGATCTGCCGGCGATTTCCTGATCTCTCCGCGTTGACTAAACGACGGCATCGGGGTCTGGAAGTCTGTTGACGAATGCTCACTGTGCTGCGTCGCTGGTTGCGGCCTCCCCGACCAACGTTTGATCCCTCTTGGGAGTCAATATTGCGTTGCGAGTTTGCGCAGTGGGACCTGTTCGAGACCGACGAACTTGCGCGTTTGCGGCTGCTGGTCGCCCGGTTCGTCAGCGAGACAGATTGGGAAGCCGCCCGCGGGATGGACCTGACCGACGAGGTCCGGGTCGTAATCGCTGCGCAGGCGAGCGTGCTACTGCTCGGATTAGAAATCGACGAATACTTTGACGTCTCATCGGTCATCGTCCACCGATCGACGGTCAAGCTAAGCGGCGCACATCGCAGCACCGCTGGCACCATGTCTGATGCTCCCCAGCATCTGGCCGGGCAGGCAACGCCGGGGGGTCCGGTCGTCCTGGCCTGGTCAGCGGTTCGGCAAGGTGCTCGATTTCCGCGACAGGGTAATAACGTCGTTTACCACGAGTTTGCACACCGCCTTGACATGCTCAGTGGGATCACCGACGGCACACCACCACTCGGCAGCGACAAAGCGGCCGTCCGTTGGGCCGAAGTGTGCACGCCGGCCTACGAGCGCGTTGTTGCTGGCGAATCGGCGCTGCGACCCTATGCCGCAACCAATCCTGCGGAATTCTTCGCTGTCGCAACAGAAGCTTTCTTCACCCGGCCCGACGTACTCGTCCAACACGAGCGAGAGCTGTACGTCGCGTTGCGCGCGTTCTACCGCCAGGACACGATACGGCGCCTCAACGCCGAGCTCTCCACCTGACTTAAGCACTTTCGGGCGTCACGTCGGGCTCCAAAAACGCACAGCGTCGCCGAGCCGTTCCGCAGTCGCGCGGCCTTCGTCGACGAGCAACGTCGGGGGCCCCTTGGGCACGAGCACCGCTGGTGACAAGTGCGAATTTCTGTCGAGTCGTCCCCTCGGCACAACGTATGTGCTCCCTTGGAAATAGTTCGAGATCGGCTTCGTTGGGGTAACTTCGACCAGTACGTCGCCGAAGCTCTTCATCGCTCGGCCCTCGACTCCAGGAGTGATTCCCATGCGCGAAGCAGTGTTCGTTTCCTACGCCCGCACCGGACTGGCTAAAGCCGGCCGAGGCGGCTTCAACATGACGCCAGCAATGTCGATGGCCGCGCATGCGATCAAGCACGCTGTCGCCAAGTCGGGCCTCGAGCCCGAGGCCGTCGAAGACGTCGCTCTCGGCAACGGTGCACACGGCGCAAGCAACCTCGGTCGCCTAGCGGGCCTGCTGGGAGGCCTCCCAGTGACCACCGGCGGCAACACCATTCAACGCCACTGCTCGTCGGGTCTCAACTCAATCGCCGTCGCAGCGAGCCAGATCAGACTTGACGGTGTCGACGTAGCAGTTGCTGGTGGCGTCGAGTCGATCACTATGCCCGGTGGAGGGCTCGAGAGCCTCGGCGGTCTCGACCCCGCACTGACCGACCAATACCCGGCGATCTTCATGGCGATGATCGAGACTGCTGACATCGTTGCCGAGCGCTACAACGTCTCTCGCGAGTACCAGGACGAATACTCTCTTGAGTCACAGCAACGCATGGCCCGCGCCCAGGAAAATGAGTTGTTCGTCGACGAGATCGTCCCGATGGAGACGAAGATGAAGCTCGTTGATCGCGAAACTAAGGAAGAAACGATCGTCGACTACGTCGTCGACCGCGACGAGTGCAACCGTCCCCAGACAACACTCGACGGACTCGCCAAGCTGGGCCCGGTCCGCGGTGAGGGCAACTTCGTGACCGCTGGCAATGCCAGCCAACTGTCCGACGGCGCTGCTGCCGTCGTGATGATGTCCGATGAGGAAGCCTCGAAGCGCAACATCGAGCCGATGGGCGCGTTCAAGGGCTGGGCTGTCGCCGGTTGCGAGCCCGACGAGATGGGTATCGGCCCGATTTACGCCGTGCCGAAGCTGCTCAAGCGTCATGGTCTCACCGTCGACGACATCGACATCTGGGAACTGAATGAAGCATTCGCCAGCCAATGCCTGTACTCCCGCGACACCCTCGGCATCGACCCTGAGAAGTACAACGTCAACGGCGGCTCAATCGCGATCGGCCACCCTTTCGGAATGACCGGCACGCGCTGCGCCGGCCATCTCCTCCAGGAAGGCAGGCGCCGCAGCGCCAAGTGGGGCGTCGTGACGATGTGCATCGGCGGTGGCCAGGGCGCAGCCGGACTCATCGAAATCTACTGAATTCGGCGCCACGTAGCCACTGACCAGGGGGGATGCCGCTCCACAAACTCTGGAGTACCCCTATGCGCATGCTTGGTACATGAGTAACACCCTCACCCAAGTCAAGCGCAGCGAGACCCACGGCGCCCTGCAGCTCACACTGCTGACGGTGCCGAAGCCAACACACACCGAGCTCAAAACGTCAGCGGCACACGCTCGCTTCCGACTCAGCGCCACGACCCGCAAACGTGGCCTGGCACATGTCGCCGCAATTCGTCGGCAGCTCGCCGCCTCACAAACAGAGCTCGCCACCAATCGGAACAACCCATTGGCGCCGGGTCCGCGTCGAGCTGCCTGACCTCAGCCAGCAGCGGGCGACAGATCCCTCACGGCCTGCCAGTGATCCAGATCCGGGTCGAGTGGAAGGATCGCAAGCGAGCTCGTTGTCACACCGTTGTCGAAGTAGGCCTGGATCTTGGAGCGGCACTCGGCAGGTGAACCGTGTACGACGAGGTCGTCCACTACCTCGTCTGGGATTTCAGCGAGCGCTGCCTTGCGATCTCCCGCTTTCCAGTTCTGCCACATACCGTGCAGTGCCTCACCTCGGCCCATCCACTCGTGGAAGGCGGCATAGACCGGCACGTTCATGTATGCCGCAATGGCGAAACGTGCCGACGCTCGCACAACCTCGGTGTTCTCACTCGGGCAACAGAAGATCCGACACACGATTTCCTTGTCTTCACCGCCGCCGGCAGCGTTGACAACGCCCGCCACCGTCGACACGTCCGAGGCCGACAACCAGTTGATGATCGCTCCGTCAGCCTCCCGCCCGGCAAGCCGAAGCATGCCTTCACGAAGGGCGGCGATCAGAATCTGCGGCTTTTGCTCGGGGAGAATCCCAAGTCGAAAGCCGTTGACCTCGAACGTGTCATACTTCTGCTTGACCTTCTT
>Ga0115572_10001002_pt1 | contig 23252 bp, 21 predicted proteins | sample COGITO_mtgs_1206_FD_88681 | JGI IMG/M metagenome (GOLD analysis project Ga0115572, IMG submission 88681) | Pelagic marine microbial communities from North Sea - COGITO_mtgs_120607 | ecosystem: Environmental > Aquatic > Marine > Epipelagic | place: Germany:Helgoland, sampling site Kabeltonne... | reverse complement strand
CATCGGATCCGTCGCCTACGATCACGCCGGCCGAGATGCGACCTTCGACCATTGAGGCGCCGAGGGTGCCGGCGTTGAAGTTGCAGAACCCTTCGTGCATCACCGTCGTGCCTTCCGCGAGATAGGCGCCGAGTCGGACGCGGTCGGCGTCGGCGATGCGAACGCCGGTCGGGACGACGTAGTCGGTCATCCGCGGGAACTTGTCGAGTCCATGCACCGACAGGGCACCGCCGGCCTTCTTTACGGCGAGCCGGACGTTGTCGAGGTCGTGGATGGCGACGGGACCGAGGTTGGTCCACGCAACATTGTTGAGCGCGCCGAAGGTGCCGTCCATCATGATCGAGCGCGGTACAGCGAGGCGATGGGACAGCAGATGCAGACGAAGGTAGGCATCTTCCGGAGAGGCCGGGGCCAGATCGACGTCAACGGAGATCCGGACTGGGCGAACTGTCACCTTGCGGATGTCGTCCACGACGCTGCGCAGCCCGAGCTCAGCTTCGATTTCGCGGGAGATACCCTTTACATCCATTTCGTTGTTGCCGAATTCGCCCCAACCGAGCCAGCGATACCACGTGTCAAGTGTCGATCCATTCGAGTCGACGGTTGCGAGGCCAGCACCCCATGCCATGCGAGTCATGTCAGACGTGCCTTTCGGGCGTCATGCTTCGGCTCATTGTTCGGGCCGGAGAGTGGGAAAGAGGATAACTTCTTTGATCGAGTCAACGCCGGCAAACAACATCGCGAGGCGGTCAATGCCAATGCCGAGCCCTCCCGTTGGTGGCATGCCGTACTCGAGCGCTCGCAGATAGTCCTCGTCGAGACTGCCGGCCTCAGGGTCCCCGGCGTCTTTCGCAGCTTGTTCCTCTTCGAAACGGGCACGTTGTTCGACTGGATCGTTTAACTCGGAGTAGCCGTTCGCCAACTCGCGACCATTGACGAACAGCTCAAATCGCTCGGTGAGGAACGAGTCGTTTCGGTCAACTCGGGCGAGCGGCGAGATCTCGACCGGATGGCCGGTGACGAAGGTGGGGCGCACGATGTCGTTCTCGGACGTCTTCTCGAAGATCTCCTCAATGATCTTGCCTGAGCCCCAGCGATCTTCAACGAATACGTCGTGGTCAGCGGCGATCTTGCGGACGTCGGTGAGAGGCATCGACGGATGGAGTGCGACCCCGGCACCTTCGGATGCGTAGTCGATCATCCGCTTCCGCGGCCACGGTTTGGCAAGATCGACCTGTTCGCCACGAATCGATACGACGGTCGTGCCGAGCGCATCATGTGCCGCAGTGGTGATCAGTTCTTCGGTGATATCCATAACATCGTTCCAGTCGCCGAACGCCTGATATAGCTCCATCATCGTGAACTCCGGGTTGTGCCGAGTCGAGATTCCCTCGTTACGGAATGTCCGAGCGATCTCGTACACCCGTTCCATCCCGCCGACGATCAATCGTTTGAGATACAACTCGACCGCAATCCGCAAGTAGAGATGCATGTCGAGAGTGTTGTGATGGGTGGTGAACGGTCGGGCGTGCGCCCCGCCGACTTCGGGATGCAACACCGGCGTTTCAACCTCGATGAAACCATGACTGGCGAGTGTGCGTCGGAAGCTTGCAACGGTCTCGTGACGGATCTCGAAGTTGCGGCGCGCCTGTTCGTTAATGATTAGGTCGGCGTAGCGCTGACGAAACCGTGTGTCGACGTCACTCAAGCCGTGCCACTTATCCGGCATCGGACGGATCGCCTTAGACAGCAGTGTCACTCGTTCCGGCTTGACCGACAGCTCGCCTTTGCGAGTGGTCATCATCGTGCCTTCAACGCCGACCCAGTCGCCGAGATCGAGCGCCTTCACCGCCGCAAACTCGTCGTCGCCGACAACTGCCTTGGAGATGAACAGCTGGATATCGTCCGATCGATCACGGATGGTGGCGAACACCAGCTTGCCCGAGTCGCGTTTACGCATGACCCTGCCGGCGACCGACACGCGGTCATCGGTCTCGGCGCCTGGCTCCAGGTCGCCCCACGTCGAGCGCACCTCGTCCAGGGTGTGGGTGCGGTCGAATCGGTATGGGTAGGGATTGCGGCCCTGGTCGCGCATCTCATCGAGCAGGGCGAGCCGTCGGGTCTTCTCCGCGATCAGACCGCTCCCGGACAGCTCGCTGTTGTCGACGTTGGTGTGTTCGCTCACGGATGCCTGACAGTAGCGATCCCGAGGGTCACGCCCCACACCGGTTGACGAACTCGTGCCGCTTCACGGCGAAATCTTCCCGGATGCCACGCGTCGACTGTCATCGGTTCGTAACATCGTGCCGGTGAAACGCCGTGTCTTTCCGTTGGTGCTCGTGGCCGCGATCGCTGTGCCATTGTTTGCCGAGGCACTGCCGCTTGGGAACGAGGGGGCGGCGGTTACCGAATTCGCCGTGCGTCTGTCACCCCCGATTGAGGACCTAGTGACCGTGTACGACAGCGGCTCGCTTGAGGCGTCCACCGAGGCGCGAGCCGTTGCTGCCGCCCGCCAGGCACGCGCGGATTCGACCGTGATCGGGTCGGCATCGATCGCTATGCAGCGTATTCGACGTGGTGCGTCATCGGTGCAGGATGCGCCGGCGTACATGTCGATTCCCATGGGGACCACTGTGATCGACGCCGATGTGGTCGGCGTCCTTATGGGCCACGAAGTGTCTGCTGTGTTGTCTTCGACATCGATTGTCATGAGCACCCGGACTGCATCGCTGCGTGGTGCTCAGGCTGGAGACGTCGTCACACTCCGGTCGGCGTTCGGCTCCGAGGTTGACTTTACAATCGGCGCCATCATCGCTGACGAGGTCACCGGCGGTACCGAACTGTTGATTACCCCAGAAGCAGCGCAGCGGATCTCACTCAACCGCAAAAGCCGCGTAGTGATGTGGGGATTTAAGTCCCGCGCCGACATCGACGCGGCTCTCGCCGACCAGGGCCTCGTCTCGACAAGTATCAGAATTCGCCGCAGTTGGGATCCTTTCGACCCCGATTCGACACTAGGTATGGCCCGCTCGAAGGAGTTGCTGGGTGAATTCGGCTACCGCGTTGCGAGCAGCGGTGCGGTGACGCAGGAGGCTGCCTGGCAGGCCGCCAATCTCCCGCCGGGACGGCGACTGCTCAACAACAGCATTCGGATAGTCGCAAGATGTCATCTCGTCGTTGAACCGGCTTTGCGGGCGGCGCTCGCCGAGGCTGCCGCGGCCGGCGTCGGCGGAGTCTTTGACGTTGGTGACGCCAACCTCGCCGGCGGATGCCACAATCCTCGATTCAACCGACTGTCGCAGAGCAGCATGATTGGTTTTCTTTCGCGTCATTCGTGGGCGATGGCGATCGACATCAACACCCGCGGCTCGTGTCAAGGGTGCGCGCCGCCCGACTTTGCTACCGATCCCGGTGGATGCAAAGCGGTGAGGATTTTTCGTAAACACGGGTTCGCATGGGGCGGAAACTTCCTCACGCCGGATGGGATGCACTTCGAGTATGTGGGTGAGCCACGTGACGTCTTCCCGTATCCGTCGCGCTATTGCCCGAACGTCGTGGACAATCTCCTTCTCGACGCCGATGTCGAGCCGTCCATCGAGAGGACGCAACGCGCCACGATTTTTGCGGATGCAGGGCTCGTGGCGGAGTAGCCGTGACCTACCTTGCTACCTGAGCCATAACGCGCAGTGTGGCGCGGACACTCGCACGATGAGCGCCTGAGCCCTAGCCTGTCCGAGTGCCTGAACGTTTCGTGATCCTCGGAGGTGGGCCGGCTGGCAATGTCGCCGCCACCTACGCCGCCCGCCTCGGGGCCGAGGTCACCGTTGTCGAACGCGACGTAATCGGCGGTGCTGCGCATCTGTGGGACTGCATCCCGTCCAAATCCATGATTGCGACCGGTGGGGCAATGAGCTTCATGGAACGATCCGAGGGGATGGGTCTCGAGAACGGCACCCCGACGATCGATACCGACGCGCTGACTGCGCGCATCGGCAGAATCAAGAACCAGATGAGTGGCAACACAACGGAGTTGCTGCAGAGCCAAAACGTCCGTTTGATGCGCGGTGCCGGCCGTTTCATCGGCCCGAATACGATCGAAGTGATTGGTGAGTTGGGCACCGAGGAGGTTGAGTTCGACTCTGCGCTCGTGTCGACAGGTTCCCGTCCGCGTGTCCCCGAATGGTGTTCTCCAGACGGCGAGCGAATCTTGACGACGCGTGATTGCTACCCGCCGCGAGTTTTTCCCGAGAGTGTGACCGTTGTCGGGTCGGGGGTCACCGGCGTCGAATTTGTCCACATGTTCTCGTCGTTCGGTTCCGACGTAACGCTCGTTGTCAGTCGACAGCAGGTGCTCCCTGGCAAAGACCCCGAAGTCGCTGCGGTACTGGAGCAGGAGTTCATGGACCGTGGCGTGAAGTTGCTGATGGGTGCTCGGGCGCAGGCGATCGAGCGTGTCGATGCCGACGGGAACCTAGACTCCGAAGGCGAGCATGTGGTTGTGCGCTGTGACGATGGCCGATCCGTGACTTCGTCACACGCGGTTCTGGCGATCGGTTCGGTTCCCAACACCGCCGACATTGGCTTGGAGTCAGCTGGGGTTCACGTGAACAACTGGGGATATGTGGACATCAACCATCACTGCGTCACGAACGTTGAGCACATCTATGCCGCCGGCGACATCAGCGGCAAGCTGCCGTTGTCCTCGGTAGCGTCGATTCAGGGACGCAAAGTTGCCGAGCATGTGATGGGCCTGCACACCCGCAGCCACCGACATCTCGACTACGACAAGGCTGCGTCGGCGATCTTCACCGAACCGGAAATCGCGGACGTTGGCCTAGCCGAGGCTGAGGCGTTTGCGTCTGGCCGCAAGATCCGGGTGACGAAGGTGCCGTTCTCGGCGACCGCCAAAGCAATGATTAACAATGACACACGAGGGTTCGTGAAGATTATCTCCGACCCTGCCACGGGTGTGATCCTCGGCGGCTCGATCGTGGGGCGCCATGCCGCCGAACTGATTTCGGTGATCGCTGTCGCAGTGACCGCCGGTCTGACGGTCACCGACCTAGTCGAGAGCATCCTCGTGCATCCGGCACTTAGTGAAGCCCTCGCCGAGGCCGCCGAGTAGCCCAGGCCACGATTGCGCTGGAGAGTGCGCATAACACTCCGCGGTAGCGACAGGATAATGGGTCGGTGCATCTGGCGGCTATGAATAGGGCCGGCTATTACGAAAGGATGGTTCGTCCTTGCCCGCTGATTGGGACGCAGCGTCCGGCTACTCGATGACGGCGAGGATGTCGCCGCCACCCACGGTGTCGCCCGTAGCGACCTTAATTTCCTTCACAGTGCCGGCAGTCTCGGCGTTGATCTGGTTCTCCATCTTCATCGCCTCGAGGACGAGCACACCGGCACCGGCCTCGACCTCCTGGCCGACTTCGACCAGGACCTTGACGATGGTCCCTTGCATCGGAGCTTCGATGCTGCCCGACGCCGCGGCGCCACCTCCGCTCGATGAGGTGCGCTTCGCGCGTTTTTTGATCGGCGCAGCGCCTGCTGCAACAACGGGCTGATCTGGAACCCACATCGACACGTCGAAGCGTTTGCCATTCACCTCGACAGTCGTGTTGCGACGTACGACCGGAGCTGCCTCGTCGTCGTTTGTAGGTGCCGGCGCTTGTATTGCCGAGACCTCCGACAGTTCGAGTGTTTCCTCGACCCATTTGGTCGAGTGGGTCACTGCCGCGAAATCAGGGTGCTTGAGGATTGCTAGGTCGGCGGGGATCGTCGTTGCAACCCCCTCGACCACGAGTTCATCGAGAGCGCGAATTGTCCGGGCGATGGCTATGTCTCGGTCCCTGCCCCACACAACGAGTTTGCCGACTAGATTGTCGTAATACTGGCTGACCTCGTCACCGGACATGTACCCAGTGTCGAAGCGCACGCCGAAGCCGTCGGGTGGGACGAGCGATGTGATCGGTCCGGGGGAAGGGAGGAACTTGCCGCCAGCTGGGTCCTCGGCATTGATCCGAATTTCAATCGAGTGGCCGCGGCGGGACTGGTCGACTTGCTTTTGGCTCATCGGTAGTTCTTCGCCTGAAGCGACTCGGATCTGCCACTCGACGAGATCGATGTCGGTGATCATCTCGCTCACGGGATGCTCAACCTGCAGGCGGGTGTTCATCTCAAGAAAGAAAAACTCTCCGTCTTGGTAGATGAACTCGACCGTGCCTGCGCCGTAATATCCGACCGCCTGAGCGGCCTTGACAGCGGCTTCGCCCATCGCTTGCTCGACGCCGTCGGGTAGGCCGGGTGCCGGCGCCTCTTCGACTAGCTTCTGATGACGTCGTTGCGCAGAGCAGTCGCGGCTCGAGATCCAGACACAGTTGCCCTGCTTGTCGCCGACGAGCTGGATCTCGACGTGGCGGGGCCAGGTCAGGTAGCGCTCGACGTAGACCTCGTCGCGACCGAAGAAGCTCTTCGCTTCACGCTGCGCACTGGCGAACGCGTCGTCCACGTCATCGGCCGAGTGGACGAGTTTCATGCCGCGACCGCCGCCGCCGAACGCCGCCTTGATCACCGCAGGAAAGCCGTACTCGTCACCGAAGGTTCGAACGTCGTCGGGGCCGGTTGCGAATTCAGTCATCCCCGGGACGATTGGTGCTCCGCCGCGCACAGCAGCCTGCCGGCTTGACACTTTGTCAGACATCTCGTCCATTGCCTCGGGCGGCGGGCCGATGAATTCGACGCCCAAGGTCGCCACGGAGCGCGCGAAATCGGCGTTCTCGCTGAAGAACCCGTAACCAGGATGGACTGCGTCGGCGCCGCTGGTGCGAATCGCGTCCATCAGCTTGTCCGGGTCAATGTAGCTCTCCGCTGCTGTCGTGCCGCCGAGTGCGTAGGCCTCATCGGCCAGTCGGACGTGAAGGGCATCACGGTCGAGCTCGGAATAGACGGCAACCGTCTGGATGCCCATCTCCCGGGCGGCTCGGATGACTCGGACAGCGATTTCGCCACGATTGGCGATCAGGATCTTCTTGAGCACGAGTGCAAATGTAGGGGGAGTGACCGACCCGATTGGCATTGCGCACCGCAAACTTGACTCGGCACCGTCGTGGACGGTGTGGGAAGTCGCCTCGACAGGCAGCACGAACGCAGATCTGCTGATGTGGGCCGACGCCGGAACGGCGCCTGATCGCTCCGTGCTGCGGGCCGATCATCAGACGGCGGGGAGGGGGCGGCTCGACCGCCGATGGGAGGCGCCGAGCGGCGCGAGTCTGCTCGCATCAATCCTGTTCCTCGCGCCCCCTCCGGTGCCGACGAAGTTGACGCAGGCAGTAGGGCGAGCAGCGTTAGATGCAATCGAGGCGGTGGCGGAACGTGACCTGACGGGGCGACTCGCTCTGAAATGGCCCAACGACGTACTGCTTGATGGTCGCAAGGTCGCGGGCGTGTTGGCGCAACGGTCGGTTCGCACCGCGGCTGTGGTGGTCGGTCTGGGCCTCAATGTCGCGTGGGCGCCCGACGATGCGGCGTCGCTTGTCGACGACCTGGGATTGGAGGTCGCCCCCGGCGCGTTGCTGGATTCGCTGCTGCGACACCTCGACGATCTCCTCGATGCGTCCGACTTGTTCGAGCGGTATCGAGCCAAGTTGGCAACGCTGGGAGCGGACGTTCGCGTCGATCTACCAGGCGGGCGAGTACTCGTCGGCGTTGCGACCGATCTCGATGCCGATGGTCGTTTGCTGGTCGACGATGGATCTGGCGCTGTCGCACTCGACGTCGGTGACATCGTTCACCTCCGCACAGGGTGACCCGAACCTGCCACCCAACTGCGCGCCGAGAGGTCTAGCGTGGAACACGTGCATATGTTGCCCGATGATTCGCCCCGCGACCGTCCGCGCCGTCGAACTTCGGCGCCGCTCGGCGTCCTCTTTGCCGTTGTAGTTGCGGTAGCCGGCGCGGCCGGTGTGATCGCAGCTGCCGAGCGACAGGTTGGCAATATCGATCGAATTGAGAACCTCGACGACGTTCTGGCAGCCGTCGAAGGTCCCGCAGTGAACTATCTCCTGATCGGCTCAGACTCACGCGCAGGCTCCGACCCCAGTTCGGCGGATGCAGGCAACATCGGTAGCGAGGCTGATGTTTCCGGACGTCGTAGCGACACCATCATGATTCTCCGCCAGGAAGCCAACGGTGAAGGCGCCGCGCTGCTGAGCCTCAATCGTGATCTCTGGGTAACCCACGCCGACACCGGGCGTGAGCAGCGGATTAACGCTGCTTACAATCGCGGAGCCGACGTTCTCGCCGCAACGATCACCCAGGAGTACGGGATTCCGATCAACCATGTCGTCGACGCAGACTTCCTTGGTTTCAAGAACATCGTCGACACGATCGGCGGCACGACCGTTTGTTTCGATGCCCCGGCTCGCGATATCAAAAGCGGCCTCGACCAGGAGGCGGGCTGCAACCTGCTCACCGGTGAACAGGCTTTGGCATACGCTCGAAGCCGCAACTACGAAGAGTTCCGTGACGGTGAATGGCGCAAAGACGGCACCGCCGACATCGGCCGCGTTGCGCGCCAGCAGCAGTTCATCTCAGCAGCGGCCAACGAGACGCTCGAGGAACTGAAGTCCGACCCATTTCTGGCGTCGGAACTGGTCGGTGCTGCGTCCGGTTCCCTCCGACTTGATCCGAATCTCGATCCGCTGATGGCGGCGGGAAACCTGCGAGAGGCCTTCGGTGCCGGTCTGGTCACATTTGTCTTGCCGAGCGACGGGGCAAACATCGACGGTAAATCGGTGCTAATTCTGCGTGACGGACCCGAAGCGCAAACAATCCTCGCGTACTTCCGTGGCGACGGCCCACTGCCGGCGCCACCCACAACCACTTCCGACGGGTGACGGCTAACTGGCGTATCCTGCCGACTGTGAAAGAGGGAACGTCGCAATGAAGGGCATCGTTCTTGCGGGGGGCACCGGTTCGCGGTTGCATCCCGTGACACGCGCAACGTCGAAGCAACTTCTTCCAGTCTACGACAAGCCGATGGTCTACTACCCGCTGTCGGTACAGATGCTGGCGGGCATTCGCGAGATTTTGATCATCACCACCCCTGAGGACTCCGACGCGTTCCTTCGGTTGCTCGGTGACGGCCATCAGTGGGGGATCGAGCTGAGCTATGCGGTGCAGGAGCGGCCCGAGGGGCTCGCGCAAGCGTTTCTTATCGGTGCCGACTTTCTCGAAGGTGGGGGAGCTTCGCTGGTCCTCGGCGACAACATGTTCTACGGCGCTGGGCTGTCCGACATGGTGGCACGCGCTGCCGGACGTACGAGCGGTGCCACGGTCTTCGGCTACCAGGTGAACGATCCCGCACGCTACGGCATCGTCGAACTCGACGAGGTGGGTCGCCCGCGTTCGATCGAGGAGAAGCCGACGATCGCTAGGAGCAATTGGGCAGTCACGGGTCTGTACTTCTTCGACGACGGTGTCGTCGAGGCCGCTCGCTCGGTCATGCCGTCAGCCCGAGGTGAGCTTGAGATCACCTCAGTGATCGAGCACTACCTCGCTCGCGGTGAGCTCACTGTCGAGCAACTCAACCGCGGCCACGCCTGGCTCGATACCGGCACGTTCGACTCGATGATTGAAGCCTCCGAGTTCGTGCGTGTCATTCAACATCGCCAGAACCGCCAGATCGCCTGCCTGGAGGAAATTGCGTGGGAGATGGGGTGGATCGATGACGACCAACTCCGAGCGTGCGGGAACGCAATGGCGAACAACAGCTACGGGCGATATCTGCTAGCGCTTCTCGACGGATTTCCTCGATGACGGTGCTGCAGTGAAGCTGATCGGGACGCGTCTTGCCGACGTTTTCGAGATCGAGCCGATCCGATACGGCGACAAACGGGGCTGGTTCAGTGAGATCTATCGACGCGACGTGCTCGAAGCCGCCGGTGTTGACTTCGATTTCGTGCAGGACAACGAATCGTTGTCGGCTATCTCGGGCACGCTTCGCGGGATCCACTACCAACTGGCACCGTTTGTGCAGGTGAAGCTTGTGCGCGTGATTCGCGGCTCGGTGCTCGACGTCGCAGTGGACCTTCGACGTTCGTCGCTGACTTTCGGTCAGCATGTCGCGGTCACGCTCACCGCTGAGGCGGGCAATCAACTCTTGGTTCCGGCTGGCTTTGGTCACGCGTTCCTTACGCTCGAACCGGACACGCAAGTCGGCTACAAAGTCACGGCGAAGTACTCGCCCGAGAGCGAGCGGTCGGTGCGGTGGGACGACCCGACCATTGCTATCCCGTGGGGACTGGACAGCCAGAGCCCGACATTGTCCGATCGTGACGCCTGCGCTCCGTTGCTCGCCAACCAACCTGAGCTGTTCGACTGAAACTCGAACGCGCATTAAGAAAAGACCTTGCATCATGAAACTATTTGTAACCGGTGCTGCCGGATTCATCGGGTCGAACTACGCCCGCCACGTCTTGGCCACCACCGACCACGAGGTGACGATCTACGACGCTCTCACGTACGCCGGCAATCTGGCCTCGATTCGAGATGTGCTCGACAATTCTCGCTGTGATTTCGTTCACGCCGACATCTGCGATACCGACGACGTCGCTCGGGCTATGGACGGCCACGACGCGGTGGTGCACTTCGCCGCAGAAACTCACGTCGACCGTTCAATCACCGACGGCTCGGCGTTTGTGCGGACAAATTGCGTCGGGACGAACGTGTTGTGCGACGTAGCGAACCAGGTCGGGGTCGACAAGTTTCTGCACATCTCGACAGACGAGGTCTACGGATCGGTTGAGATGGGATCATCGATCGAGTCCGACCCGCTTGAGCCGCGGTCGCCGTATTCGGCAGCCAAGGCCGGCTCGGACCTGATCGCGCTGAGCTATCACGTGACGTACGGTCTGCCGGTCGTGATCACCCGTTGTTCGAACAACTACGGGCCGTACCAGTTCCCAGAGAAAATGATTCCGCTCTTCACAACGAATCTGATCGACGGCCTCCAGGTGCCGCTCTACGGCGACGGGATGAATATCCGTGACTGGATCCATGTCGAGGACCACAACATTGCGGCGCAGCTGGTGCTTGAGCAGGGCATCCCCGGCGAGATCTACAACATCGGCGCCGGTAACGAACTGACCAACGTCGACCTCACCCACCGGCTCCTTGAACTCTGTGGCCGCGACGAGTCGTTCATTAGGCCCGTCGAAGACCGCAAAGGGCACGATCGTCGGTACTCGGTCGATATCACCAAGATCAGCCAACTCGGCTGGGCGCTGTCGCGCAGCTTCGACGAGAACCTTGCAGCCACGGTTGAGTGGTACCGAGCCAACCGTGACTGGTGGGAGCCGTTGAAGAAACGCGCAGCGCTGTGAGAGTGCTGGTTACCGGCTCCGCCGGCCAATTAGGTAGCGACGTGGCCGATCGCTTATCGGCGGCAGGCGACGAGGTGACCGGTGTCGATCGGTCGCAACTCGACATCGTTGTCAGCGAGGACGTCGAGTTGCTCGTTGCCCAGGTGCAGCCAGATGTGGTGATCAATTGTGCTGCGTTTACTGCGGTGGATCGATGCGAAACCGAAGTCGACCTGGCGTACGACGTCAATCATTACGGCGTGCGCGTGCTTGCCGAGGCCTGTGGTCGGTCCGGGTCACACCTCGTGCACGTCTCGACGGACTATGTCTTCGACGGCACGCTCAAGCGCCCCTACCAAGAGGACGACGCCACCAGCCCTCAGTCTGTGTACGGCCGTTCCAAGCTCAAAGGCGAGCGCGCCGCAACCGAGATCCTCGGTGATGCCTGCACGATCGTGCGGACCTCGTGGGTCTGTGGCGAGCAAGGGAACAACATGGTGAAACTCGTGCGCCGTTTGGCGGCGAGCGGGAAACCAATGTCGTTCGTCGACGACCAACGCGGATGTCCGACCTTCACCGCCGATCTGGCGCCTGCGCTGCGGACACTGGCACTCGACCGGCCCGGTGGGATCTTCCACCTCACCAACGCCGGTCCCGTCTCGTGGTACGCGTTCGTAAGGGAGATCCTGGCGGTGTCGGGTGACGACCCACATCTCGTCACCCCGATTGCAACATCGGAACTAGACCCGCCACGGCCAGCCCCGCGCCCGGCCAACAGCGTACTTGCGAACGCACGCTGGGTCGCCGAGGGACGGTTACCGCTTCGCGACTTCCGCGCACCTCTCGCCGAGCTCGTCGCCCGGCTGTGACCGGTCGCCTAGTCCGTCTGACCCCAAAGAAACGAACGTGCAGCGTTGAGGCCCGAGAACTTGATCTCTGATTGCCGGGTTTCGGCGTACGCGATTGGCTCAAAGTCGAACGCCAACAGTTTGGTTGCGACGCCCTCGCTGGACTCGAAACGACGCCCCAAGGGTGAACAGCCCAGTTTTCGTGTGACGCCGAGCGACGGCTCGTTGTCGTATCAGACCGTGGTCTCACGCGTTCTGCGTCGGAGCCCTCGAAGGCGAGCGCGACCGCCACGTAACGCGCTAGCAGGCCGATCCTGCGTTGTTGAACCAGTGCCTGAGTCAAGAGTCGGTGCCCAACTACGAAGAGTGGGTAAATCCGTCGCGAAGATTTCGCTCGCGCCGACCCCTTCGCCGTCGACGTCGGCGGCGGACGGGACTCGGCACGCCGCCCGCTTGCGTCTCTGCTCGGTTCTGCCAATAGAACCTTCTGTTCGAGACGCAGGGACTCGAACCGAGTCCACAGCACCGAAAACGGCATGAAACCAGGATCGGGAATGCCTCTGGCAGCGACCGCAAGTATCTCGGTCAGGAGCTTGTCGTCCACATAGCGCACGAGCACCTCGGGGCTTGACCCTCCAGGCCGAGGAGCGGCCGGGGGGTGCGACATGGTGTCAGTGTTGTCGACGTAGCATCGCTCATGCGCCTGATACTTTCCACTTGATGGGGTTCACGCGAGCCGAGCTTGAATTGTATGTAGGCGCAACCGTCGAGGACCTCGTCGGCCCGGAACTCCGGTTATTGTTCGTCGGGATCAACCCTGGTCTGTGGACAGCGGCGACGCAGACCCACTTCGCCTATCCCGGCAACCGCTTTTATCCTGCGCTACGGATGGCCGGGATTATCGAACGTCAGATCGATCGCGGCGTCGGTATGTCCGACGCAGACCGGGCGTACCTGCTTGATCGAGGTATTGGGATCACCAATGTTGCGCATCGAGCCACCGCGAAGGCGTCGCAGCTGAGTAGGGAGGAGCTCGTCGCCGGAGGCGAGACACTGCGAGCGTTCGTACGCGCCCACCAGCCTCGTGTTGTCGCTGTCGCAGGCGTCACTGCGTATCGCACTGCCTTTGCTGAGCCTAAGGCCGTGATGGGTGAGCACCCGGGCGGCTTCGAAGGATGTCGGCTGTGGATCGTTCCCAATCCGAGCGGGCTCAACGCGCACGAGACAGTGGAGTCGCTTGCGGCGGCCTACGTCGTTCCAGCCCGAGCTGCCTCTGTGGTTTGACGCGAAAGGCGCGAAACAGCCTCGAGCTGCCAGACTCGTCGCCGTGGGGTCTTCGGCGATTCGCGTGGCGTACACAGTCGAGCAGTGTTGGCATGATGCGCCCGGTGGGACTGCCATCGCTGCGCTACACATTGCCCGCGAGCTGGCCCAGGACCCAGACCTCGCGGATGAGGTCGATCTCCGTCTTGTCGCCGGGAAGCATCCGGTGCCTCCTGATCTCATCTTCCGTCCGGTCGGGCCGGTGGCGATGTTGCCGCTTTCTCGACCGCTGCTCTACGAAGCGTGGACGAGGTTGAACTGGCCGAAGGTTGAGTCGGTGACCGGAGCGATAGACGTGGCCCACGCAACGGGCCTGATCCCCTGTGCCACTTCCTCGCCGCTTGTCGTTACCGTGCATGATCTGGCGTTTGTGCATTCACCAGAGAAGTTCTCCAAGCACGGTGCCAGACTGATGGCTCGGAGCCTCGACGTCGCCCGGTCACGAGCGGAGCGGGTGCTCTGCCCAAGCCTGGCCACCATGGACGACTGTGCAGCTCACGGCTTTCGCGACGAGCAGCTACGGCTCGTACCGCTCGGCGTCGATGCCGCCGCTGCGACCAGACGTGAAGTCGATGAGGCGCGGCTCCGACACGATCTGCCCGAAAATTTTGTGTTGTTTGTCGGCACGCTTGAGCCTCGCAAGAACCTGCGTCGGCTCGTTGCAGCGATGGGCATGCTGAACGAGAACGGCATGGAGGTCCCGCTCGTCGTCGCTGGCGCAGGCGAGTGGGGTGCTGTCCGTGGTGAAATCGATGGCGATCGGCGAACGTCTGCCGTCGACGTTCGCTTCTTGGGTGCGGTGTCCAGCTCTGATCTCCGCGGCCTCTATGCGTCGGCACAGGTGTTCGCCTACCCGAGTGAGCGCGAGGGATTCGGTCTGCCGATCGCCGAGGCAATGGCGCAGGGAACCGCCGTGGTGACAAGTCGCGGTACTTCGACCGAAGAAGTCGCAGGTGATGCCGCCGTCCTGGTTGATCCGTTCGATGTTGCCGACATAGCGCGAGGTGTTGCCGAAGCGCTGGATCGAGGCGACGAATTGGCCGCACCGTCTCGGCACCGCGCCGGGCAATTGTCGTGGACGCAGTCAGCGGCGGCAACACTCTCGGTCTACCGTGAGCTTTGTCTATGAGTGCCGGACCTGTTCCCGATCTCAGCGCCTCGTTCAACGTCGACCGCGCGTCTGAGGTCAATGTCGCGATGAATTTGCTTTGGTGCGTGCCCGGCGAAGTCGGTGGCTCTGAGCAGTATTTGGTCCGCCAACTGCTCGGTTTGGCTTCCCAGCCCGGCGGTTTCGTCCCGACGATCTACTGCCTGCCGTCCTTCGTTGATGCGCATCCCGATCTTGCACGACTGTTCCCGATGGTGACGGCGAACATCACCGGATCCGACCGCAAACAGCGTGTGCTCGCCGAGCACACCTGGCTCGCCCGACGAACGAGATCTGCAGATCTCGTGCATCACGGCGGCGGAACCGCTCCCCGCTTTGGTGGTGGACCGGTCGTGTTGACGATCCACGACCTGCAGTACGAGACGTTTCCCGATTACATCAGCCCAGCGAAGCTCCGGTATTTGCGCACCATGATGCCGCGTTCGGTCGCTCGAGCCGACGTGATCACCGTCCCCACCGAGTACGTGCGCGGGACCGTGATCGAGCGCTTCGTCGTTGACGCAAGCAGGGTTGTTGTTGTGCCACACGGCGTCGAGCCCGACATCGGCGTGGGTGCGCGTTCCGAGCCCGAGCTACGACGCGACTATGAGCTTGGGTCGGGGCGCGTGCTGGTTTTGCCAGCAATTACGCACCCACACAAGGGCCATCGGTTCCTTCTCGATGTGATGGCCGCACACTGGAATGATCCCGATCTGCGGCTTGTTCTGCTCGGCGGAGCAGGTTCGGCCGACGAAGAGGTGCGCCGTCAGATTGAGCAGCTCGGACTGGGGCAACGCATCGTGCGGACGGGACGTGTCGACGACGACGACCGGGACGGCCTGATTCGTCTCGCCGAGGCCCTCGTATTCCCGAGCGAATACGAGGGATTCGGCGCGCCGGTCGTGGAAGCGATGGCGTTAGGGACGCCGGTCGTCTGCTCCGATCAGCCCGCACTCCAGGAGGTGGTGGCCGGAGCAGGTCTGGTCCTGCCGCTCGATCGCGAAGCATGGTCCGACGCACTCGACCGAGTCGCATCCGACCGCGACGCGATGCGGAGCGCCGGTCGTCGCCGAGCCGGCCAGTTCACCACGTTGAAGTCCGGTGAGGGAGCGTCCGCGGCATATCGACTCGCTCTTGCCTCGTCATGATCCGTCGACGCTCAGCCGGAATCGTCGTGCTGTGCCCGCACTTTGCGCCAGACAATGCGCCGACGGGCACCGTAATGACCCGCATCGTCGAGGAGCTGGCGGCGCTCGGGCACCAGGTGCATGTAGTCACTGCGTTGCCCTGGTACCGAACCCACGCTATCGAACCCGGGTGGACAGGCCGTTGGGTGCGCCGCGAAATTACCGAGTGGGGGACGATCACTCGCGTCCACCCGTTCCCTGGTGACGATAAATCAAATCTGACCCGAAGAGCTGCCGGTTTTGTGGCATATTCAATGCTTGCAGGAATACAGGGGTTGCGAGCTGCCGGTTGGTTCCGCCGAGCCGACGTCGTGATTGCTATGTCGCCACCCCTGACGCTCGGGCTGACCGGGCGGATCGTCGCAACACTGCGTCGGGCGCCGCTGATCTTCAACATCCAGGACGTCTTTCCCGATGCAGCGGTCGAGACCGGGGCGATCACCGACCGCCGCATCGTCGCCGCCGCCCGCTGGCTAGAACGTCTGAGTTATCGCCGTGCCGACGCCGTGACGGTGTTGTCGAGCGACCTTGCCGACAATGTGCGGTCGAAGCTGCCCGCCAAGCTGCGCCACCAGGTTTTTGAGATCCCCAACTTCGTAGATGCCGAGGTGATCGTTCCGGCCGATCGGCATACGGCCTATCGCGAACAACTCGGCCTCGGAGCGTCTCCGGTCGTGCTGTATGCAGGCAACGTCGGGTTCTCCCAATCGCTCGACCTGATAATCGCAGCGGCGCAGGAATTCCCCGACGTCCAGTTCCTCGTGAATGGCGACGGCGCCGCCCAAACCTCGCTGAAGGACGCTGCCATCGGCTTACCCAACGTCGTTTTTCGTGGGTACATCGGGCCAGACCGGCTGCCGGAACTGCTCGCCACGGGAGATATCCATGTCATACCCCTCAAGGCGGGTCTGGCTCGCGTATCGGTGCCGTCCAAGATGTATTCGATCATGGCAGCGGGCCGCCCCGTGCTGGCAGCGATCGACGAAAAGACTGCGGTGCCGAACATTCTGCGCGACTCCGGTGGGGGCATTGCAGTGCCGCCGGATGACAGGGAGGCCTTCATCGTCGGACTGCGTGAGCTGCTGGCCGACCCAGCCGCGGCTGCGTCGATGGGATCCGACGGACGGCGGTGGGTTGTGGAACACGCATCACCCGACGCAGTGGGTCGAGCGTACGACTCGCTGATTACAACACTTAAGACGGGCTGACTGGCATTGGTGAACGCGTCGTAGCCGCGACCCTAAGTCGGCGGCCGACCGCTATCCTGGCGTGTCGTGGCATCCTCCTCGTCATCCACCAAAAAGGCCGCACGGCTCGCTCAGAAAGGCAAGGGACAGAAGGTCCGTTTCCAGGGCGGCACGTTGTTCCCGGTCATCGTGGCGCTCGTCGTGGTGCTGGGCACCGCCCTCGTGATTTACGCCCGCCAATCGCGGCCGCAGGCTGATGCCTCCGCTCCGACGATTGACGACCATTGGCACCATACGTATGGGTTCCTTATCTGTGACACGTGGGTGCAGCTCACCGGCGATGGCGAGGCACAGGACGCGAACGGCCGCCCGACCAACGTTGAGTACGCCCGCACCGGCATTCACAGCCATGACGATGGATTGATCCACTGGCACCCGTTCTCGTCGGCCTCGGTCGGAAGTCGCGCTCAGCTCGGTGTGTTCCTTGACGTCTATGACGTCGAACTCGACAATGACGTCCTACAGTTTCCTGAGGATCAGCGCGCTCAGCTCCCAAGTGAGTTCCAGGAAGATGGTCGTTTCGAGTCCGGTGAAACCGAGTGCACGATTGATGGCGTCACCGAGACCGGGCGCCTGCAAGTCGTTCGCTGGGACAACATCAGCGACACCGGCGACGGCACCACCTTCATCGCAGGGTTCAATGACATCCGACTCGACAAGGACGCGATGGCGGTAGTTATCGCGTTCGTGCCGGATGGCACCGATGTCGGCAAGCCCCCATGGATTGAGGACTTCGAAGACGACGTTCTCAACGACAGCGGCCAACTCCGCAGCGACCAGTTGTTTCCCGGTGTCGAAGTCGACAGTGAGGGTGACGTGATAGTCGACCCCGAGTTAATTCTGGACAACGCTCCCGCTGACGAAACCGAGAGCTGATGCACGCAGTGGTCCTGGTCGGGGGGTTTGGGACCCGGTTGCGCCCGCTCACCGAGCAGATTCCGAAGCCGATGCTGCCGATCGGGCACGTCCCGATGGTTGAGCGGCTGGTTCGAAGGCTCGCCCGTGGCGGCGTGACCGACGTGGTGCTCGCCCTCGGGTTCAATCCCGAACCATTCCTCGCTGCGTTCCCTGACGGTCGGTGCGGCGACGTCGCCCTCACATACGCAGTTGAGCCCGAGCCGCTCGACACCGGCGGGGCGATCCGTTTTGCAGCGTTGTCGGCCGGAATCGGCTCAACATTCGTGGTTGCAAATGGCGACGTGATGACCGATCTGGACGTCGGCGCGCTCGTCGATTCCCACCGTTCGCGAAGCGCCGAGGTGACAATCCATCTCACTGGCGTCGACGACCCGTCGGCCTTCGGCGTCGTCGGTTTGGTCGATGCCCAAAATGGTGCCGGTCGCGTTGATCAGTTCGTCGAGAAGCCCGATCCCGGTAAGGAACCAAGCAACCTGATCAATGCCGGCACATACGTCTTTGAGCCCACTGTGCTCGACCGGATACCGGCCGATGTGCGCGTGTCCATCGAGCGCAACACGTTTCCCGCACTAGCTGCAGCGGGCTCGGTGCACGGGCTGGCTACCGACGACTACTGGATTGATGCCGGTGTTCCCGACCTGTACCGAGCGGCGAATCTCGACCTGCTGGGTGGTGGGAGGATTCACGATTCGTGTGAGGCGGTTGCGCCTGAGGCAACGGTCGACCCTGGCGCAACGGTCATGAATACCATCGTCGGCTCCGGAGCGGTAATCGAAGCCGGTACCACTGTGGTCGACACGGTCGTGTTGCCTGGCGCGTTCATCGGCGCTCGGGCGCAGGTGGAGGCCTCGCTGGTAATGGGTCGTGTTGAGGCCGACGCCACCGTGATTGAGGCGATCATTGGGGCTGACGGCGTCGTCGCTGAAGGTGACCATCTTGCGTTCGACACGATGCCACCCACTGCATGAGCCCACGTTCGGGCGTTGGTCCTAGCCTGCAGACATGAGGATCGCAGTGATCGGCGGAGCAGGGTTCATCGGCTCTCATCTCGTGGACCGACTCCTGGCCGAGGAGCACGACGTCGACGTCATTGATGACCTGTCCACCGGTTCTCTGGTGAACCTCGCCGACGCCAGAACGGTCGGGGCGGCTCCGGTTGGTGGTTCGCTGAAGATTCATCACATTGACGCGGCGTCGTCCGAGGCAGACTCGTTGTTTGGGATGCGGCGGCCGGAGATCGTGTATCAATTGGCGCTCTTCTCGCGTGCGGATCGCTCGCCGCGGACGCAAGGCCTCGGTTTCGACGCTGCGCTCGCGACGATGGAAGGTGCACGTCGCCATGGTGTCACAAAGATCGTGGCCGCCGTGCCTGCCTCGGCGCTGTACGGACAACCGGCTGCGGCATCGCTACCGGTGAAGGAGGGCGAGATAACTCCTCGTGGCGTCCGTGGAGTGGTAGCGCGAGCCGTCATCGACTTGATGTCCACATACCGTGAACGAGACATGATCGAATTCACTGCGATGGCGTTGTCTTCGGTCTACGGCCCTCGCCAACTGGCGGGTGGCGGTGTGGTCGCTGCGTTTCTCGCTGCACAGCAGAGTGGCATGCCGCCCTGCTTCGAGGGAGACGGTCGCCAGACCCGCGACTTTGTATACATAGATGACGTCGTCGATGCGCTCGTTCGGGCCGGGGAGCGGGGGAGTGGGCTCGTCATAAATATCGGGACGGGCGTCCAGACCACGCTCCGAGAGCTGTGGGCCGAAGTTGGTGGTGGCGCGAGTTCAGCGGCTGCGGTTGTGGCGTCCCGGGCTGATGACCTGCCGCGCTTCGCCGTGTCCCCGGTTCGTGCCCGAATCCATCTTGGGTGGTCGCCCTGGACGTCACTCGCGGACGGGCTGATGCGAATCCGCAACTGAACGGATTGTCGACAATGCCAGCTGCCGGGCGATCTCGGGAGTAGCCATCACCGACGGCGTCACCACGCAGCGCATCCCGGCCGCTTCGATCTCGCCGATGTGGTGCGTATCAATCGGATCGATCACCAGGACCGAGGCGATCGGGGCGTAGATCCTGGCAATGCCGACGACGGTCGGCTCGTGTCCGAGTTCGAGCAGCATCCTATCCGCTGGGCCTTTGAGTGCAGCGCCCCCGACGATTGGGGAGACGGCGACCACGTCATCGCGACGACTCATCAGCAGTTCGTCGACGCCGCCGAGTGATCGGAGCGGGCCGATCGAAACGAGCGGATTCGACGGCGCGATCACGATCGTCGCGGCGCTTTGGATTGCGGTGGCGGCGGTTGCAGATAACGCTGCGTCGCCATCGAATCGAACACCGGACACCGGAACTGAGTGCCGGAGGCGAACGAAGTAGTCCTGGAATGACACGTCGCGTTCCGTTCCTCCTGCGTCAGGGTCCTCGATAACCGACACGATGGTCGAGCACCGGTCGTCAGACATTGGCACCAGGCAGATCGGAACGTCCCATGCTCGACGAATTTCTTCAGTGATCTGCGTTAGCGTCGCTCCTTCGTCAAGGCGAGCCGTCCGGTAAAAGTGTGTTGCGAGATCTTGGTCGCCGAGGTTGAACCACTGCGGCGCTGCCGATGACCCGTCAGGTCGGACGCTGACGTATCGCCCGAGTGCCTCCATCGAACGCCACGTCTCATCGACTAAACCCCAGCCGCGCTCTGGATCGATCGCACCGGCGAGCGTATATGTGATCGTGTCGAGATCGGGCGAAATCGAGAGGCCGTGGAGCACGGTGTCGTCACCGGTGTTGACGACGGCGGTGATGCGGGCGGCGTCGACGGCGTCAATCAGGCCACGAAGGAATCGAGCGGCGCCGACCCCACCGGAGATCACGGTGATCGAGCCGGGCTTGGTATGCGAGGCGGAGTGAATCGTCATGTCAGGCCTCCCGAGCGAGTCGGAGATAGAGAGTGGTGAGTGCGCTTGTGGTCCGCTGCCATGAGAATCGTTGGACGTTTGCGCGTCCACGTTCGATCAGTTCGCGGCGCTTGTTTGGGCTGTCGATAGCCCAAACAAGGTTGGCTGCAAGAGCGTCTTCGTCTGTCGGCATGCTGAGTAGTGCACCCGAGCCGGCGATCTCGGGAATCGACCCTGCAGCGCTTGCCACTACTGGTGTTCCGGCTTGTTGGGCCTCGAGGATTGGGAACCCGAACCCTTCATCTAGTGAGGGGTACGCCAGTACCGCAGCGCGGTCGAGCAACCATTGCTTGACCGAGTCGTTGACCTCCAGATGCCGAACGACCCGCGACCGCACGCCGGGTTGCAGTCGATCGAGCGCGGCGGCCAAGGCTGGGGCGTCGTCTCCATCCCGTCCGGCGATGCGGAGCTGCACGGTCGGATGCTCCGCGGCGACTCGCGCAAACGCGCCTACAAGAGTTGGCAGATTCTTGCGCCGTTCGACGGTGCCGAGGGCGAGCACGAATGGTGCATCCGGGTCACCGAGCGCTGGAGCCGTTCGTCGCTGGTCCGGATCATGAGGTGGAGGGCCGAGATGCACAGTAGTGACTCGGTCCGTCCCGAAAAGGTCGAACACGCGGGCCGTCGTTGCTGCTGACGATGTGACCACATGTGCGCCGTCATCGATTGAGCGACGCAAGACCGCACCGGCGCGAGCGACATCGGTGTGCGCGTCGCCGGGGTGATCGAGAAACCAGCAGTCGTAGACGTTCACGATTCGCGGAGCCCGCGCCGGCGGGACGACGTAGTTGGTGCCGTGCACCACGTCGGGTCGCCCGAGCCACCGATCCATCGGAGGCCAAGAACGCCGGGTCCACAACCGGTGGGCGAGCGCAGCCGGTATCGGAAGTCGTCGTTCACCCGAATTCAGCGTCGCTCGTGTCGAAATGACATAGGGCAGCAATTCGACGTCCCCGCCGCCGGTGTCCGTGTCGCTGTCAGTATCGGCTGGTCGGCGTCCACGGAGTGCTGCGATGGTCCAGGCGACGGCGTTACCGATACCGGTACGTGGACCGTGCAGTGGCCCTGCATCGATTGCCACCTGTACCCCCACCTGCGACATTGCTGGCAGCGTAGCGATGGGCCCGGGTCGGGATGCGCGTGGGTCGTTTGATTCAGCTCATAGGCTTACCCGATATGCCACGTGCGTTTATTACCGGGATCACAGGACAAGACGGCTTTCATCTCGCGGAGTTCCTGCATGGCAAGGGGTATGACGTTTACGGGATGGTGAAGGGCCAGAACAACCCTCGCGCAACGAAGTTGCAAGAGGAGTTGCCGTTCGTCGAGTTGGTGCCAGGCGATCTCGCGGATCTGCCGTCGCTGGTGGCGGCATTGCAGATCGCGCAGCCTGACGAGGTGTACAACTTGGGAGCGATCAGCTTTGTTGCGCTGTCGTTCTCCCAAGCCGAGCTGACGGCCAACATCACAGGGCTGGGTGTTTTGCGCATGCTCGAGGCCATCCGGATGGTCGGCGGCGCACAGAACAACCCGATCCGCTTCTATCAGGCGTCGTCGTCGGAAATGTTCGGAAAGGTACGCGAAACCCCTCAAACCGAGTTGACTCCATTCCACCCGCGTTCGCCGTATGGATGCGCGAAGGTATTCGGCCACGACATCGTGGTGAACTACCGCGAGTCCTACGACCTGTACGCCTGTTCAGGGATTTTGTTCAACCACGAGGGCCCCCGCCGTGGCATCGAGTTCGTGACTCGCAAGATCACCAACGCCGCAGCACGAATCAAGCTCGGGTTGCAACACGAGTTGGTAATGGGCACCCTCGACGCCAAACGTGACTGGGGCTATGCCGGTGACTACGTGAAGGGCATGTGGATGATGCTGCAACAAGATCAGCCTGACGACTACGTGCTCGCCACCGGTGAGACCCATTCAGTTGAAGAGCTCGTCCAGTTGTCGTTCGCGGCGGTCGGGATCGACGATTGGCAGAACTACGTACGTCAGGATCCGAAGTTTTACCGGCCCGCCTAGGTCGACCTGCTGATCGGCGACCCAACGAAAGCAAAAGAGCAGCTTGGCTGGAAACCCGAAGTCGACTTCCCCACCCTGATCAACATGATGATCGACAACGACCTCGCCATCGAAGCCGCCAAAGCTGGCTGACCCCCAGTATTCAGTACTCGGCCACTTTTGGGTCCACCGTCACCGTACTCTTGGTTGAACGATGTCGAGAATCGCCTCGGCTGTCCGGGCCTCAGAGGAGCGCATCGGAT
>Ga0115572_10000999_pt1 | contig 23269 bp, 22 predicted proteins | sample COGITO_mtgs_1206_FD_88681 | JGI IMG/M metagenome (GOLD analysis project Ga0115572, IMG submission 88681) | Pelagic marine microbial communities from North Sea - COGITO_mtgs_120607 | ecosystem: Environmental > Aquatic > Marine > Epipelagic | place: Germany:Helgoland, sampling site Kabeltonne... | reverse complement strand
GATCCTAATAATGAAATAGGCTGCTTAGCTTGAGGCAAAAAATGCTCACTTAGATATTGATCTAGACGACTCAACATTAGCCACTTGGGGCCACCGCTTGCACCTACCATTAATTTAATGCGCTCGGGTCTCAATCCATGTTGCTGTATTTCAGCTAAGGCTTTCTTACCCGCTAGTATTTGTAAATCCATTGCGCTGTACCTAATTTTTCAGTGCTGTTGTCCAAGCTATATAGTGCCGAAGTTTATGGGGAGTGCAACTAATACGTTGTTATGTTGAGTAAACACACTGTTTCATAATTTTCATGAAATATAGCCATTAAACAATTGAATGCAAACGACCAATATTATCTTGGATAAAATCTAAAAATGTTTTTGTTTTTCGAGGCATCATTCGTGTTGGATAAAGAACAGATACTGTTTGTGCTTCTAAAGGGTGAGGTGTATTTACCTGTTTTAATGAACCCAAGCGCACTTGTTGATCAGCAATGTATTGCGGCAGTTTAACCATTCCCATTCCGCGTATGGCCCCAATCAATCTCATTTCTGCACTGTTCATATTTAACCGCCCTTTAACAGGAATACTGATTGTTTCTGTACGATTTTTTGGGTTTTTATTTTGATCACTGCGTTTATGAAACTGCCAACTGTTTTCGTTATTTTCTAAAATGACTTCATATTGAGATAAGTCATTCAGTTCATTTAGGTGAATTTGTGTTGCGCAGTAGGGGCTGCAATAAATGCCTTGAGGCAGACTCATTAGTTCCCGGATGATCATATCGGAAGCGGGAAGAGGACTATCATGAAGGATAAAAACTAAATCGTAATCACGACTATTAATAGGTAGTTCACCACTGTAATGGTTGATGGTTAGGCATATTTCTTTATATCGGCTCATGAACTCAATTGCGAGTTGTCCGACTTGCTGATTAAAAAATTCCTGAGGAAATAATATCTTGAGAGACCCTCTGGGGTTTTCGCGCCAGCCTTCCATAAAATCGGAAACATCTTCAAGACCTTCCATTAAAGGTGCTGCTTGGTTGTATAGTAATTGTCCTGCTTCTGTTGCGGCTAGGTTGCGTGGCCTACGATCCAGCAAGCGAATATTGAATTCAGTTTCTAACTCGGTTAAATGTCTGGATAGGCTTGATTTAGGCATGCCTAGCTCTTTTGCAGCCTGGGTGACAGAACCTGCTTGTAGGGTTTTGACGAATAGTTTGAGGTTATCAAGTTTCATTTATAACTAGCCAAGCCTGTGAGTTTGTTCCAAATATGGAATCTTTGTTCTTAATTATAGTGGCTAGTTCTAAATCTGAGGTCAACTACAATGTATTCAGATTGATAAATACAGTAACTATTCAACAAACAAACGAATGAGGAATTATTATGTCTGATTTAGTACCTATGATTAATGCCGCTCAATTTGGAGCTGAGGTTGAGAATGGCTCTGGAGTTGTGCTCGTCGATTTTTTCGCTGATTGGTGCGGCCCTTGTAAGATGATTGCGCCTGTCTTAGAGCAGTTGGCGGAAGAATATGAGGGTAAATTGAAAATCGTTAAAATCAACGCAGATGAAGAGGGCGATATATTAGCCAAGTACGCGGTACGCGGATTACCAACGATGATGGTCTTTAAAGACGGCCAATCTGTTGATGTGACCGTAGGTGCTCAACCTTATCCTGCAATTAAAGCGATGCTAGAGAAGCATTTGTAAGTACTTGGAAAGCGACAAACCCAGCCCAGCTGAGTATGAGTAAGCCCCATGGAAGGTAGCGGCTAAAACCGTTGCCTTTCACTTCTTCTATTATTTCTTCTGCCATTTCGGCATCTGCTTTTTGTTTAGCTTTTAATTCTTGTTTACGCAGTTTGTCTGCTTCCCTGGCTTTGGCTTTTTGCTGCTGCTTATACAGTGCTATGCCTTTTTCTATTCCTTGGCTAATAAGTTTAGTTTGTTCTTTTGTTTGCCCCGGTTTTTGAATACCTTTGGCTATTTTCAGTGCATCTACTTTTGTTTGTTCTGATATCGATTTAGGCATTGTGTACTTGCTTCTTAATTTTATTAAATGCTGTCATTAAGGTCACGAGAAGACCGCCACTAATAAGGCCGACTAAAGCGCCTGCAAGCATTGGAAATAATGTTGTTACGATAACATTGTTCATATCTTCTGTTAGGTGATGAACATAAGTTTCAGCGCCTGGAATTCCATGCATCAAGATACCACCGCCCACCATAAACATAGCAATAGTACCAACGACAGATAACGTCTTCATTAAGAAGGGAGCAAATGCTAATAAGCCTTGGCCTATATAATGTTTAGCTTTTCCAAAAAACGACGTGGTTGCCGTTTTCATTAAGTGCAAACCTACATCATCAATCTTTACGATGGCGGCAACAAAACCGTAAACTCCTACTGTGAAAGCAATCGCCAGAAAAGACAGTACGGCGATCTGTGTGCTGAATGTTTCACCTTGAACTGTACCTAATAAAATCACAATTATTTCTGCAGATAAAACAAAGTCGGTACGGATAGCACCTTTGATTTTCTCTTTTTCGAAGGCGACTAAATCAGCTTCAGGTTTTAATAGCGCATTTTTAAGAGATTCTTTGTTGTGAGCATGTTCATCTTTATGAAGGAACTTATGTGCAATTTTTTCAAAGCCTTCAAAACATAAGTAAGCGCCTCCGATCATGAGTAAAACCATGACGGCCCAAGGAGCAACCGCGCTGATTAATAATGCGGCAGGGACAAGAATAAGTTTATTTAAAAATGAGCCTTTCGCGACTGCCCAAATTACGGGAAGCTCTCGTTCGGCTCTGACGCCTGATACTTGTTCGGCATTAAGTGCTAAATCATCACCCAGCACGCCTGCGGTCTTTTTCGCAGCGACTTTTGATAATACGGCAACGTCATCTAATACACTGGCGATATCGTCGATGAGCATTAATAAGCTACTGCCGGCCATGGTGATTCCTTTTTTGATCTATTTTGTTTAGGCCTTATCGGCTATTAATTATTCAGTCTTTTTTGCAATGCATTTGAATAAGCTGATATGGCGGGAATTAGGCTAGTCATTATTGCACTGACCAAAGTAATTAGCAGCAGATATAAAGTATTTTTGTCGAATACATTGGTACTGATCGATAAGCTGAAGTTTTCAGTGAGAAAACCACGAAGCGATAATAAGCATAACGATAATAGTAATAATGCAAACGCTGAACTTGCAAGTGTTATCAGTACAGCTTCAGCTTGAATTAATAAAAACAGAAAAGATGGTGGCGCCCCTAATGATCGCATGATGGCAATCTCTCGTCGTCTTTCTCGAATAGAAGTTAGTAACATGGCACTTAATCCCAGTAACGATGAAAGTAATACTAAAGCGGATACGAGTATTAGCGTGTTCTCCATTATTGCTGTTATTTGCCACAGTTGAGACAGTGCGACACCCGGTAGAATGGCCGATAGGGGTTCTTGCTGGTAGTTGTTAATTTCACGTTGTACACGAAAGGTCGCTATTTTGGATTTTAGACCGATCATGAAGGCGGTGATTGTTGCAGGTGTTTCTGGTGTTTCGCTTTTAATTCCGTTTGGCCAATCAGTATGTACTGCTTCGATACCCCGTAAACTGACATGTACAGTTTGATCTACAGGTGTTCCAGTAGGCTGAAGAATGCCAACGACACGAAAAGGTTTGTCATCATGTTGACTGAAGCTGGTGCTCGCCATTCCGTGTGCCAGTATGAGCTGAGTTCCTAATTGATAGTTTAACTTATGGGCAACTTCCGCTCCCAATACTACATCGAATACTTCGGAGAAGGCTTTTCCTTGGCTAAAACTCAGGGTTTGTTTTTGGCCATAATGAAAGTGTTTAAAATAATCGGTCGTCGTTCCCATCACTCGATAACCTTTGTGTGAATCACCCAGTGATATTGGAATAGTCCAAGCTACTTTTGGGCTTTTCGAAATATCTTGATAGCTTGACCAGCTAATGTTGTTGGTCGCATTGCCCAAGCGAAATACTGAATAGAGTAACAGATTAATATCGCCGGTTCGGGCACCCACTATTAGATCAATACCCGATACCGTATTGTTAAAACTGGACTTTGCTTGTTGGCGAATATGCTCAATACCCAGCAATACAAAAATACTGACCGTTATTGCCAGAAACGTCATTACAACGGCGCCTTTTCGGCTTAATAAACTACGCCATGCTAAGCGGATAAACATGAGTGATTACCTCTGGCTGTATTAATTTCTTGCAAGGCAACGGTTCTCGAAAAATATTGGGAGAGTGACTGATCATGGCTGACGAAAATCAGCGTAATATTATGTTGGGTTACTGTCTCCATTAACATCGTCATAAATGCATCGCGGCTTTTGCTATCCAATGCGGAAGTAGGTTCATCGACAATTAATAGCTCGGGTGTATTAATTAAAGATCGGGCAATAGCCACGCGCTGCTGCTGTCCGGTACTAAGAGAGGAGGCAGCTTGATTATACAGTGAGTCATTGATCCCTAATGTTTTTAACAGTTCTTTAGCACGAGAGTTATCTTTTTTTCGGAAAGGTGTGCTGGTGAAGTGGCTGGCAAGACGGATGTTGTCTAGTGCTGATAGGTAGTGAATAAGATTGAACTGTTGAAAAACGAGGCCGATATGATTTGCCCTAAATTTATCTCTTTGGCGTTCTGACATAAGATCAAATGATTGATCGAGTATCTTAATACTGCCCTCAGTTGAGGTTAAAACCCCCGCTAAAAGATTCAGCAAAGTGGATTTTCCTGAACCAGAAGGACCATGCAGAAACACATGTTCTCCAGCTGCTACTGACCATTCAGGAATTTCTAGGATAGGTTCATGGTTTGTCTTGTCATAAGAGAATCGTAAGTTGCGTATTGATACTATCACTTAGGCTCACCTCTTGTTGTTTAATGCAGACACAATATGCAATACGTTATATCATAACAGTAACTGATGGCGCCAATTTCAACAGCAGATTTCACATACCGCATGGCAAATACTACGAGGATGTCACTTGTTACTATTCACTAATAGATCATGGAATTACCCCAAAGTATTTATGTTGTTATGTGGGGTGGCCATGGCGAGCTGTTCTTCTGAATCAAGGGGAGAGGAAGGTTTTTTCTCATCTATTGCTGGCGAAATTATCAGCGAGTTTAACGCTGTGACTGAATCGCCTTCAGATCCGCCAGTGCAAAACTACCGAACCATTGAATGGACCGAGTTGATGCCGAAAGATGATCTGGAAGCGATTTTGAATCAACCAGATTATATTGACGAAATTGTTGATGGCTCACCTGAAGATCAAATTAGCAATCGTGTTCAAAGTGCAATTGCCAGTGCTAGTGACAAGCGTTATCAGGAGGCGTTGGAATCGACTCGGGTAATCGAAGAATTTAATAATCAGCCTGTACGGATTGCTGGTTTTATTGTGCCGTTAGAATTTGATGGTGAACAAACAATTACGCAGTTTTTCTTTGTTCCTTATTTTGGCGCTTGTATTCATTTGCCACCGCCGCCACCGAATCAGCTTATTTACGTTTCGTATCCTCAGGGCTTAAAGCTTAATGCGCTTTATGATCCTTTTTGGATGAAGGGGGTAATTAAAACTTCATTGGTTGAAAACGATACGGCTACTTCAGCCTATTCCATGATTGTTAATTCCATATCGCCTTATGTGCCTGAATAATTTTTATAATTACTTAAATGGTTTTGTAGCTATTTAGTAGGTTTTAAAAAATGATCCATGATTGCGTATTTATTTCACAAAACGGCGTAAATACCTCCCTGTAGCCTTAGTTCGGCTCCTGCCTCGCATATTTGTTCCACAAACACACAATAACGGATCTTATCCTGTCTTAATTTGAATTACCTGAATAGCTACAGTGTTTTTATAATTAAGAGTTGATGCAATCCAATAATTCTTGCTCAAGAGTATCGAACGCCGAATTCACCAAGTCGATACATTCAATGCGGCTATCAAATGCTTCATCAACTTCTATTTCGGTTAGCACTGTGTCTGCTTTGTTATAAACGATAATACCTTGGTCGGTAATAAAGACGGCTTTGATGCGTTCGACATTAAGCCCTGTTAATAGTGCCTGCAACTTATTGCGGCTGAAGATAAATGTATTTTTGAATATCCACCCCTTACTGTAAAACCCTTCTCCTTTATTCGTGATACTAACGTAACCACAAGAGGGAAGGGCGGGTTCGTTATTAAACGGCTGCTCTGTTTCTTTGGGTATCGTAGGGTGATTATCACTGACATAGGATGAAGGTGGTGTTAGCCATTCTTGTTTAATATCTCCCATGCTTGTTTGATAGATCGATTGATCGGTTTGCGAATGTTTGTTTTCTATATATTCCACAAGCGCAGGGAAATCGCTTGCCTGATATTGGTCAGATTTGTTCGCGACAATCACATCGGCAACTTCTAATTGTTGGTTAAAAGTTTGGTGGCTAGTGTAGCGTTCAGTCTGAATTTTTCGTGCATCAACTAATGTAAGGGTCGTTCGAAGATCAATAATACTGCGATAATGCTTGCTGCTAAGTATGTCTAGAACTTCTTTAGGATGGCCTAGCCCAGTAGGTTCAATGATTAATCGATGCGGCTTAGCGCGAGCGATTAACATGTTTAATGCTATATGCATGGACATGCCAGCAGAGCAGCACATGCAGCCACCAGGAACTTCTTTTATGTAAATACCTTGCTCTACTCTGTCTTTTCCATGGAGTAAGCTGCCGTCTATTCCGACTTCTCCAAACTCGTTCACGAGTACTGCCCAGCGTTCTCCTTCGGGTTTCTGCTTAAGTAAGTTTAAAATAGCGGTAGTTTTACCCACACCAAGGAAGCCTGTAATGACATTGGTGGGGATCGCTTTAAATGTAGACATGTGAATATGTATCCTTTAGATATCTTGTGTCTCTATTGCACTTAATTGAAAGTTGACATTGAAGGTTGAGGTTGAAGGTTATTGGAAATTAATTTCATTGTGTTGGTGATCAAGTGTGCTGACGCCTTGCTGGTTATGAATAATCCATTGAACTTGCAAAGACGTAATATTCGAAAAGACATTTAGAAGAAAAATTTTAGCTGAGTGAAGGCTATCTGGCTTTTCACAGATGTATAGATACGTGGCTTCTATATCGTTGTGGGAGTGGGTGTCGGAAAAATCTGAGGATTGCTGTTTCGGTACGCATTCGCCATCATTAAATAGGAAAAGGGCATTGGGGTTTTCCAAGCGGGTACGGGTGTTTTCGACCTTCTTCTGATCTTCTGAACTGTGTATGTCATGTTCAAAACCAAGTAAGTTCATTGCTGGAGAATGAAGTTCCACAAACAGTTGATTGCCATCCAGTACAATATGCAATTCTGCTTTACCATGAACATGTGGACTTTGGGATTCCCCATGTTCTGAATGCTCTTTTGTTTCATTATCTGCTTTACATAAGACAGGTGCACTTATGGTGAGTATTAAGCACACTCTTGCTAGCGTTTTGGCCAGATTTTGAAAAGTTTGTAACATGAGATAAGTACCTGCTTTTTAAGCGAAATCCAGAGTTAATAATAGGCGCTTTTGTCCACTGCTGTTATTGGGTGAGCGGTGAATTAAACCTTTATCCTCATTGCCTTGCCAGCGACCACCTTTTAGCAATGCTACGTCACCCGTTTGCATGGATTGAATGTGACAGGGCTGTTGCAGTAACCCTGACTCCTCGTCACTTAATCCGTTGTTACCAGCACCGAGTTTGCTTCGATCAGCAAACTCATTTGGCACCCATTCGGTTGCTGGGCCAGCGTAAGTTGTGACTAAACGAGAGGGAACTTGGTCAATATGAAACCTTGGGCACATTGGGGTATCGATCACCCTCAAGCGAAGGCCTATGGCATCTTGGTCAAACAAACAGGCGAACATATCAGAGAGTAAGGCTATGTCTTCAAGTAGTACTTCTCGATTTTCAAAGTCCGGCATGTGTAATGCTAGCTTTTGAGCAACATCTTCAGTGGGGCAAGAAAATTGAAGCTGGCTGAATGTATTTACTGCGAGCAAAGCCTCAATCGATTTTTGGATCGTGCCTGAGTTGTTTCGTTGCCAGATGGCAATATGGGTATCCTGCTCATAGAAGGATGTCCATATTTGCGGATCAGAAGATGTTGCCAAGCCGTACTTATTTTGAATGGCCGATGTGCTGATATTCGTTATTGGCTGTTGATCGGGGGTATTTGAAGTATTGCTTACAAGGTTCATAGCGATTTTCCGATGTAGGAAATAAATAGAGTTCATCATCTGTTCGTAAGCACGCAACCAATACTCGATCATATGATGCTTAGCTTTTACGTTATGTATTAATGTTATATTATAACATTGCGAATGTAAATGAGCTTGCCTGCAGAATCATTTTGATCACTGGCCGATAGAGCGAACAATAGGTACAATCTATCCAACTTAAGCAATTAGAAAGAATGATTACGATGGGTAGAGCGTATCAGAACCGTAAACTGTCGATGGCTAAAACGGCCGCGGCAAAAACCAAAGTTTATTCTAAGTATGGCCGTGAGATTTATGTTTGTGCTAAAGCGGGTGGTGCAGATCCTGCTGCCAATTTATCTCTTCGTGGTTTAATTGATCGCGCAAAGAAAGATCAAGTTCCAACTCATGTGATTGATAAAGCGCTTGCTAAAGCAACTTCTGGTGTCGGTGAAAACTACGTTCCTGCGTTGTATGAAGGTATGGCCCCTGGTGGCGTTATGATACTTATCGGTTGTTTAACCGATAACGGTAATCGTACTTTTGGTGATATTCGTGGTGTTTTCACTAAGAATAAAGTGAAAGTAGGTAGCCAAGGTTCTGTTTTACATATGTTCGATCATCGCGCGATGTTTGTATTCGCAGGTGATGACGAAGATGAAGCATTAGAAGCTTTGATGGAAGCTGATGTTGATGTTAGTGATATCGAATGTGAAGACGGTATGGTGACGGTATTAACCCCACCCAATGAGTTCTTCAAAACGAAAACAGCATTAACCGCTATGAATCCTGATATCGATTTTGAAGTGCAAGAGATTACCTACTTGCCTCAGATGGAGCATCCTATAGCCGGTGATGATGCGGCTGCTTTTGAACGTTTTACTGATATGTTGAACGAATTAGAAGATGTTCAAGAAATCTATCATAACGGCACGTTTGAAGATTAATCGGATATTGCTTTGATAAAGCATACGATTCTAAAACTGCAGGGAGTACTGAGTTACTTCCTGTATGTTCCTCTCTTTCCTTTATTGCCTGTTATCTTTAGACAAGGCAAATCTGTAAAAGCGAACACTCTACGTTTACCTGAAGCCGATGGTTTGCGCCATTCAGTGGTCCAAAACTCAGTGGCCGAAAATTCTGATGCTGTCATACGGCACCGTTCTTTACTGCATATTGGTGAAAGCACTGTTGCTGGTGTTGGAGTGAAAAGTTTTGAAGAGGGTCTAACAGCGAATATTATTCGTGATCTTAACTCTGGTTCACAGCAGGCATGGTTATGGCAAGCGATAGGAAAAAATGGCGCTGTTGCTATTGATCTTTCTAAACATATCGCAGAAACCGAATTACACCGTGCTCCTGATGTCATTTTATTAACGATGGGTGTGAATGATACCACTTCGTTTACGACAGCTTCTGTTTGGCAAAAAAGCCTAGTGGGTTGCATTGAGAATATAACTTCTGCACTTAATAGCTCACCCAAAGTGTGCGTTACCCAAGTCCCCCCAATGCATTTATTTCCTGCGCTGCCTTTTCCTTTGAATGTGTTTTTAGGTTTACGAGCCTGGCAATTAGATAATCGATTACGTCAAGTATGCTTACTTGAAGGCTGGTCTCATTTAACTATTGAAATGCCTTTGCAAAAAGAGTGGATGGCCGAAGATGGTTATCATCCGAATGCTGAAGGGTATAAACTTTGGGCAGAAAAAATTTCGGCCCTGCTGCCTAGTTATAAGTAGTCAAAAAAGTCGCGCATCAGCAACGAAAATACATTAGTCTAGTATCCAGCACTTAGTATGAATAACTTGATTGCTTTTGGATAATAATAAAATGAACAAAAAAAAATCAACCTTAGCACTATCTTCCTTTCTATTTTTAACTGCGTGTGCAGGCCAAGCGCCTCATGATTTAGGCGTAGTAAATGGGTTTGAATTACGCCCTTGCCCAGATAAACCAAATTGTGTTCAAACCTATACGCCAACGGATGAATCACATTTCAAACAGCCTTTGATAGCCAGAAAAAGTAATGAAGAAACTAAACAAGCTATTAGTTCAGCTATTGTAAAAACAGGCGGTCAGATTATCAGCGAAAAGGTATTGGCACCAAACGCTATTTATTTACATGCGGAATATGAGAGTAATTGGTTTAAGTTTATTGATGATGTTGAGGTATTAATTAAAGACGGCACAATTAATATCCGTTCGGCTTCACGTCTTGGATATTCTGACATGGGTGCTAATGCCAGTAGATTTGAAAAAATTAAAGCAGTTTATGGCGAATAATTGTTGGTAGGAATGAAAATGAATGCTCAGTGGCAAGATTTAGGAAGTTTTTTTTTATATCGTAAAAATGAAATCGACTATCAGATTTTTTATCGTGACAGTGCTAAAGGTATATTACAAGAAACGAATAAACCAACCTTATTATTGATTCATGGATTTCCAACAGCGAGTATTGATTGGCAGCATATCTGGAATGATTTGAATAAGCATTTTCGTTTGCTGACGCTTGATATGATTGGTTTTGGTTTATCGGATAAACCTCAGGACTATACCTATAGTATTCACGATCAGGCAGATATTTTTCAGGCACTATTGAATAATTTGGATATTTCTAATTACCATATTTTGGCTCATGACTATGGTGATACAGTTGCTCAAGAATTATTAGCTCGCCAGCTCGATAGAGGAAATCTAGAGTCATCCAATTCTTTAATTGATGGGAAAATACGCAGTACAATTCTTCTAAATGGCGGGTTATTTCCTGAAACCCATCGACCTGTTTTAATGCAAAAATTATTAATCAGTCCATTAGGCTCTTTATTAATAAAATTATATTCTTATAAAAAATTTAAGAAAACATTTTCAACTATTTGTTCGCAACCTATACCTGAAGCAGAGCTGAGCGCTTACTGGGAGTTGTTGCAATATAATAATGGTACCAAGGTCATGCCAAAGTTGATTCGTTATATGAAAGAGCGTAAACAATATCGCACACGTTGGGTTGGTGCATTAGAAAAAGTTAATACGCCTTTGCGATTAATCGACGGTCTTGCTGATCCAATATCAGGTTTGCATATGGTTGAACGTTATAAACAGCTTATTGAAAATTATGATGTGGTTGAATTGAAAGAAGTGGGTCATTATCCGCAAGTAGAAGCACCCCAGGAAGTGCTTTCTGCGGCTTTAGAGTTTTGGCAGAAACAACGCATTATAGTGCTCTAGGTAGAACTTTAAATTCTGAATCTTACCAGGGCGTTTTTACACCAAGGGAGTTAGCGATGTTTAGAGCTGAACGGACGCCTCCTTCCAATAATGGAACGCCTTCTCCTAGATAAGATCCACAGAACCAAATACGGTTATCAGCTTCTGCCATTGAGAATTTAATCGCTTCAATATGCTTCAGTACTGAGTGATTTATTATCGGCCGCTCGAAAGTGATGCTTGCCAATACCTCGCTGGATTTAATCTCGGCTGTAGGGTGCCAGGTCTGAAAAACAGGCAAGCAGTCTTTTACAGTTGGCATGGATTTATTCAGGCAAACAGTTGCCATTGGGCGCTGCTGATCTTTATCGACAGAATAACAAACGGGAGAAAGCTCCTGCCAAGGCTGTGGGTAAATTGTATGGTCCCTGTGAACCACCATCTCACTTATGGCAAAGGGAATATCGTTTAGATGGTTAGCCAGTTCTTTGTGCTGTGTCTCCAGCATAGGGCCTGCATGTTGCGGTTGAGTTGCGACCACGATATGGTCGAACTGGTAATGCTCACCATCATTAAGTGATAGTTCAACAGTATTTTCATTCTGGGTGATTTTATCTATTTGCGAGTGAGTTTTAATTTCATAGCCTTTCGTTATTCTATTAACAATATCTGCAACTCCATGAGTCGCTTTCCATACGCCTTCTTCTGCAACGCCACAGGCTAGGTAATCAATAATAATCTTCGCCGGGTATTGTTTAATACTGTCGTAATCACAAGTGCAAATTGTTGAGAGCATTGGCATTAAAACTTGGTTAATGAAATTAGCGTTAGTGTGTGGCCACTGCGACAAAAATTCACCAAATGTTAATGCTTCTATTTCTGATGTATTAACTTTCTTAATTGCGTAAAAAAACTTTAAGGAAGCGATGCCGAGGGAAATATTCGAGTGAGATAATCGCTTAGGGCTATTTAAAAATGAAAAGCTGTATTTCCCAATATGATAGTTTTTATAATGGAATAAACTTTTTCCAGTGTGGGTAAAAAATGCACCAGAATGATCGGTACGCTCTACCGCGACTCCTAGCGTTTTATAAAGATTGAATAAATCTTGGTAGTAGCCTTTAGTAATGATACGCAATGGAATATCAATAATGACTTTGTTATCTGCGTCACCGACATCAACTGAGTAAGCCCCCATTCCTGGAGCTGCGTGACGTTCAAAAAGCGTGACATTGTACTTGTCTTTTAACAACCAAGCGGCTGACAATCCTGCGATACCACTGCCAATAACTGCTAAAGTTGGCTTAGCCATGAATTTGTCCAAACTGATATTATTATTTGATGCCGAATACTATCATTATTTAATCGCATATAGGGTGGTGAATTGTAATATACCGTTACTCATAAGCTGACGCAGGTGCTGTGATGGTATAATCTATATTAAGTATTTGGGTTTATTAAAGGAAAAAAATTGAGCAAGTTTACTCGCTTCATTCGTCATCAACAGCGTGTCAGGCATGCTGTTTATCAGACAGAAAGCAATATCAAACGTGCTGTGTGGCGAACCGCAGGGGTCATGTTGGGGTTGGTGTTTTTACACACCTCCGCCATGGTTTATCTAGAAGGAATGAATTTTTGGCAAGGCCTCTGGCTCACGTTGACGACGATCACTACGGTAGGCTTTGGTGACCTATCGCCACAAACGATTGCCGGGCAAGCTGCGACGATTAGCTTGATCTATATTTGTGGCATAACCCTCATGACGTTTTTGATTAGCGATTACGTTGATTTCCGCATAGCGCGTCGAGAAAAAATTCGTACAGGACACTGGAATTGGAATATGGAAGAACACATCTTAATTATTAATGCGCCTAAATATAACTGTGAGAGTTATTTTATCCGTTTAATTTCTCAAATTCGTGAAAATACAGATTACGCAGAGACGCCAATTCAGCTGCTTAATGTTGATTTCCCTGAGGGGCTGCCTGATTCCATAAGGGGGCTTGGTGCTGTGCATGTAAACGGTACCCCAAGCAATCCTGCTGATTTAAAACGAGCAGGCGCAGACCGAGCCAAGCATATTGTTGTTCTGGCGCGTAATGAATACACCAGTGATAGTGATAGCTTTACTTTCGATGTGGCGCATCGATTAAATGAGTTACATGTTTGCCATAAAACCATTATCGAATGTGTGATAGATGATAATCGACCGCGTATGAGGGAGCTTGGGGTGAAGTCGGTATTAAGACCGATTCGTTCATATCCTGAAATTATTGTGCGCTCTATGGATGCACCTGGTTCAGAAGTCATTATTGAAGATATGTTTACCCGAGCTAATGATCATCCACATCGTTATCCTGTATGGCTGGAAGGAGAACCTTGGGCTGATATTGTAAATGCTTTGATTCAAGCGAATCTTGGAACGGCTTTAGGTTTTGTGACGAAAGAGGGGGATGTTGTGGCTCATCCTAAGGGGGATGAACATGTGCATGCTCAGTCATTAATAGTCTTAGTAAAAACTGAATTTCAGCCTGAAGAAAAACAAGTGACACAAGCACTAGAAGATTACTTTCAGAAACAAATATCGGTTAATAGAAGCTTACACGAGTCTGAAGTGGATGAAAATTCGGATGATGCTTTGGATAATAATGATATAAAAGATGAGAATATGGAGCATGCTGAAATAGAGCAGGATCATAGTATTCAAAAAGAGAATGATGATCCTGTTCGTTAACTATTAATAGATAATGAATTTAAGGTAATCTGATTAGGTATAAACACCATCATTAAAAGATGGCTTTTATACCGACTGCTGGAATGGTAGGAAGGTCTGTTTGATTTTCACGTTCACTATAATCTGCGTTCTTATAATCATACCCCACCACGTTTTCTTGCCCATACAAGTTGAGCACTTCGAAGTATAAATCCATCTGCCAATTATCGTACTTAAACGAGCGATCTGCTCTTACATCTAAACGATGATAATCCGGCAGCCTTTTAGAATTCAGGTCGGCATATATAGGATTAAATAAACCAGGGTTATCGGTGTCATTAGCATCTTCAGCGCCAATAATTGGAGTTATTAGCTGGCCACTTTGGTAGCGCCATTTGAGACCAATTTGCCAATCTTGATTCAGTTGATAATTTGAAACTAAGTTAACAATCCATGGTTGGTCATAATCGTATTTAAACGATTCTCCAGTGATTAGATTTTTTCGCTTGGTTTCTGAGTAGGCAATGGATAACCAACCATACCAATCGTCAGATAGCGTCTTATTTGTAAAAAATTCAAAACCCCAAGCTTCACCATCGGCATCATTCGTGTACCTTGGTAGTGCATTATAATCTTCGGTTGAAAGACCAGGATAAAAATCAGTACTTGCTCGTGATATTACAAGATTACTTAAATCTTTATAGTAGCCCTCGACTTTCCAAAACCAGCTTTCATTAAATTGATGTTCGATTCCTATTTCGTAATGAGTTGCTTCAGTTTGTTTTAAATCAGGGTTACCAAAATCTTTTGTGTAACTACCAAAGTTATCAGGAAGTTTGTGGTAGTCGCCATAAGCAGCGGTAAGAGCCCAGTCATCGCTTAATAATAATCTGCTTTGCAGTTTCGGCTCAAAAAATTGTTGTTCGGTGTAATCATCATAAGCAAGCGAAATCCCAGGCGTTAACGTCCAGAAGTTATTAACTGCCCAGCTGTCAGCAATATTTATATCAATGCTGCTTATATTAATGGTATCGCCTGATGTTATGGTTTCAGTGCTATCAACTAAGCGACAATCAACTCGGAATTCGTCACAAGGAGGTCCGTCAAAACGGCCATTGAAATCAATATCGCGTAAGGTGTAATCAAAGCCCCAAAGTAGCTCATGCTGAAAATTAAGGATACTGCTCCACTGTGAACGAATGGAGTAATCGGTTGAGTTAATGTCTAACTTATTCGCGGCACCAATTTCAAAGTCCAGCTCTCGGCTTAAACGAGAAATACTGGAAACCTGACTACCTCCTTCATCGTTATACTTTTCCCATAGGATACTTTGGCTATCAAAGTAATCCGAAAATTCAGCACCCCCTGATAGTCCAGGATCTTGCTGAACTTGATCAGAATCTTCATCGAATAAAATACCTGCTTTATCGCGAGCGCCTAATAAATTAATACTGACTTTTTCTTGTTCTGATACTTTGTATTGATACTTGCCTTGGTAATCATAATATTCAGGAAGCGTTGTTAATTCGAAGTCTTCATCATCAAGAAAATTCTCAATATAGTATTGAAATAGACTTTGTCGGGCCGATAAATAAAACCCTTGCTTTTCATCGATATTGCGTTCAATAAACAGACTCGCTTTTAATACACTTAAATCAACGATCGTTTGCCCTTGATCTAAGTAAGGATCGCGAGAATTAGCAGAGATTACCGCTCCTGTTGCATCGTGATACTGCCCAGGAAAAGCAGCTGCATCTAAGCTGAAGTCTTTAATGGAGTTATCATTGAGTATGCTGGATGAATCGCTATGGAAAATATAGCCTACAGGTATAAAGTCTATTATGTATCGGTTGTCTGCAGGAGATGAGCCTCGTACAGCAGGGGCTGCCCTTGGGCCAGTTCCAAATGTTACGCCTGGTAGGCTGGCAATCGCTTGTAATGGATCATTGCCAGCACCAGGTACTTTCAGTAATTTATCCACGCCGATAGCACTTTGGGACTCTTCTTTACTTTCGACCTGAATAATATCCAGTTCTAAGGCTTCATCAACCGCTTTACTGTCGTTAGCAGCGCTATTGAATGAAATAAGGCTGAGAGCCAGTAGAGATAGGTTTTTTATGCCAACCATTTTTGATATTCCATTGTTCTTATTCCTTGGTGTACGTATCAATATAGTATTTGGATCAGACTATTGATAGGGCTAAATTAAGCCGATTCATTTAGCTCACGACTAAGCATGAAAAATCCCATGATTTGGTTATAATGCACTTAATTTATTACAGATACGCGGCAGGCTATATCGTGACTAAGTTTCGTCCATGCATTGATTTACACCAAGGTCAGGTTAAGCAAATTGTTGGTGGTAGCCTGAATGATCAGGGTGCAGATACTAACTTCATTAGCCAATATGATGCTGCTTATTATTCAAGCCTCTATCGTAAGCACAACTTGCAGGGCGGTCACGTCATTGCATTAGGGCCTGGTAATAAAGATGAAGCGTTGAAAGCACTTGCTGCTTGGCCTAATGCTTTACAATTTGGCGGCGGTGTAAATCAAAACAATGCGGCTGAATTTTTAAACGCCGGGGCTTCTCATGTCATTGTAACCTCCTACTTATTTGAAAATGGCCAGTTCTCTTGGGATCGATTAGAAGCTTTAAAGGCTGAAACAGGAAAAGAACGCCTGGTCTTAGATCTTAGTTGCCGTCGAACCGCTTCAGGTTGGAATATTGCGACTGATCGTTGGCAAACAGTCACTGAGACTGCGGTTGATAGCCAAACCCTTACAGAGCTTGCTAATCATTGCGATGAGTTCCTAATTCATGCTGCAGATGTGGAAGGTTTGCAGGCTGGAATTGATGAAGAGCTAGTGAGCTTATTAGGGGAGCATACTTCCATTCCTGTCACTTATGCTGGAGGAGCGCGCTCAGTTGACGATCTTAAGCGCGTTAATGAGTTGTCCAGCGGTAAAGTTGATCTCACTATTGGTAGTGCTCTGGATATCTTTGGCGGAAAAGGCATTACTCTAGATGAATGCCTTGCTTGGAATAAGCGCTAAAGACTTAACGCACTGTAATTATTGTCGCAATTTAATAGCAGACTTTGACCGCTGGCCTATACTTATTTTTCAACTGTAAAAATATTATAGGCTGCGGTATGGATTTTCTAAAGAATGTAAGCATTAAGCATAAACATTTTATCATCCTATGTTTCGTTGTTTGTGGCTTGGCTTTGACTGCATTCGCGAGCATTTATCAATTTGAGCGCATTGTTTCTTTGTCTAATGTTTTATTGGTCAAAGAAAGATTAAGTACAGATGTGCTATTGCTTCGTAAGCACGAAAAGGACTTTTTTGCTCGAAAAGATACTGTATATAGTGAGAGATTTCAGGAAACAGTTGAGAACTTACATCGTAATGTTAAAGAATTAACTGAGGCGCTAGGGCAAGAAGGATTACGCAGTGATCAGTCACAAGTATTAGTGGACTTGGTGACTAAATACAATAAGACTTTTCAACAGTTAGTTGCGCTGCAAATAGAGATTGGCCTAGACCCAGTCTCTGGGTTGTACGGCTCCTTACGCAGTGCTGTTCATGGTATTGAAACGTTAGCAAAAGAAGCTGATGAATATGAAATCCTTTACCATATGCTCATGCTTAGACGTAATGAAAAAGATTTTATGCTGCGTCGTAATCCAAAATATATGAGTAAATTCGATAATAATATCAGTAATTTCGAAAATGCTCTTATAACAATCCAGCCAGATAAAATAGATCAGATGCGACTTGGCTTAGAAAAATACCAAGCAGATTTTAAATTATTATTCGATAAGGAATCTAAATTAGGGCTTGATGCTAATTCTGGTTTAATGGTGGAATTAAGAACTAGTATTCAGGCAACAGAAGTAGCACTTGATAACTTATCCCTCTTTGTAAGTACCGAAATAGAAACTGCGAAAGTCAATGGGTATACGGTGCTTGCCGTCACCATTGGTATTATTTTTCTTTTAATTAATATCCTATTAGCGGTTGTGTCTAAAGCAATTTATCAACCTGTCGAATCAATAACCGAAAAAATTCGTACAATTGCTAATGACCTTGATTTAACCCAGCTTGTTAATCATATATCTAAAGATGAAGTAGGAACGTTATCAAAATCGTTTGATGCTTTGATTGCAAGTTTAAGGGATACGGTTAATCAGGTTAAAGACGGTTCGATTCAAGTAGCACAGGCTTCAGAAGAAATGTCCTGCATCACTAAAGAAGTGGGGAATGCAAGTGAGCAGCAAGAACAAGAAATAGAGCAAGCAGTTACTGCAATTAATGAAATGACCTCGACGATTAAAAGTATCGCTGAAAGCGCTAGTGCGGCCTCTTCAGCGGTAAATGATGTAACTAAAGAGATTGGGCGTGGCAAAGAGGTTTCTGAGGATGCTAGACAGGAAATTGAGCAGTTAAACGAAGAAGTCGAAGGTGCGGCCCACGCGATTGAGAAGCTGCAAAAAAATAGTGAAAGTATTGGCGATATCCTTTCTACGATTAGTGCGATTGCAGAGCAGACTAATTTATTAGCATTGAATGCAGCGATCGAAGCGGCAAGAGCTGGTGAGCAAGGTCGTGGCTTTGCGGTAGTAGCTGATGAAGTGAGAACCTTGGCCAGTCGGACGCAGGAATCGACGGAATCGATCCGCGATAATATTACTCAATTTCAAAAGGGTACTGAGGCGGTCGTAGAAACGGTGACACGCTCACGTTCTCGTGCACAAAGTGGTATCGAGAAAGTATCCGAATCGAGCGAAATACTTGATTCTATTTACGGTAATATTGCGAATCTTGGTGATATGAATATTCAAGTTGCGACTGCAGCCAAAGAGCAGAGCCTTGCTTCAGAAGAGATTAACCGCAATGTTGTGCGTATTAATGAACTGGCAAATGTTTGCCATGAACAAGCTGATCAGGCTGCGCAAGCAAGTGGAGAGCTAGCCAAGCTAGGATCAGATCTGCAGGGGACGGTTCAGCGCTTTAAAGTGTAGTTTGTATCAGTGCATAGCTTGGATTTAATAATGCCTTGATACTCGATGTAATATATGGGAAAACTACATATGTTTTCCCTTATATTTAGTTCGGTACCATTGATGTCTCCCCTTGAATTATTTAAAAATCTTAGCGATTCTACTCGCCTACAAAGTTTGTTGTTTATTCATCAAGAGAAAGAACTGTGTGTTTGTGAACTGATGGTTGCTCTTGAGTTAAGCCAGCCGAAGGTCTCGCGACATCTTGCTTTATTGCGAGAAGCCGGCTTATTGGAAACAGAGCGTCGCGGTCAGTGGATTTTCTACCATGTCTCGCGTCAATTAGAAAACTGGTCTTTAGCCATCATTAATGAGGCTTATCAGCAGTCTGATTTAACCGATTTAAATAAGCGTCTTGCTGGTATGGGGAACCGTCCTGAGCGGATACAGCAGTGCTGTGCTTAATGTTTCAAATTTTACATAGGTCTAACCATACATTTTCCGATAAAGCGTCTCAGCTGATCTACACTTAACGTATTGATCTATTGAGAAGCATTATGAAAAATAAAGTCCTCATTGTTGAAGACAGTTCTGTCATCTTAAAAATCCTCAAACATATATCCAAACAGTCTTTGGACCTTGAGCCGATATTTGCTACTTCGATGGCCGAAGCTCAAACATTGTATCAAAAGCACAAGGATGAGCTTTTCGCCGGCATTATTGATTTAGCTTTGCCTGACGCCCCGAACGGTGAGTTGGTAAATTACTTATTAGAAGAAAATTTCCCAGTTGTGGTGTTAACCGGTAGCTATAATGAAGAGCGGCGTGCAAGTTTAGTAAAGCAAGGCGTTGTGGATTACGTAGTGAAAGAGAGTCGTTACTCTTATCGCTATGCAATTAATATGATTAACCGTCTATTTAAAAATCAAAAAATTGAAGTTCTAGTTGTTGAAGATTCTAAGCAATACCGCAAACATATTGTTCGCTTATTGGTCGCTCATAAATACAAGGTATTCGAAGCTGAAAATGGTATCCAGGCCATGGATGTCATTAAGCATCACCCAAATATCATGATGGTCATTACTGACTATAATATGCCAGAAATGGATGGTTTTGAGTTAGTACAAGCTATTCGTCGCCAGCATGAAAAATCAAATATGATCATTATTGGTCTGTCGGGTGAAGATGGTGGATTGCTATCGATTAAGTTTATTAAAAATGGAGCGGATGATTTTCTTAATAAACCTTTCCAGCAAGAAGAATTCTATTGTCGTATTACGAATAACATAGAATCTCTAGAGCAATTGCATAAAATCCAGGATCAGGCCAATCGAGATTATTTAACATCCTTGTATAACCGCCGATATTTATGTGAGCAAGGCGAAATATTACTAAAGCATGCAAAAGATACGAATACTGAATTAGCAGTTGCTTCAATTAATTTAGACTTTTTCAAATCGCTGAATGAAGAATATGGTCATGAAGCAGGGGATGAAGTGATAAGATTTTTTGCTCAGGAAATGGAAAGTATTTTAGGTCGTTTTTTGGTTGCTAGAACAGGAGGTGTTGAATTTAGTCTAGTTGTACCAGGTTTAGCTAATGAAAAAGTTATTAGTTTAGTTGATGGTTTTAAACAACATATTGCTGGAAAAATAATCGATGTTAATGAAGAAGATATTTTAAGAATTTCTTTTAGTGCTGGTGTGACTAACATTAAATTAAATAATATTAATGAAATGCTAAATGCTGCAGATGAGCACTTGCAACGAGCGAAGGAGGCCGGGCGAAATATGGTAACCGGTGATGAATGATCGACTAAGAGCAATTATATAAGGTAAATAGCAGTATCAAGATAGACTCTATTACTGATGGAGTATCTTGATTAGGAAATTTTATTATTTAGCAGGCCATTTGTTTTTTTTATTATAATTCATTCAATTATGGCTTCTTCAGATATAGCTTCTTCTTTAATTAAAACATCCTGTTTGATTTTTAACTGGCTCAGCTGTTCTTCAAGATCAGCTATTTTTTCATTTAAACTTGCCGCTAAACGGCTGCTTTGAGTTTCTGCTACTTGTGCAAGTGCGTTTGCTTGATCTTCTAAAGCCATATGACGCAGATCTTTACTTTTAAGTGCAACGCCGATCTTAGCTATAAGATCTTGAAATCGTAACACTACTCCCTCTGCCTGCTCATGATCAAGACCGATTAAGAACTTGGCATCACGTGACGTGTAAAGTGCTTTTTGAGCTGCTCTTAACGCGGTAGTGCCATTAATTTCAACCTTCGAGTGATTTTTATAATCGCTGCGAATTAAATTTTCTGCGTTATTAACAGCATCTGATGCAAGTAGAAAACTTTTCTTAGCAAAATTTATGGCGCCTTCTTCTTTAGCTTTTTGCAATGTTTTTTGAGCAGGTGCCCAGTGTATTGCTAGCAGTGTGTTTAATTCTAAAGTCTGCAGGTCTGAATATATTTTATCAGAAGCTTTAAGTGCTTCTGCTTCTTCATTATTTTCGATTTTCTGGATTATATTTTTGATATTACTTATTTGAGCGTTGTATTCAGCGGTTAAAATACGAGGGGTTTTTAAATTATCCAATATCTTTTTTTGTGTAAGTATTTTCTTTAGTAAACGTTCTACTTTTTCTTTATTTTCTTGAGCTGATTTCAATAATAATAAAACATTATTAGATGCTTTTAAGCTATCTTGTTTGTCAGCAGTAAGTTCTTTGCTCTGAGCGAGCTTAAGGGTCTCTTTCGCTTTTTGGATAGTTAGCGGAGAGTAGAATTCTATATCACCTTGTAATACGGCATCGTATTGCTTTTCAGCTTCTATCAAAGCTCGCTCTGAACTAGCAGAGTCTTCCTCTGTTTGATCAGCAATATAAGGTTCGATTATATTTTGATTGCTTGTAACTTTATTGGCGCAACCTGTTATTAATATCGATAAGATTATGAGTGTTGAGGGAAGGAATGTGCGTAACATATATAACCTTTAGAGTGGAAGTGACGTTATCCACTGGTAGTAGCTGCACGGGCAGTTTTTGCCCGTGCTATCTAATACAATACTTTAATCTAATAAGCTCAAATCACGAACAGCACCTTTGTCAGCACTTGTCGCAAATTTAGCATAGATTTTTAATGCACTGCTCACTTTACGTGGACGATCTTCAACGGGTTTCCAGCCTTTAGCATCTTGTGCTGTGCGGCGAGTTGCTAGTTCTTCGTCAGTTAATTGAACATTAATGGCACGGTTTGGGATGTCGATGATGATGTCATCACCTTCCTCTAATAAACCAATAGCACCGCCTGAAGCAGCTTCTGGGGAACAGTGACCAATAGATAGGCCAGAAGTACCACCAGAGAAACGACCATCAGTTAATAAGGCACACGCTTTGCCCAAACCTTTCGATTTCAGGTAAGACGTTGGGTATAGCATCTCTTGCATGCCTGGGCCACCTTTAGGACCTTCATAGCGAATGATAACGATGTCGCCTTCTTTCACTTCATCAGCCAAGATGCCAGCAACTGCGCTATCTTGAGATTCAAAGATTTTCGCTTTACCGTGGAATACATGAATTGATTCATCAACGCCGGCAGTCTTAACAACACAACCATCAAGGGCGATGTTGCCATAAAGAACCGCTAAACCACCTTCAGTTGAGTAAGCGTTTTCAAGATTGCGGATACAGCCATTTTCACGGTCACCATCCACTGTCGGATAACGCGTGCTTTGGCTAAACGCAGTTTGCGTTGGAATGCCTGCAGGACCAGCACGATAGAACTCAATGACTTCTGGAGATGGGCTACGCATAATGTCCCATGTATCCAAAGCTTCTGTCATGCTCTTACTATGAACCGTTGGTAAATCGCTGTGCAATAAACCTGCACGATCAATCTCACCTAGGATACCGAAGATGCCGCCAGCGCGGTGAACGTCTTCCATATGATAAAGCGGAGAGTTAGGTGCTACTTTACATAATTGAGGAACTTTACGAGAAAGACGATCGATGTCTTTAAGGTCGAAGTCCATTTCGGCTTCTTGTGCAGCGGCCAATAAGTGAAGAATGG
>Ga0115572_10000989_pt1 | contig 23368 bp, 21 predicted proteins | sample COGITO_mtgs_1206_FD_88681 | JGI IMG/M metagenome (GOLD analysis project Ga0115572, IMG submission 88681) | Pelagic marine microbial communities from North Sea - COGITO_mtgs_120607 | ecosystem: Environmental > Aquatic > Marine > Epipelagic | place: Germany:Helgoland, sampling site Kabeltonne... | reverse complement strand
CCGCCGAAATTTGCGGCACGCCAATACCCGTAACGATCCGCGTCGTACAAATAGAACCCGGACCAATACCCACTTTTACCGCATCGGCGCCTGCATCACGCAATGCTAGGGCAGCGTCGGCGGTGGCGATATTGCCGCCGATCACATCAATGCGGGGATACGCCTCTTTGATCAGGCGGACTCGGTCTAAAACGTTTTTTGAATGACCATGAGCGGTATCGACAACCAGCACGTCAACGCCCGCGCGCACGAGCGCTTCCGTACGCTCGTCCGTATCGGGACTGGTGCCGACCGATGCCCCCACCCGTAACTGCCCTGAGCCATCTTTACAGGCATGCGGGAACGATTCAGCCTTATCAAAATCTTTAACGGTAATCAGACCCTTCAAAGTGAAGTCATCATCGATCACCAATATTTTCTCAATGCGAAATTGATGCAACAAGCGCTGCACTTCGTCTGAAGATGCGCCTTCTTTCACCGTCACCAACTGCTGCTTTGGCGTCATAATGGCCGACACCGGTTGTTCAGTATCGGTCTCGAAGCGGATATCACGCCGCGTCACGATTCCCACGAGCTGCCCTGCCTCCATGACCGGAACACCCGAAATCCCATTGGCGCGGGTGAGATCAATCAGTTGGGCAATGCTGGCGGTGCTCTCGATCGTAATAGGATCTTTGACCACCCCACTTTCGAACTTCTTCACCCGACGGACTTCTTCGGCCTGCTCGGCGATCGTCATATTTTTATGAATAATGCCAATGCCACCCTCTTGGGCGAGGGCAATGGCCAGCCTCGCCTCGGTGACCGTATCCATCGCGGCCGATACCAAGGGAATATTGAGCGGAATGTTGCGTGTTAAGCGCGTGACCAGCGAGACGTCTTTGGCTGTGACCTCAGAATAGCCTGGCAGGAGGAGCACGTCGTCGAAAGTCAGCCCTTCGTGTGCAATTCGGAGCATGTTAGCCTCGCAGTGCCCAGTTCGTAGTGTCTACGCTACTGGGTCTCCCCAAACGCGCTAGTATACAGACGGTGTGATGGTGCGACAATAATAGAAAGCGACTCTGCCCTGCCAACCCCGGAAGCGAGACCCCCTCAGACCTATGCAAACAGACCTCCCTACCCAACCGGCACTGACAGTGAGCGAGCTCAATCGCGAAGCGAAAAACCTGTTAGAACGCCACTTCGACTGGGTATGGGTTGAGGGCGAGATCAGTCAATTCACTGCCGCCAGCTCCGGTCATTGGTACTTTTCGCTCAAAGACACCGACGCGCAGGTTCGCTGTGCCATGTTCCGCCGTGCGAACGGGCGGAGCAAACTACAGCCCAAAACGGGCGACTCGGTTCGTATTCGTGCTCGAGTGACGCTCTACGAGGGGCGCGGCGAGTTCCAACTAATCTGTGAACACATCGAAGCGGCAGGCGCTGGCGCCCTGCAAATCGCCTTTGAGCAACTCAAAGCCCGATTATCTGAAGAGGGCTTGTTTGCCAGCGAACACAAGCAATCTATTCCAAACGACGCAGAACACGTGGGTATCGTGACCTCTGCCACGGGTGCTGCCTTGCAGGATATTTTGACGATCCTCGAGCGACGCAGCCCGCATACTCGAGTCTATGTCTTTCCGGTGCCCGTACAAGGAGACGGCGCAGCACAACGGATCGCCGATGCGATTAGCCAAGCCGACCAGCTCACAAGAGATGGCAAGATTCGTCTCGACGTTTTAATTGTCGGACGGGGTGGCGGATCTCCCGAAGATCTCTGGGCATTCAATGAAGAGGTCGTCGCGCGGGCGCTCTTTGCTGCGAGCCTGCCAAGTGTGTCTGCGGTCGGCCATGAAATCGATTTTAGTATTGCTGATCTCGTCGCAGACACCCGGGCCGCCACACCATCGGCTGCCGCCGAATTGGTATCGATCGACCAAAACGAATTACTGCAACACGTTGATCAGCTGTCGATCAGACTGGATCGCGCCGTCAGTCGGTCGATCACCGACATCGCCGACCAGCTTAGCGCGGTCAAAAAACGTATTCGCCATCCCGGTTATGCACTCAGCCAACACCGCAAAACACTATTGCAACTGAGCGGGGCCTTACAGCGCACGACTGAGCGGCACATCACGACGCGCTTGGCCAAAACAGAACAATTGATGACACGACTGGCAGCGCAGCATCCCCAACAACAACTGATGCGCCACCGCGGTGAGAACACTCGCCTACAGCATCAGTTGCTGCTGCAAATTAAACAAAGGCTTCAAAGCGTCAAGGCGCAGGCGCTTTATCAACACAAACTGCTGCAATCACTGGGGCCCGAGCAAACGCTTAACCGCGGCTACGCGATCGTGACCGACGCCCAAGGCAATTTACTCAAGGACGCGGGCACTAGGCAACGAGGCGATGAGATATCGATCCGCCTTCAGGAAGGGAAACTAATCGCTGAGGTCACCGGGCACGCGCAGAAGTAAACTCGCGCTGGTACAGAACGCTTTAGTATTTTGCGGGTAGTCGCGTATTAATGATGATGTGACGACCTTCAAACCGAATGTACTCTCCGATCGTCAGGTCCTTCAAAATTCTTGCTACCATCTCGCGCGAGGCGCCGACTCGATCAGCAATATCCTGCTGGGTCAGCTTGTCGGGGATGAACAGCGTGCCATCACCCCGCTCTTCTGCCAGATCCATCAACACATTAGCAACACGGCCGTAAACATCTTGCAGCGCCAAACTTTTGACATCCGCCGTCAGCTTTCGGACGCGCCCTGCCAGGTTACTAATGAGTTGCTTCACCATGCCCGGATGATCTGACAACACGCCGGAGAAGTCTTCTTTCATGACAATACGAAATTCTGATTTCTCTACCGTACGGACAGAAGCAGATCGCGTGGAGTCATCTAATAGCGCCAACTCACCAAAATAGTCGCCTGGCCCCAAGGTGTTCATGATGAACTCTTTGCCATTTTTGTCGCTGCAATACACTTTGACCTTGCCCGACTCAATCACAAACAGCGAGTCAGCGGGGTCGTTTTCGTGAATGACTACGGTATTCTTAGGGAATGCTCGGGTAGTGCTACTGCCTTCTAACGCTCGTAATTCATCGTCAGAAAGACCGTGAAAAATTTCCACTTGATCCAACATAACACCTGTGCCTCTTACTCTCCCCAAGTTAGTGCGATACTAACCCATGAAATGCCTATCGCCTATCCCTGTAGGTGACAGACCATTCACGCAGCAATCAGCATCGGTATACTCCGGCCACGGTATACTCAATCAGCATTATGACGGGGACAGGCGTCGTGGAAACAGCATCGGAACAACCAGAACAGTGGGCCGGCCGTATTCTGGCTTCTGCAGCGCCACTGCTTGAGGCAGTCAAGCGTCCCACCGTGACGGTTGAAAGCCCCATGAGCGGCGATGTTGAAGCGCTGCAAGATGCGGTGTCTCGCGTGCAACAATTACTGGCGACTCCCTCAGCGGACTTTAGTCACGATCTATTGAATCTGATCGGTGCTATCCGCGGTTATGCGGAAATGCTTTACGAGGAGATAGAGCTGCTGCATCCCGCGCTGAAGACTGCTTTGCCGGCCTTGCTGTCAGCGGTGGAGAGTTCGCAGACCGCACTAGACGCGTCAGCGTCCACTTTGGTCACCGCCAAGATGGAAGCGCCGGGCGTGATATTAGCAGTAGATGATATGCCTGAAAATCGAGAGTTGATCAGTCGTCTTTTATCACGCGCCGGACACACTGTTATTTCTGCTGTGTCAGGCGAAGAGGCATTGGAACTACTGGAAACACGCGGCGTTGACGTTGTATTGCTAGACCTGATGATGCCGGGTATCGGCGGTGCCGAAGTGCTAAAGGCGATGAAAGAAAATGCCGTCCTGAGAGCCACGCCTGTGATCATGATCAGTGGACGTCAGGACATGGATCAAATCATCGCCTGCATTCAAGCGGGCGCTGACGATTACCTATTAAAGCCCTTTAACCCTGTCTTGCTGCAAGCTCGGATATCCGCCGGTATTGAGCGAAAACGCTGGCATGATCGAGAAGAAGATTACCGCCTTCAGCTAGAACGGAACGAGCGATTTATTCGCCATACATTTGGGCGTTACCTGTCTGATGAAATCGTTGACCAGTTGCTGGAAAATCCTGAGGGCTTGGAAATGGGGGGCGATTTACGTGAAGTGACCATCATGATGTCCGATATCTGTGGCTTCACGAGCCTTGCTGAGCATCTTCCCCCGCCTCAAGTTGTTTCCTTACTGAACCGTTATTTTGAGCACATGACCGACATCATCTTTTCGCAGCAAGGGACAATCGATGAATTTTTAGGGGATGCCATACTGGCCGTCTTTGGTGCGCCGCATCGGCTCGACAACGACCCAGAGAGAGCCGTGCGATGTGCACTGACCATGCGCGACGCGATGGAGGCAGTCAATGAGGCCAATGAAGCCGCAGGCCTACCCGCACTGCAGCACCGCATTGCGCTGAATACCGGCTCGGTTATCGCCGGTAATATTGGTTCTGAGCAACGCGCAAAATATGGCTGCGTAGGGCACGCGATGAACGTGGCATCTCGCATCGAAGGCCACACCCTGCCCAATGAGATTTTGATCTCTGATGCGACTCGCGAGCATCTGCCCAACAATATGTTTGAACTCGGCGAACCAAGAGAGCTGGTCGCCAAGGGTATTGAAGAATCGATTTTGGTCTACCCAGTAGTCGGGCTACAGCCATGACACAAAGCACCGCAACACTGCTCTTAGTTGAAGATAACGAAGTCAATCGGGATATGCTGGTGCGTCGACTGCAGCGCGCCGGCTATCAGATCCTGACCGCCGGCGACGGCGAAACCGCGCTCGACCTCATGCGTCAAGCATCACCTCAAGTCGTGTTAATGGATATGAATTTGCCGGTTAAAGATGGTTGGACAGCGAGCCGTGAAGCACAATTAGACCCGCAGTTACGAGGGATACCCATTATCGCGTTGACGGCTCACGCCATGGAGGAAGACAGAGCGCGCGCACTCGAGGCCGGGTGTTGTGATTACGCCACTAAACCCGTTGATTTCCCTGGGTTACTGACTAAGATCGCGACTCATCTTGATGCGAACCGCTAACCCAATGACCAAGTTGCGGCCGCGCCTCAGCCTGCGCGGGCGCCTCTATCTGTTCTCGGGTGCGATCTTAATATTATTTGGCCTCAATGTTGGGACGTCTCTCTGGGGTAGTTTTGCTCGCAATGAAAGCTCTCTCGCCTATCAAGAGGCGGTTACGGCAGCTCAATTAACCGCTGAGCTTGAACAAAATCTACAAACCAAACGTCAACAGGTACTGGTGCTCGCCACATTAAGAGAGACCAATGTGGACCCCCTCGATGACAGTGCGATTGAGCAAGCACGGGCAGACCTAGACATTATCTCAACCCGTTTGAGACAGCTGGGGGCCTACGGAGGGACAGACTTAGAGGAGTATTATCGACGCCTTCATGAGAGTGCGACTGCGCTACTAAACGAATGGTTGCTCTTTTATGAAGGTTACGATCAAGCTGATCTCACCCTAGACGTCGAGTCGGCGCTGTCCTACAACGACACGCAACAACGATTGCAAGAATTGGATCAGCGTCAATCATTCATGGCAGTGCAACGCGCCGATGTCATTGATCGCACCATTACTCTCACCGATCAAATCACTATCATTGGCTTTATCGGTTCTATCGTCATCACCCTCGCATTGGTCTTCGCAATGATCAGAAGCACCAATGCCTCCCTGACGAGAATGAAACAAGGGGTCGAGCGATTTGGCTCGGGTGATCTAACCTATCGGATTGATGCGCAGCGAGATTCCGGAGAAATTGGTGATCTCGCGAGAACCTTTAACGAGATGACGACGAAGCTGCAAACCGCGATCGACGAAACCAACACTGCGAGAGCTGATGCGGATTCTGCTAACGCTGCAAAAAGCATGTTTTTGGCCAATGTCAGTCATGAATTAAGAACGCCCTTAAATGCCATCATCGGTTACTCCGAAATGCTGCAGGACGAATTGGGCGATGGCGACGACATCGACCGCGCGCAATTTCACCACGACCTCACCACGATTATTTACTCAGGAAGACAACTGCTGACCTTAATTAACGACATCTTGGATTTGTCTAAGATTGAGACCGGAAAAATGCAGCTTAGTCTGACGGTATTTAACCCAGCGGGCCTCTTAGTCCAGATCTGTGATGCACTGTCGCCGCTGCTGCAGCAAAACAAAAACCGATTAACGCTCGATATTCACGAGGACAGCATGCGTGATATCAGTAGTGATCAAGCTAAACTCCAGCAGATTGTGACCAATCTATTTTCAAACGCGTGCAAGTTCACGAAAGCAGGGGATATCACGGTCTCAGCCAGCATGACCGATACCACGCTAGTCGTTGAAGTCAGCGACACCGGCATTGGTATGACTGAGGCACAGCAAGACAGAGTCTTCGAGGCATTTACTCAGGCAGAAGCGTCTACCGGTCTCACCTATGGTGGCACTGGACTCGGTCTTGCTATCGTGCGGGAGTTCTGCGACATGTTGGGCGGTTCTATCGTGTTAGAAAGTCAGCCAAACGAGGGATCTTGTTTTCGAGTTACCCTTCCGGCTGACCCAGTGTCAGCTCACGCAACCGCTTGAGTGCATCCTCTCGCTTTGCCAGTTCAGCTGATAACGTCTGATTCGACTCACTCACCGCATTCAGTTCAGCCTCAAGCTGAGTCATTAACTCAAGCATCATCTCGGTGAGGGTCACGCGAGACTGCTGGTCGTCATTGGCACTCACCCATGGCGCTGATCGATTCTGTTCCAAGCGATGACTGAGATCGGTGGCCGTCGCAGCCTCCGCCGCGACCCTCTCATCACCTGAGGCGGCGTAGGCAGCAAATGCAGCCCGTGCTGCCTCGTATTGGCCCGCGGCAAGCGCCCGAACGCCCTCATCGTAAGCGTCGACGACCACATCAGAGGGGCAATCACAGACGCCTGGCATCGCTGTCTCGTCGTCGCCCGGCGATGGGTTGGCTTCGATAGGATCAGCGCTTCCCGATCCCTCTACCGGCACGAGGCCGCAACCACCCAGTAACAAGAGTGCTACGGTAAATAAGATGGTGCCAATAGACGACCTTTGACGCACTGTGCCGAACCCCCAAGATTTGTCTGAGGATAGCACCGTGAAGCCAACGCTTGCCAGTGTTGTCGGCACCTTTCAGACATTATTCGTGCCGCAGATGAGGAAATAAAATGACATCCCTGATCGACGCCGAATTGGTCAACAACATGACCAGTCTGTCGATACCAATCCCCTCTCCTGCAGTGGGCGGCAAACCGTACTCCAATGCGCGGATATAATCGTGATCGAAGTGCATCGCTTCATCGTCACCGGCCTCTTTTGCTGCCACCTGCGCCTGAAAGCGTTCTGCTTGATCCTCTGCATCATTGAGCTCACTGAAACCGTTAGCCAGTTCTCTTCCCCCTACAAAGAACTCGAATCGATCTGTCACAAAGGGGTCCTCATCGTTACGTCGCGCAAGAGGCGATACCTCTGTCGGATACGCGGTAATAAACGTAGGTTCCTGTAGCTGCGCCTCTGCTGTCGCTTCAAATATTTCGATTTGGATCTTCCCCAACCCCCAACCCGACTGAACCGCGATACCCAGCCGACTTGCCACGGCCTTTGCAGCACTTTCATTGCCCACATCCTCCGCGGTGAGCTCGGGGTTATATTTCAGGATGGCTTCCAGCACGGTCATGCGTGTGAATGGCCGATCAAAATGGAAGGTAGCGTCACCATAAATGACCTCGGTCGTGCCCAAAACCGACTGGGTCAACTCCCGCATCAGCGCTTCGGTCAGATCCATCGCATCGTAATAATCGGCATAAGCCCAGTAAAATTCGAGCATCGTGAATTCTGGATTATGTCGCGTGGAGAGTCCTTCATTACGGAAGTTTCGGTTGATCTCGAACACCTTCTCCAAGCCACCCACCGTTAATCGCTTGAGATATAACTCCGGTGCAACCCGCAGATACATTTCCATATCTAACGCGTTGTGATGCGTGATAAAGGGTCTCGCGGTTGCGCCGCCCGCAATAGGGTGCAGCATCGGCGTCTCCACCTCGACGAATAGACGCTCTGCCAAGAACTGACGAATAAACTGAATGGTCGCCGCACGAATACGAAAAACTTCGCGCACCTCGGGATTCACAATCAAATCCACATAGCGCTGACGATACCGTAACTCCTGATCGACCAGGCCATGGTATTTATCAGGCAAAGGACGCAATGCTTTGGTCAGCAAGCGCCCTTCATCCATATTGATATAGAGGTCGCCCTTACCACTTCTGTGTAAGGGTCCCGATGCCGCAACGATGTCACCCAAATCCCATGTCTTGATCGCCGCAATGGCCTCCTCCGAGAGCTTTTCTCGATTGAGATACAACTGAATCGTGCCGGAACCGTCTTGAATCAATAAAAAGGCACCGCGATTACGAATCAGTCTGCCCGCCACCGCAAACTGATGGTTGACCTCCTCGAGATGAGGTTTATCGGCGTCTAAAAAGTCTCGCTGCAAATCGGCAGCCAGTGCAGTACGGCGAAAGTCATTGGGAAAAGCGGACCCCTGCTCGCGCAGGGTCGCCAGCTTGGCCCGTCGCTCGGCAATGAGTCGATTGTCGTCCTCTGGTTGCTGCGGGTTATCCACGTTTGTCTCCATTACACATTGTGTCAAAGCCCCTGTTTCAGTGAAGCCTGAATAAAGGGATCAAGTGCGCCGTCTAGCACCGCCTGGGTATTACGGCTTTCGATTCCTGTTCGCAGATCCTTGATGCGCGCGTCGTCAAGAACATAGGAACGAATCTGACTGCCCCAGCCGATATCCGCTTTACTGTCTTCAAGCGCTTGTTTTTCGGCGTTGCGCTTGAGCATTTCCAATTCGTAGAGCTTTGCCCGCAGCTGCTTCATTGCGTTATCACGGTTTTGATGCTGAGAGCGCTCGGTTTGACAGCTCGACACCGTGCCAGTGGGCTCATGGGTAATGCGCACGGCAGAATCGGTCGTATTTACGTGCTGTCCCCCTGCACCAGAGGAGCGATAAGTATCGACACGCAAATCGGCAGGGTTGATTTCTATCTCGATATTGTCGTCAATCTCCGGTGAGACGAAAACTGAGGCAAATGACGTATGACGTCGGCCACCGCTATCAAACGGTGACTTGCGCACCAACCGGTGAACGCCTGTCTCGGTCCTCAGCCAGCCAAAGGCATAGTCTCCCTCGAACTGGATCGTCGCACTTTTCAAGCCGGCTACCTCGCCAGCCGAGGCCTCGAGTAATGTCGTCTTAAAACCCTTGTCTTCGCCCCATCGCAGATACATGCGCAAGAGCATTTCAGCCCAATCTTGTGCCTCAGTGCCACCGGAGCCGGCCTGAATGTCTAGATAAGCATTATTAGGATCGGTTTCGCCCGAGAACATGCGTCGAAATTCAAGTTGCTCTAGCGATGTCTCTAATCCGGCGAGGTCCTGCTCTACCGATTGGGCAGTCTCTTCGTCGTCTTCCTCTACCGCAAGATCCAATAAATCGCTGGCATCGTCGCAACCGCTGTCGAGGGCCTCGATTGTAGAGACAACCACTTCCAGTGCTGCACGCTCCCGACCGAGAGCCTGTGCATTTTGTGGATCATCCCAAACACTGGGTTCAGCCAACTCCAGCTCTACTTCTTTTAATCGATCCTTTTTAATAGCGAAGTCAAAGATACCCCCTAAGCACGTCTGTGCGCGCACGAATATCTTTAATTTGATTCACAAGCGGGGCGATTTCCACGTTTTACAGCCTACTGGTTCACAGGTGCCCGGAGTTTAAAGGGTTGCGTGATGGTCTGCCATATCCGATCACGGTACAAAGCCTGTCAGTGCGGCCAAAAGGTCTCAATCACGAGTTGCGGCGTGCGGGCACCGCGATACTCATTGACATCCAAGCGGTATAACGCGCCAAGTTGCGTTAAAGGTGCCGCTAACCATTCAGTCACGTCGATATTAAACGCGATGGCATCCACCTCAATACCGCCCGACTCCAATGTCAGCTTCAAATGTTTTTCACCCACAATACGATGACGGCGCACCGCGAAGGTATTATCAAAAATGGGCTCAGCAAAGTGCTGCCCCCAAGGGCCCCCTGCTGCTAACTGCTCAGCAAAGGAAACCGTGAGGTCACTCGGCGCCAACGAACCGTCGCTCAGTGCAACAGGCTCAGGTGGCACGTGGTCCAGCAGTTCTGCCACCACCGCATTAATCGCCTCACAAAAAGGGTCGAAATCCGCTTTAGCGAGGGTCAGACCTGCCGCCATGGCATGGCCCCCAAACTTTGTCAGCAACCCGGGGTGTCTTGCCGCGACCTGATCCAATGCATCACGCAGATGCAGTCCCGGAATAGACCGTCCAGAGGCCTTGAGCATGCCTTCATCTGCATCGGCAAATATCAAGGTCGGCCGATAAACACGCTCCCGAATACGAGACGCTAAAATACCAATCACCCCCTGATGCCAGCTTGGATCATAGAGTGTCATCGCAAACGGTAGGTCGGGTTGATCCAAATTCAATGCGTCCAGTTGCGCAAGCGCATCCGTTTGCATCGACTGCTCAATGTCGCGCCGCTCCCGGTTTAAAGCATGCAGGTTCTCCGCCTTAGCACGGGCACTGGCGGTCGAGTCGGCCAACAGGCATTCAATCCCCACCGACATATCATCGAGTCGCCCAGCGGCGTTAAGTCGAGGGCCTACGATAAAACCGAGATCCGCAGCCGTTGCAAGACGATGGTCTTTGCCAGCCACCTCAAAGAGCGCCTCAATACCCGGACGAGCGCGCCCTGATCGGATACGTGCCAATCCCGCCGCGACTAACACACGGTTGTTTCGGTCTAAGGGCACCACATCGGCCACGGTCCCCAGTGCCACTAAATCCAGTGCGTCACCCAAATTGGGCATCTCAAGCCCTTGCGACGTAAACCAGTCCCGTTGACAAAGCTCGGCTCGCAAGGCGCTCAGCACATAAAAGATGACGCCGACGCCGGCTAAAGATTTGCTTGGGAAACGACAACCCGGTTGATTGGGATTCACGATGACATCCGCTGTCGGCAGGGTTGCGGCGGGCAAGTGATGATCTGTCACCAGCACGCTCATCCCCAATGCCTGAGCCGCCGACACCCCCTCAATACTCGAGATACCGTTGTCAACAGTGACAATCAGATCGGGCATCTGCGCGGCTGCCAACTCAACGATCTCTGGGGTCAGTCCGTAACCAAACTCGAATCGATTAGGCACCAAGTAGGCCACTTCCTTTAGGCCCATCTGCCTCAGCACTGACACTGCCATGGCTCAACTCGTTGCTCCGTCAGCATCAAAATCACCGACCACTACAACGCGGGCCTCCCCTTCCATACCGTCGGCCAATAGCTCGGCCGCTTCGCCAATGCCTTTCAGCGTACTCGGGGGGATCAACTGATCCAATGTCAGCGTTAAGTCAGCTGGGTCGGTAATGCCGCGGCCGGCGTAAATCGTTTTAAGAACCTCGGGCAGCGCCGTGCGCTGAAGCGTTGAACTGATATCGGCTGACCGCCGGCGGATGAGCGGCGTATTCAGACGCGACACTGTGCCGCCATGAACGCATGGATGGCTTCTAGATCATTATCGAGCACGTGGAAATGCTCCTCTTTATCAAACAAGTCCGATAGATGATCGGGCAGCGACGGCACTTGACCCGTTTGGGCTTTGGCGACGGCCGCTGGAAATTTAGCGGGATGCGCGGTGGCTAAAGTGACCATCGGCCCATCGGTTTTTTTCGCGCACAACCGCGCGGCGCGGGTGCCGATAGCGGTATGTGGGTCTACCAATTGTCCGGTGCGTTCCCAAATGAAGCGAATCTCCTCGCAGGTCTCTTCGTCATCAATGCGAGCGCTGCTAAAGAGCGCCTGAGCCTGGCTCAGTGCTCGATCGCTCAGCGTAATATGGCCCCTCGCAAAATCACTCATCAACTGCGCGACCTGTTCAGCGTCACGGTCATACAGATCAAAAAGCAGTCTCTCAAAATTAGAGGACACCGAAATATCCATGCTAGGCGATAACGACGCTTCGATCGCTTGGCGTTCATAGGTTCCGGTTGTGAGCATACGATGCAACACATCATTGCGATTCGTCGCAATCACGAGATTGTTAATTGGCAGACCCATACGATGCGCCAAATACCCCGCATAGATGTCACCAAAATTTCCGGTCGGAACCGAAAAGTTAACCGCTCGCTCGGGTCCGCCTACGGCAAAAGCAGCGTAAAAATAGTACACAATTTGCGCCATGATTCGCGCCCAGTTGATCGAGTTTACGGCGACCAAAGAGCGTCCATCGGGCAAGAATTGATCGGCGACAAAACTGGCTTTCACCAACGCCTGGCAGTCATCAAAATTGCCTTTAATCGCTAAGTTATGAACGTTGTCAGCCTGCACCGTTGTCATTTGCCGACGCTGCACATCAGACACTCTGCCCTCGGGGTACAGGATAAAAATATCCACGTTGTCAGAATGGCGACAGCCCTCAATGGCGGCGCTGCCCGTATCACCGGACGTTGCCCCCATGATCACTACCCGCTCGCCGCGCCGCGCCAACACATGACTCAGCAACCGTCCTAGCAGTTGCAGTGCAAAATCTTTAAACGCCAGTGTCGGTCCGTGAAACAGCTCAAGCAACCACTGATCCTGATCGAGCTGGAGGAGCGGCGCCACCGCCTGGTGACGAAAATCCTGATAAGACTCTGCTGCCAGCCTTGATAAGGTTTGATGATCGATGCTGCCCTCTACAAAGGGCGCAATAATAGTGGTTGCCAGCTCCGGATAGGACAAATCGCGCATGGCGGCCAGGTCAGCTGGTGTAAAACGAGGCAGTGTCTCAGGTAAATAAAGGCCGCCATCGCGTGCAAGCCCAGCCAGTAAGGCGCCTTCAAAATCTAAGGCGGGTGCCTGACCGCGGGTACTGAGATATCGGATACTCATTGCCAGCTCCCCATCCTACTCATATTCCTCACTGATCGAAGGCTTCCACTCGGAGCAACGTAAAGTCTGGCTGCACCTCTGCAAGCGCCGTAATCTCTTTCATCACTGCAGTCATTACGGACGCCGACGCGACATGGGTCAACAGGACAATGGCGACCGTAGCTTGCCCCTCTTGTGGCGGATTCTGAAGCAACGATTCGATACTCACATTGTGGTTTGCCAGCACATGAGTGATATCAGACATGACCCCTGCGCAATCACTCGCGGTCAATCGAACGTACCATTCGCTCGCGATCTCATCCGCAGGCATCAACGTTTGTGATGTCAATTGCGCCATCGGCACACCCAGGGCCGGTCCATTCCCCGCAGGAGTCCTCGCAATGTCAGCGAGATCGGCGCACACCGCAGATGCAGTGGCAGCGCCGCCAGCACCCGGGCCCACTAATACCAACTCGCCGACGGCATCTCCTTTGATCATGATCGCATTGAGCACACCATCGACGTTTGCCAACTGCTTTTGCTCAGGAATCAGTGTGGGGTGCACGCGCATCTCGACACGATCGCCCTGCCGGCGCGCAATGCCCAGATGCTTCACGCGATAACCCATCGACGCCGCAAATTCGAGATCTTCAGGCGTGATCGCTTGAATGCCCTGCTTCACGGGCGCATCAACATCAAGCGGCAGTCCAAAGGCCAGTGAAGCCAGTATCACCAACTTGTGCGCCGCATCGGTTCCGTCCACGTCAAAAGTGGGATCCGCTTCGGCGTAACCCAAGGCTTGCGCCTCCGCTAAGACATCCTCGTAGGAACGCCCCTTCGTACTCATTTCAGTCAAGATGAAATTGCCGGTGCCGTTGATGATGCCCGCGACTTCTGACACCTCATTGGCCGCCATGGCTTCACGGAGCGTTTTAATGACCGGAATCCCACCCGCTACCGCGGCTTCAAAACGTAGCTGGACCCCCGCCTGCTCGGCGAGGTGGATTAATTCGTTGCCATGTTCGGCAATCAGGGCCTTATTGGCCGTCACCACATGCTTGCCTTGCTCAATGGCCAGCTTGATCAGGTCGCGGGCAACCGTCGTCCCTCCAATTAACTCGACCAGGACATCGACATCAGGATCGCGCGCCACCTCCATGACATCACGACTGACTCGCGCGGCGGCATAATCATGCTGCGGTATCTCTCTGCGCGCGCCAACGTGGGTTATCGACACGGTCTGTCCACAACGCGCCGCCAACGTAGCGCGCTGTTCACGCAATATCTGCACCGTAGCGAGCCCCACAGTCCCGACACCACAGAGACCCACTCTCAGGTCCTCAGTACTCATGTCGAACCCCCTTCGGCCGTCTGAGGGGGACCCGCGCGTAACACGCGCTTAATACCTCGAACCGCTTGCCGCGTCCGGTGCTCGTTTTCGATCAAGCCAAAACGCACGAATCCCTCGCCATACTCGCCAAATCCAATTCCGGGCGATACCGCCACACCCCCTTGCTGCAGCAAGAGCTTACTGAACTCGACAGAACCCATGTGCCGGAACGCCTCAGGAATGGCCGCCCAAACAAACATAGTGGCTTTCGGTGGCACCACTGGCCAGCCTGCTTCATTCAGCCCCTGGCACAACACATCTCTGCGGCGCTGGTAGGTCGCACAGATGTCGCTGACACACTGCTGGTCACCCTCGAGGGCGGCAATGGCCGCTACCTGTACCGGTGTAAAAATGCCGTAGTCTAGATAAGACTTAATGCGGGTAAGCGCGGCGATTAATTCGGCGTTACCGCAGCAAAATCCCACACGCCAACCCGGCATGTTGTAACTCTTTGATAAGGTGAAAAACTCGACCGCAATGTCTCGTGCACCGGGCACTTGCAGAATGCTGGGCGCCTTGTAGCCATCAAAAACCAAATCCGCGTAGGCCAAATCATGCACCACCCAAATGGCATTCTGCCGCGCGATCTCTACAATCCGCTCAAAAAACGGTAACTCAACGCAATGCCCGGTTGGATTAGAGGGAAAATTGAGCACCAGCATTTTGGGTTTGGGATAGGTGTTGCGGATGGCTTGCTCGAGCTCATCGATAAAGCCGGCTTCACTTTCCATCGGGACATGACGCAGGTCAGCGCCCGAGATGACAAAGCCATAAGGATGTATCGGATAACTCGGGTTGGGGACCAAAATGGCATCGCCTACCCCGGTGGTCGCCAAAGCCAAATGCGCCAAGCCCTCCTTGGAGCCCAATGTGACGATCGCTTCTGTTTCAGGGTCGATATCAACCGAATAACGCGTGGCGTACCAATCAGACATGGCCTTGCGCAATCTGGGTATCCCCTTAGATTGGGAATATCGATGCGTATCACCCCGAGACACCGTCTCACGGAGTTTTTCGACAATATGCTCAGGCGTCGGCTGATCCGGGTTGCCCATGCCGAAGTCAATAATATCTTCGCCACGCGCACGCGCCGCCTGCTTTAAGTCTCCAATGATATTAAAGACGTAAGGGGGTAAGCGCTCGATGCGTTGAAAGTGAGTGTCCACGGGAGTTAAGTCGCCTCGTCAGTTAGCGCTCAATCAAGGCCTAGTAGCGCAACCAGTGCTGCGGCGGGACGATAACCCGGTATCAGCTCCCCCGAACTCGTGACAATAGCGGGGGTACCGGAGACACCCATCTCTTTGCCCAATTCATACTGCGCCGCGATGGGGTTGCCCTCACACATATTGACCGGCAGCTCGACACCGGCCTTGAGCTCCGTCAGCGCGGTTTGTTGATCATCGGCACACCATGCGGTGGCTAACTTCTCAGCACCCTCAGACTCAATGCCGCTGCGCGGAAAAGCGAGGTACCGGACTTCAACCCCTTGAGCGTTAAGCTGGTCCACCTCACGGTGCAGCTTCTGACAGTAGAAGCAGGTGACATCGGTAAACACAGTAATGTGCGCGCGCGACGGCCCCTCGGGAGCGAACACCACCATGTCGTCAATCGACACCGTTGCCAACTGCTGCTGTCGTGCCTCGGCTCGTCGCGTCTCGGTCAGGTTGACCGCGCCCGATGCGTTCGCCTGATGGAGGTCACCATTGAGGAAAAAATAGGCGCCGTCATCGGTCGCGTAAATCAGCGGCCCATTCTCTATCTGGACTTCTGAAATACCGGGGGCCGGGCTCGGCCGAGCATACTCAATATCAATGGGCTGCCCTGCGAAGTCGCTCAGGGTTGTCGTCATTTGCTCACGCAGAGTCTGCGCTGAAACCACCACCGATGAGACCAACAACACGCTCGCAGACAGCAACGTCACCGCGACGCCAAAGTAGCCCATCAGGCCACGTCGTGCGCTCACTTTAGGGTTCGGATTCATCTTCCTGATGCCTCTCAAAATCAAAGCTGGTGAAATCTGCCACGATAGGCAGGGCCGCCGCTGACATCGCACTCTGATCGACTGAATGAACACGCCTGCAGTGGTGACTAGTGTAAGGGATAGACACCGGGGACGCGACTGCTGACCCCAGTGCAGGGTAACGCAGTTACTGCGTCACCATGAGGACTGACTCGGTCTTGCTCGCTGAGCAAAGCCTTAAGAAGAGAGCTTTTCTTTGATTCGCGCCGCTCTTCCAGAAAGTTCTCGCAGATAGTAAAGCTTTGCTTGGCGCACGTCGCCGCGACGCTTCACTGAAATACTGTCTACCAACGGGCTAAACGTTTGGAAAGTCCGCTCCACGCCGACGCCATGGGATATCTTTCGCACCGTAAACGCCGAATTCAATCCTCTATTGCGCTTCGCAATACAGACGCCCTCAAAGGCTTGAAGACGCTCACGATTGCCTTCTTTAACACGAACCTGAACCACCACAGTGTCGCCGGGTGAAAACTCGGGCAGTTCGCGCCCCATCTGCTCAGCGTCAAGCTCAGCAATAATCTTGTTGGTACTCATGATGCTCCTTCTCCCGTCGTCGCCCCTGCAGGCGGCCGATACTCTGTTTTTGCTTCGCTGATTCTCGCTACTGGGACCACACGACCCCGTCTCATACTGCGCTGGCGATCACCGCTGACCCGCCGCTTCACCGAGAGAGCGCACTCCTGATAGGAGGCTTCATCCCGCGAGCGCGCGATGATACCTGCTCAGATCAGGATTGTCTGCCCCTGTCAGCGGGTAAAAGATCCCATTTCTCCAGCAATATCCTATCTTCCGAGCTGACTGACTCCCAGGCGAGGAGATCGGGCCGTCGATCCAGTGTTCGCCGCAACGCTTGAGCACGGCGCCACTGAGCGATCGCACCATGATCGCCACTCAGTAACACCTCAGGCACCGCCTTGCCTTGATACGCCTCAGGCCGGGTATATTGAGGACAATCTAGCAAACCCTCGGTAAACGAGTCCTCGACAGCAGATTCCGGATGCCCGAGGACTCCCGGTAACCATCTCATCACGGCATCCATTAACAACATGGCGGGCAGTTCTCCGCCACTGACAACAAAGTCACCTATGGAGATCTCCAAATCGACTTCCTGCTCGATAAAGCGCTCATCCATCCCCTCATACCGACCCGCAACTAAAATGAGGCCCGTCTTCTCGGCGAGATGCTGTGCCAATGGTGCATCTAGTTTTTGACCCTGCGGCGTCAAAGCAATCACCGGCACATCGTCCTCAACCGACGCTTTCGCCTTTGCCAGCGCGGCCGATAAAATAGGGGCTGTCATCACCATGCCAGGGCCACCCCCATAGGGACGATCATCAACGGTGCCGTGTCGATCGGTCGCTTCTTCGCGCGGGTCATGCAGCGTTAGCTGGCAACTGCCGTTTTGAAAGGCGCGTCCGGTAATGCCCCATTGCTGGATTGCCGCGAACATCTCTGGAAACAAGGTCACGACAGCAAGACGGAAAAGCGGGTCGCGATCAGGCATCAATAAACCAACTGACCGCGATCGTTTTCTCCTGCAGGTCAACCTGCTTGATCACCTCATCGGGTAACCACGGTATCAGTCGCTCTCTATCGTCGATGCTGTCATCGCTAGGCGCCACCACCAACACGTCGTTGGCACCCGTCTCCAGTAAACGTTGCACGGTCCCCAACAGCAGTCTCGACTCACCGTCCTCGCACCAAACGTGCAATCCCTCGAGGTCTCGCCAGTAAAATTCGCCATCATCGGCCTGGGGAAACTGTGCCGTTGGCATCCGAATTTCGTTGCCTTTGAGCGCCTCGGCCGCCGTGCGGTCCTCGACTCCCGATAAGCGAGCCACGTAGCCTTTGCCCTGACGTTGGAGCACTTCTATTGTGACGGATCGCACCGCCGGAGCGGCAGCGACAGATGATTTGTGCAAGGTAAGCGGGGAGAGGTGTGTGAGCGCGCTAGGATCCTCAAGATTGACCCACAAGCGCACCCAACCTTTAATGCCATAGGCCCCCAGCACAGTGGCAAGTGTGAGGACTTCCTCAGCGGGGGTTATGGACGTTGACATCCGGCTCGGCGAACCATCTGCCACAACTGATCAAGCGGCGGCAGCTTCCGCGCCAGCTTGATACTCTTTGATTAACTTTTTGACTCGAGGAGAGAGTTGAGCGCCTTTAGCCACCCAGCCCTCTACCTTTTCAACGTCAATGCGCAAGCGCTCTTCCTGACCCCGTGCAACTGGGTTAAAAAACCCCAAACGGTCAATAAAGCTGCCATCTCTTGCCTCGCGACGATCCGCCACGGTGACGTGATAAAAGGGCCGCTTTTTAGATCCGCCCCGCGATAATCGGATGATTACCATAATGTCGTGTCCTCACATAAGCACCCGGTTAGGGGCGCCTTACTTCAAAAAAGAGCGCGGAGAATACAGTAAACCACGATAAGTGGAAAGGCCCTGCACACCCCCTTTTTACCGCTCACTAACGGGGAAAACCCGGTGGCAGACCGCCGCCCGGCCCGCCTGTCATGCCGCCCATGCCCCGCATCATGCGTTGCATGCCGCCCCCTTTCATCTTTTTCATCATCTTTTGCATTTGTTTATGCTGCTTCAGCAAACGATTTAAGTCCTGAATGACCGTCCCAGATCCGCCGGTAATACGGCGCTTACGGGAACCCGAGATTAAGTCGGGGTTGCGTCGCTCCCGCGGCGTCATCGAGTTGATCATGGCTTCCATGCGAACAAATTGCTGGGTATCGAGGTTCTGTGCGGCCTGTGCCATGCCTCCCATACCGGGCATTTTATCGAGCATGGCTCCCATACCACCGAGATTCTTCATCTGCTGCAACTGCTCACGGAAGTCCTCGAGATCAAAGCGCCCCCCCTTCTGGACCTTCTTCGCCAACTTATTTGCTTTGGTTTGATCAACCTTGCGCTCGACATCTTCAATAAGCGACAACATGTCACCCATACCCAAAATGCGCGAGGCCAATCGATCGGGATGAAAAGGGTCGAGTGCATCCGTCTTCTCACCCACACCCAAAAATTTGATCGGTCGCTCGGTAATTGTGCGTACGGATAGCGCCGCACCCCCCCGAGTGTCTGCGTCGACTTTAGTTAGGATAATGCCGGTCAAGGGTAGGACCTTACCGAATGCCTTGGCCGTATTCGCCGCATCCTGGCCTGTCATAGCGTCGACGACGAACAAAGTTTCAATGGGCTCAACCGCTTCGTGTAACGCGCTGATTTCGGCCATCATCGCGTCGTCGATGGCGAGACGACCCGCGGTATCGACCAGTAATACATCCGAAAAAGCGACGCGTGCATCGGCAATGGCGCGGCGGACAATATCGACCGGCATTTCCTTAGCGTCGCTGGGTTCAAAACGCGCACCGACTTCAGCCGCTAAGGTCTCAAGTTGCTTAATCGCGGCGGGGCGGTAGACATCGGCACTCACGACCGACACCTTTTTCTTTTCTCTCTCAATCAAATATCGGGCCAATTTGGCTACCGATGTAGTCTTACCCGCTCCCTGGAGCCCCGCCACCATGATCACCGCGGGAGGCTGCGTGGCCAGATTCAGACCCTCGTTCTCGCCGCCCATGACCGCCTGAAGCTCCGCCTGCACGACTTTCAGGAACGCTTGGCCCGGCGACAAACTCTTGCTGACTTCGGTTCCCACCGCTCGATCTTTGACACGATCGGTAAAGGTTTTTACCACCGGCAACGCCACGTCGGCCTCTAACAAGGTCATGCGCACATCACGCAAGGTGTCGCGAATATTGTCCTCAGTCAGCTTAGACTTGCCTGAAATGGCTTTAAGACTAGCGCCTAGGCGATCACTTAACGATTCAAACATGGTGTTATCACCCCCTCTCAGGGATACCCAATATCATCCAGAAGCGCGTAGTATAAGGATGCGATGACAGATACCCAAATCGACCACCTGACGGCCCTACTTTTGAACACGGAGAGACCATGGATACGCCCCCCAGCTTATTGAGTGCTGGCCTCGCTATTCTCTCGGCGCTACTTTATTTGATCGCTGTGTGGCGTCAGGCATTGAGTTTGGGGGCGGGTGAGGAAGGTCAGCGCCAACACATCGCATTGGTCGGTGCGGCGGCACTCGTTGCCCATGCCTTAGCCGCCTATCTCCCTGCTCAGGCCGGCGAGTCCAGCTTGGGCTTTTATCGCGTTGCGTCCTTGATGTTCCTCAGCATGGGGGTTATCAGCCTCGTCGCTTTGCTTATCAGACCGCTTCACACGTTACTGATTGTGCTCTTCCCCCTGGCGGCGCTGTCTATTCTGGTCGCCACGTTTGCACCCGATACCAGTCGCCCCATGAGTGATTTACCCGCCGGCATTTTGTCTCACGTATCGGCCTCCATCATTAGCTTCGCGGTGTTGGCGTTGGCGGTGCTGCAAGGACTCCTGGTCACGCTCCAATCGCAGCGGTTACGGCAACATCGTGGGCGAGGTGTGATTCGCAAGCTGCCGCCACTTGAGGCCGCCTCAGCGCTATTTTACGAACTTACCGGTGCCGGCTTTTTGATTCTCACCATTGCCATTGGCACTGGCATTGTTTTTGTCGAGGATCTATTTGGGCAGCACTTGGTGCATAAAACGATTCTGACACTGCTATCTTGGTGCCTTTATGCGGTCCTGCTGATCCAGTATTTTCGGCGCGGATGGCGTGTTCAGTCGGCCATTACGGTCAACTTGATTGCGTTTGGCTTGGTCGTCCTCGGTTTTTTCGGCTCAAAACTGGTACTCGAACTGCTGCTTCCGCTCACCCAGTAACCGAAGAATCGCTGCCGAAAGTCGTCATAAGAGACTTGTGCCGCAGGCGATTTTTCTCCACCATTTCCCTTCACCGGTTATAGAGGCGTCAGCCACTCTTGAACGAGACATCACTGGCTCTGCTCTTTGCAGCGCTAGCCCTCCTGATTTTGATCTCTGCTTTCTTTTCTAGCTCAGAGACCAGCATGATGTCCTTAAACCGGTATCGCCTAAAACACTTGAGCGGAACTGGTCACCGCGGCGCCAAAAGGGCCATCCGCTTGCTCAAGCGACCCGATCGGCTCATCGGACTCATACTGATTGGCAACAATCTGGTAAATATTCTGGCTTCCGCGATTGCTACCGTCATCGCGATTCGGCTATTCGGTGATGCGGGCATCGTCATCGCGACCATCACCCTCACCTTTGTAATTTTGATTTTTGCAGAGATCACACCGAAAACGATTGCGGCGTTGCACCCAGAAAGGGTGGCATTCCCTGCAAGCCTGATTCTAGTGCCCCTGCAAAAACTCTTGATGCCCTTAGTGTTGTCGATCAACTGGCTCACTAATGGCATCTTAAAATTAATGGGGTTTTCCCCAGATCAAGCAGGAGACGATGCGGTATCGCAAGAGGAATTAAGAACCATCGTGACGGAATCGGCCTCAATGATTCCCAGTCGGCACCGTCGTATGTTGGTCAATATTCTCGATCTTGAGCAAATGACCGTAAATGACATCATGGCGCCCCGCAACGAGATCTACGGCATCGACATGGAGGCCCCCGACGAGGCCATTTTGCAACAACTCAAAAATAGCGAACACACGCGCTTACCGATATACCAAGGCGACACCAATCAAATCGAAGGCGTGTTTCATATGCGGAATTTAAGCCGCGTATTAGAAGGGGGGCGGCTCAATCGAGAAACGCTCAGGAATGAGACCGACGCCCCGTACTTTATTCCTGAAAATACGCCGCTCAACACTCAGTTACTGCATTTTCAAAGGCAGAAGAAACGCCTCGGCATGGTGGTAGACGAGTATGGCGATATCCTTGGCCTGGTGGCGCTAGAAGATATTCTTGAGGAGATTGTGGGCGAGTTCACCTCTAACCTGGTCGAAGAAAATGAGGAAATTACGCGCCACACCGACGGTAGCACCACCTGTTCGGGCACCGTCACGATTCGCGATCTGAATCGGCAACGAAAATGGGATCTGCCCACAGATGGCCCTAAAACGGTAAGCGGCTTGGCACTCGAGGCACTGGAAGCTTTTCCTAGCGCCCGCGCCTCAGTGAGGATTGAGGGGTATCAACTGGAGATTGAAGACATTGCTAAGACGCATATTAATCGCGTCCGGATTTGGCCATTAGAAACCGAGGCGGGTTTGCTCGAGCACTCAGCCGAATAAGTCGACTGGGGCGCGACTACGCGCTCGCGGCTCGGCGTCTTTGCAGCGCCTCCAGAATATCTCGTTTACGATCATCGCTCGCACTAAACCAATCAATAATCTCGTCTGCGGTGCGGTAACACCCAATACAGACATTGTGATCATCCAAGGCACACACTTCGATGCAAGGCGACTTGATGGGCTGTGCTGTATCGCTCATGTCTCTCCCTCATTTTCGAGACGGGCATAAAAATCTTTGGCGAATGCCTCCAGAGAGCCCGTTTCGATCGCCGAGCGAATCGCGGCCATATGGCGCTGATAAAAACGTAGATTGTGAATGGTCGCCAGCTGAGAGCCCAAAATTTCGTTGCACTTATCCAAATGGGCGAGGTACGCCCTTGAGAAATGTTGACACGTGTAGCAGTCACAGTCGCGATCGAGGGGTTCAACACTGTTTTTATGACGGGCATTACGCAGCTTTACAATGCCCGTGCTAGTAAATAAATGCCCGTTGCGCGCATTCCGAGTGGGCATCACACAATCAAACATATCCACTCCGCGGCGGACACTTTCCAAAAGGTCGGCGGGAGTGCCCACGCCCATCAAATAACGAGGTGCCTCACTGGGTAACTCACTGGCCAAGCCGTCAAGCACCTTAATCATTTCTGATTTAGGCTCGCCCACTGACAAGCCACCGATTGCATAGCCATCGAAGCCGATGCGCGTCAGGCCATCTAGTGATTGCTTGCGCAAGTCCAAGTGCATGCCGCCCTG
>Ga0115572_10000988_pt1 | contig 23382 bp, 35 predicted proteins | sample COGITO_mtgs_1206_FD_88681 | JGI IMG/M metagenome (GOLD analysis project Ga0115572, IMG submission 88681) | Pelagic marine microbial communities from North Sea - COGITO_mtgs_120607 | ecosystem: Environmental > Aquatic > Marine > Epipelagic | place: Germany:Helgoland, sampling site Kabeltonne... | reverse complement strand
GTCTTTAGAAATTACTTTCTGGAACTTTGCCTTGTCTTGTGGTTTCTTCAGAGTGTTAAACATCTTGACAACCTTATCTGCATCGTCTTGAGAAATCTTACCCTTCTTGCCACCTTCAAACTCAATCTCACCACCTTTGGGTAGGTCAGACAACTTACGGATTTGCATCAGAACATTCTTAGATGCCGCCTTGCGATCATCGTCTGTTGCATCAGTATCTATATCAGCACTATCCTTACCTCTTTTACCCATAGCACCCATTGCATCTCGTTTGGCACGAGCATTCTCCATATGGGTGTCTAGATCAAAACCTGTGTTCTCTTTCATTGAACCAAAGCCAGGATCAAACCCAGTAACATCACGGAGATTAGCAGTTGCGGCAAAACGAAGGTACTTTAACTTAACACTTCTGCTCTCAAACTCTGCGTGGTCAATATCACCAGAACTTGATGCTTGTGTTAGATGATACATCAATCCACGTTTAACATCAATCTTAATTAGAGGAAAGAGGTCACCTGCCATACTGTTGCGAGTAGCATAACGGAATACTGTTTGACCAGTCTTGACCTTTGCTTCCTTACCGACATACTTCTTGTCTCCCGCATCCAGACCGAACAGTACGATACCATCTACCTTACCAGTACCAACTACACCGATCACTTTGTGACCTTTCTTTTCTCCGTAGGCAACAACCTTGTCCTCACCCCAGTTACTAGGTGACTTATCCAAGAATTGTTGGAATGCTTCTTCAAGTCCTTCACGAGCAACTAACTTCCAACCCTGTTTCTTCATTTTATCAGCAGTCTTACCATCCACCTTACGAGTATATGTACCCTTCTTCATGGTGTAGTTCTCTGCACCTTCTTCTAGTTCTTCTTTTTTACTCTTGCCATGAGTTTTCTTTTTGAGGTCTGCAATTGACTTTTTAAGATTTTTCCTAACCTCTGGATTTTTAGATGAACCACCTATTTTAGCATATGGATTAGATGCTTCGTTGATTTTTTTCTTTGCGTAGGCAACTGCCATCTTAGGTCCTTTCGCTGCAGTGACATTATCGGTGTCTTTCTCGTCAGTGTCCCAGAACATATTATGCATTTGTGTGCGTTCTTTTGCACTTGCAGACTTCATAAACTTGTTCAGAATTTTAGCATCTGCATTAGATAATTTATATGCCACCTTGTCATCAGAACTTCTATGTTTACCTACTTGGTGTATAGTGTTACCTTTATATGTCTTACTCACACCTTCTTCTAGTTCAACCGACTCGTTTGCCTTCTTCATTGCATTCTTAACCGCATCAGGTTTTTTGCGTTTAACAATGTCCATAAACTTTTGTAAAAGACTTTTATCTTCCTTACTAGGTTTGAATCCTTTCTTTCCCGCCTTTGACTTCAACAGTCCTAGTTCCTTCATCATTCCCTTTCCAGCCATATAGAAAAATGGTGTAAGTGCGGCAAGATATGAAAGCATGATTGCGGCAGCGGGATTAAAATCTTCTTTGATTTCTGGTTTCTCGTGGGTGTAACCCATCTTGTCCATCTTCACATGGTCTGCGTAGGTGTTTGCCTTATAACCTTTCCCAGTTTTGGGGTCATACATCATGTGTGGTTTGAAGTCTTCCTCACCTTTACATTCTGCAAGTATTTCTTTTATAGTTTTCATGTTATGCTAAATCCTTATCGTGGTTCAAACCACCTTTTTTCTTTTTGACTATGAACGCATTTACTCGTGCGTATCCCCATTGTTGTGGTGTAGTGCCTGGCCTGTGACCAGTCTTCCATGCGGCAACACCACGATTGTAAACTTTTCTTAATGTATCTACTGAGATACCAGACTTCTTTGACTTATCCGCAAGGGCACCCTCAATGAGTTGTCCCGCACGTTTGGTTAGTGCCATTCTAATCATTTGGTTTTCCTATTCTTAGCTCTTGCACGTGCAAGTCTGGCACGGTCAAGTAATGAGTCGTGTTTCTTTTTGTCTTGTTCTTTCTCACGATTGATACGTTGTTGTGCATCTTTAACTGCATCTTCTTCCATCGGAGTATCTTTCTTGTACTTCTTGACCAACTCGTCAGTACCTTCTTCACCTGCTGATTCATACTTCAGTTCAGGGTCAGGGGACTTGAATGCCTTCTTACGCATTATTGTTTTATTAACAACTTCAAACTCACCATTCTTCCAGTTGATGACTACGGGCAGATTTAGGTCAGATTGCATATCCTTGAGGATTGCTTCACTGTTACCATGTTTCTTGATCTTCTTACCCTTGTTCTGTGCCATCTTCTTGAATAGACGTTGTAACTCTGCAACAGTAATAGCAGGTTTGTTGCGTTTGTCATTCATACGATCAGCAAAGTGACGAGTGAATTCAATATCAACATCAAACTTATTGAGTAGTCGGTCAGCAAACTTCTCAAGATCATTGAGTTCTTTCTGACTGACTTCTTCGTACATGTCCTTGAATGACTTAGTGTACTTGGATGGTTTGGTCTTAGCAGTGGCATCGCCAGGCGCAGGTTTGTACGCAGATTCATCATCGTCTGCCTTCTTGCCATGCTTCTTGAAGTGTGCGTCTCTTTTAGACTTGGTAGACTTCTTCAGACCCGCATAGTACTTCTTAGGTTGAGTACCTTCTTTGTCCTTAATGTCAGAGTCTTGAGGTGCTTTCTTCTCAACCAGTTCTACTGCATCCAACCACTTACGAACTTTACGGTCACCGCATTCTACGATGACATAGTTAGAACCCAGTACGGATACAATACCAACCTCTTCGCTTTCTTTGATAACAACAGTATCACCGAGTTCAAACAACTCACCCTTAACGAACTGCTCTCGGATATCCGATACTTTTGGTAATTCAATGTGTCGTTTAAAAGATGTCTCTTCCTTGAGACCTAGTCCCTTCCTTACATCATTGAACAACTTCCGTGTATCTTTATCGGACATAGACGTTGGCACACCTTGTGTAAAGGCAGTGTAATCATTCTCTTTTGCGTTGGCACGTTGTTTGGATGCAGACATTCCTTCTACACCTTCGGCATCGGGGTCTCTTGCCCCTGCGGAAACAACCTTGATAGATTGAAAGTTATAGAATCCGTGACGTGCCTTCTTGCCATTGTACTTGTTCAACAGGACATCAAACTCACGTAGACGATCTTCCCCGACTACCATAGTGATTTGTTTGTATCCTTGATCGTACAACTTAACTGCGATATCAAATGCGGTTTTGACACCCTTGTCCACCATGATGTTACGACCATACTTGGGGAACATCTTGCGGAGGTGTTTCACCTTGTCAGAATATGACAGAGGGTCTTTAGTTCCTTGGGACTGAGAGACATAGACTTTCCAGTCTGCACCCTTTGCTTTCTTTGCAATGGTATCCAATACCTTTCCGTGACCAATTGTAGGGGGATTCATTCTACCAAATGTAAAATAAACTTCCTTTGCTTCTTCGGTTAGATATGACTTAAAATCTTTAATCACTCTTTTTTCCGCCTCTTTTCTTTGTCAATTCTGCCTTACGAACCTTCGGGAGAAGTTTCTTGGCAAGTTTATCTATCTTAGGTTTCATCTTATCTAGGCGTTTTTCAATTGACTGTCTGCGGGACATGGACAATTCACCCTTGTCCATACCTTTAGTGATCTTCTTGAGGAAAGTCATACGTGCTTGTTTCTTGGCACGGAGTTTGATTTTTTCGGGAGACGCAACCCTTCGCTCTGCTCTTTTACGACCCATTGCGATTTTTGCTTTGTTCTTTTTAAAGGTACGCGCCATCTTCAGACGTTGTTGCATATTCAATGCCTCGTCTGGAGATTCACATATCTTAATGAATTCTTTGAGTCCTATTGGTTTGGACATATTTTTACCTCTACGGTTTTTCCCATCCCTTCAGAATATCTGGACTGAAGTTGTTATACGAAAATTCTAGACGGTCAACCAATTTGACCGCATCACCACCTAATTTGTCAATAGCAACAAAACCTTCTGCACCTGTGCGGGTCTTATAACCCTTCTTGTTTTGAACAAACGCATCAATTTTTGAAATACTATTAAGTTTATTTATAAGTTTTAATTTCGCAAGTACAATGTTTTTTTGTAAATCAAACATCATTACCAGATTCTTTTTGTTTTTTTGTGAGAAGAACTTCATAAAGTCATCCAACTTCTTCTGTTGGGTTGCCTTACCCTTCTCAGTACTTCTCTTATCTTTCTCTTTCTGGAACTTATCGTTCAACCACTTCAGTAGACCTGTTACGTGCGTATTAGTGTTGCCAATCACGGTTTGATTCCGCACAAAAGTGTTATTATACTGTTCAATCAAGGTTGCAAGGTCTTCATTACCTTCTAACTCACGCAGTGTGGAACCAGATATCTTATTGAATATCTTACCCGCATCGGACAAATGTTTGGTAACTTCGGCAGTCTCTTTCTTATCTAGGGTTGCTCCAGATACGTCTCTAAGCATCGCATCTTGCGACCAGACGTTTTTACTTTTCTTAAATTTGGATACGTCCACTCCATAGGATGCCTTGAGTGATTCGTAAGAATTACCTGTATAGGTGGTGTGCCACACGATTCCGATCTTTGCTTGTCGCACTTCCTTTGCTTGGTCATAGGGGATTGCGTAGATGATCGTGTTGGGATGAAAGGTTGTATACTTCTGACCCTCAATAACTTCATCACTAGTGTCTCCTTTTGAGAATAAGAAATCTCCTTGAATAACACCTTTGATACCAAGTTCTGGTAGATGTTTCAATGCGAGTTTCATCTTGGTTGCGAGGTCACCACTCTTGATGTCCGCATCAATATCTGCATTGGACTTGTAGACTTTGGGATTGGCATTGAACACACCCTTCTTGGCAACAAAGAACTCACCATCAATAGGGTCTTGACCACAGAAGATTGCGGGAGCACCATCCCACTTGGTAGACAGTTTAGAATCAGTCTGTCCTGCTAACATGTCACGGAGTTCACGCAATGCGTTGATTGCCTCTCGTGTACCTTTCACACCCCCATAGAGAACCTTATCCTCAATGTGGGTCATGTGGGTATTCTTCTGTTCTGTTATGTATTCAGCAAATTTCATTACTTGGTACTCAATGAGTTATACTTGATTGCCAGATTAAAGAACTGTCCTAGTTTTTTCTGTCCCGCATTACCAGACTTATTAGTCCGTATTGACATCTCCATTGTAACAGTAGTGTCGCGAGATTTCAACTCTAAGAACCAGTTTTGTTTGGATGATGTTGATGGATATGCCCTTACAAACTTAACCATAGGCAAGAACACACCCAGTTCATCGTCAGCAGTAATTTCCTCAAAAGAGTCCTTCACTGCTTTGATTACCTTGGTAGGAACATCGGGCGCATCACGTAGAACCTCAGACCTAATGTAATCAAGTGTCGTATCTTTGTTCTCATTGAATAGGTCAATAACACTCTTACGACAAATCTCTAGATGTTGGTCATATAGACGCTCATACTTTGTATTGTCATCTTTATTGAGTTTAACAAGTAGTTGAGAAGTGACTCTTTTCTTTGACTTGTCATATTGACCAGAGGAAGGCATACCCTCAATCTGAGAGAATACCTTGGTATGTAGTTCTCTACGCAATACAGATACTTTACGAACCTGTTTGAATGCGGTGAATACAGGATTCACATAGGTATTGAGTTTAGGTTCTTTAGTCTTTTTGCCACCCGCTTTGAGTGAGACACCTAACATCTCACCATCAACAAACTCAATGAAGATATCGCCAGGATGGTTCTTAGGAACACCTGTAGGTTTGGCACGATATCCCCAGTAAACTTGTTTGATTCTTTTAGACTTGTTCTCTTCCTGTAGATACTTGTAGACACCCATCGCGTTCAACATCTTCTCGGTGAACTTAGATGATTCAGATGCCTTCTGGATAGTATCAACTGCGGCATCCAAGTCTTTAGGATTGACACATTTGAGTTTGGATGGGTCTTGTTCTAGAAGGTGGTAGTAGAAGTCATCAACATTGGTTGTCATTTTATAACTAGTCTCCCATGCGATAGCAGGGAACAACTCAGTGATAGATGCGTTTAGGGTGGTCTCACCGATACCACCGGACTTAGGTTTCAGTAGAAGGATGACATTAACATCAAACTGAGAGTCAATAAAGATGGGGTCAACACCCTGTCCCGATTTCTCTCGTACTTCTGCTTTAACTCCTGCTTGTTTCAGATTACGTAATATCTCATCACGGTCACCCAATCGGTCATCTGACCTCACAACAAAGATTGCTGTTTTGGAGTTTTCCGATTTCTTCTCTACCGAGAGTTCACCGAAAACGCCTTCGGGGAAGTCGCCAACAGCAACTTCCTCGGACAGAAACTTTTGAAAAGAAAACATCGCGTATTCCCATAGGTTATAAAACTAAAATTATACATCTATTTATAATAGAACGGATGTTGATTGTTCCTCATTATACTGTTTAATTGTGTTTTTTAGAGTATTAATCCAGTTATCACGATGTTCAACAAACACTTGAGGTTCATTATTATCAACCGAGATGATGGTAACCAATTGAGTAATCGGCATACCTGTACGTTCTTCCCACATTACAGCATAACCTGCTTCCTGCATGAAGTAGTTCTTGACCCAATCTTTCTTCTTGGGTTTCATAGAGGTCTTGTAGTCAATGATTGATAGTTTACCATCAAAGACACCCACACAGTCAACACGACCTGCCACACCCAGATGGGTAGAGTAGAGAGGTGCTTCTTGAGCATAGACCTTAGTTAGACGTGAGTCTAGGATAGGTTTGAGATCAAGGAAAGATGCAATGATGTCAGGAGTGTAACCCTTCTTGTAGTCAGGATCATTGTTGACATACTTCTCACATATTTCGTGGACACGTGTACCACGTCCAGATGCGCGAGTAGAGACACGATTTGCCTCTTCTTCACCAACACGTTTACGCCATTTGGCAATAGAATCACGAGACAGTATTGACAGTACTGTAGTAATAGATGGTAAGTCAATGCCATCAGGTGTACGATATTTACGACCCGATTCTGTAGTGACCGCGTTCATCTCAGTCAGTTCAATTTGTTCGTGTATAAAGTTCATAGTTTATCCAGTTATAAATGTCTGTAATAGGTTGCGGAGTAAAAGTAATAGTCCCACACTGTTCACTAGGATTAATGCGCGGTCTCTCCACAACAACGAAACCCACAACCATAGTGTAACACCAATGACAGATATTGTCAAGTCATACTGTACAAATTCGTCAATTCCTCTCACCGACATACCCAGTAAGAGGAAGATTGATGCTATCCACTTGACATACCAGTCCAAGGTATGCTTCGGAGTCGCAGACTTAAACCATCGTTTGCTGTTTGCGATCTCCTCTATCGGAGGTAATTCGTCTTTAGGACTCATCGGTTAACCACTCAAAATGCCCAGTCAGGGGATTGAACTGAGCACACTCAGTTGATGCGGCATCCAACCTCCAAGAGTTTTGTGTTGAAGTGGCACCTATCATAGACCCCACTACAAATGCGAACGCGACCAATACCGCACAGACCGCAAATTCATTATTTCTACTCATAGAGACTTCCTCATATTTTCCATTCGTTTATATGCCGCAGACCATTGTTCAAATGTTTGCGGTTTCTTTGCTTCACCATAGGCAAGTTTACGTTTCTTAAACTCCGCCTTTAGTAATTTCTTCTCATTGGCACCCATGAACTGACCAACCAGACTCAGGACGCACTGTCGGAAAGATCGTCCGTGGTGCATATGACCTAGACAGTGTGCGAGTTCATGGAGTAGGACATACTTACCCATCCCAGTGATAGTACACAGACTGACAGTTTTTCCGTTGGTCAGACCAGAGAACTTCTTGGACTTACTCTTCATAGCAACCACTTCGGGTTGGGAGTTGAAGATACGACCAACATCTGATTCCACAGACTTCTGCCACAGTTTGATCCAAATCTTGGTCTTGTAGAGTTTCTTGGCAAACCGTTGTGCTTCCTTGATGTCTTTAAACTCAGGGTTGTTCACAAGGTTGGCAAATGCCCACTCTGCTTCATAGGTCTTGGTGGTCTCGGAATCCCGACTACCTCCCGCACCCTTATTCTGTTTTGCCTTATGTTTGGAAAGATACTTATTGTATTTGAATTCCAATGAACCCCATGTTGGGTAATCAAAATAGTTGTACATTAAATAATCCCCTTTTCCCAGATTTCGTTAGCAAGTTCATCCTGCATCTTGAATGCTTCTTTCTCCCAAGGTTGACGGGCATATGCAGTACCATAACCGTAGACAGTCTTTTTCCAACGGATTTTGCGATTCTGTGCCTTCTTGTCATAGAAGTCAACCATCTCACGTTTAACATACTGTTTGACGTGAACCAGTTCGTGACAAACACAAACGATGATTTCTTTGAGACTCATAGTCTTTTCAATGTCAACACTGAAGAGTCGTTCCTCTTCCTGCATACACCAACCTTCAACACCATCTTTCTTGAGGTTCTTCAGTGAGATCAACACCTCAACATTGCGGTGTTTTGGAAGCAACTTAGCAATCACATGGTCGGCAACTTTCTGAACAACTTCACGTTGGAACTTGTTACCACCGACAACACCTACAAACTTTGACATAATCATCTCTCTTTTCTCATTTTGTATACACATTATAACCGATGGGACAACTTTTGTCAACTTATTTCTGAAATAAGATTTCCTTACATATCAATGACTTACGAAAAATTGTGAATTATTTTCAAATTCTTTTACGAAATCAGGGGGTATATGGTCATCAATAATCACAATTCCTTCAAATTCACGGGCAACTTGGTACTCATCATCAACAATATCCAGTCCGCACGGCACAGATACCCCATACTTCTCATGTAGATGAAAGGGGTAGACCGAGTCAGGAAACCGAGGACGTACCACGATCTTCTCAACATCTGCCATATAGATGGCATCTCCAAGTATCTCTGGTTTACCACTAGACAGAGACTCTAGATACTCATACCCTCTCACAAAGATAGGTAGACTATTGGGAGTGGCAAGACGAGAGTTGATCTCAAGGAAGTACCATTCGCCATCCTTTATCATTCCTGTTATCTGCCCTTGGAACTGACCACCCAGTGTCGCGACCCAATCCAGAATCTTGGTCGCGTTTTCAATACACAGTTCACGGTTGTCATCAGACAACTCACCGTACTGCACATACTTGGCAAAGTGAGAATAATTACCCGCGATCTTTGCGACATTCTCTCCAGTGCTTTCTTGACAGTGTTGGATAGACCACTTACCACCAGATACAACAAATTCAATGTTGACCTCCGTGCCATCCAAATATTCTTCAACATAGTACGGATGACCCTTGGGTATCCACCAATCTTGAACGTACTGCTCTGCCGTACTATCCAGTACAACAAACGTGCAGTAGACCGCATCGTGGTGGGTCTTGTTGGGTTTGACAACACATGGTACTTGAATGTCATCCAGTAGCACTGGAAGTTTGACTCCCAGTTTTCCGATCTGTCTGCGACACCAGAGTTTACGAGTCTCTAGATGAGCACTTCGTTCGTTTAGACCAATGACATCAATATTCCAATTATCTGGTATATTGACATAGGGACTCATATAAAGAATGGTGTCAATCTGATTGTCACTCAGAAACCATTCAAGATAGGATTGTCGTGAAGTGTGTTCGGCATCAACAACCGTGATGCCGAACGAATCGTAATACGACTTCGCGGAATTATCAGTAGTAAACACTGTATGACCATCGTGTGCCAACTCCACCAGATTGTGAAAGTTTGACATGCCATAGTCTATACAAAGAATTCTACTCACTACAGAATTATACCACTAGTGTTCTTGGTGTATGCTTTACGCAAGTCATCATTGACCATAGTGACAAAACACATACTTGATTTTAAGATATCAACAGACCTAACATCTGCCTCACCAGTTACACAAATACCATGTGCGAATCCCAAACCTTCTTGGGTACTTACTACCATGCGAGGGTCAGTGATTGTTACCGAATCCGCATTGTCACTGGCAAACTTACCTACATATTCACCACTATTACACATTACTGCAACAACATCATTTACATCAAATTTCATTATTATTCCTTCTCCTGTAAAGTTGGGTAGGGACATCCCTACCCATTATCTATCATTTGTTTAAGCAACAGCGAACTCAACTGCCTTCTCAACCGCACGAATCTTACGAGTCTGGTTCGCACCAAACCATGCAGATGTCAAACGTGAATCAGTCTCACGACCCATCTTGTGGTCAGTCAAGTAGGTCACACTGTTCAGTGCTTGCCACCATGAACCCGCACCATACTCTGCGCCTGGCTGAGTCTCCAAGTAAGAGAATGCTTTTTGACCATTAGAGGACAGATCAGCAAAGGTCTTGACTTGGACATCCTTCTTACCTTGGTAGGTACGAGGGAACACTTCGTTGTAGTACTGAACCAATGCGTCCATAGAGAACTGCTTGGTAGAGAGGAACGTTGCCATCTCTTTGTACTTCGCAAACTTCTCGGATGCAATACCCATTTGCTCTTTAACCATGTCAGGGTTGAACTCATTGCGGTGATTCATTGTCACCGAGTTCGCAACATTCTGACCCAGAGACATGGACAAGGTGTTGTTACACACTACACGGATTGGAGTGAACCGAACATCAATTGCCTTACCATACTTGTGTGGGTTAGAGAACAACAGGTAAGAATCAACTTGGTCTCCACCAAGGATATCAAACGACTCCTTGACCTTCGCAAGTGCCCATACCATCTGACCACCTTTCAGAGAACCCGCAGTGTGCATTTCCATGTCACCCGCAAGAGTGTACTCAGAGAAGAACTCAAATGCTTGCTCATTCTGTACAGGGTTCCAGTTATCACCAACAACATCAAGTACCTTATTGTCAGCAGAACGCACCAATGCTTTCTTGCCTTCAATCTCAACACCAGACGCAGTGGTCATAGTTTCTTTTTCAACAGTCCAATCTAGTCCTGCTTTACTCATAATCTGGATCGGAGAAAGATCGGGTGCGACCTTCGTTCCTAATCCGTGCCAAGGGGTTTCCCCTGCGTATGCCATTTGTGCGACACCTTCTACCATTTCTACTTCGTGACTCATAACTTATCTCCTAATTAACCTTCAACTCTATCGTGGACTGCAACTGCACCGTAGAACGAACCACCAAGTAACCGATCACAAAGTCTTGAAAACCTTGAGTCAGAACAACCTGCATAGTTACCACCGAACATTGTCCCCTTACCTTTTGCCGACTCTGGAATGAGTCTCAAAATCTTTCTACCACCAATTGGTTCTGCCATCACAAGTTCTGCGGCAGGATAATCCTCACACGGTTCAAAAGGACCTTCTGCGTTTACCACAGTGAAACCTTTTGAGTAAGATGACTCACCACCATTGGTGCAATCTATGCCATCTAGAAAATCGTTACCATACGGTACTTGCTTATAAATGCTTACATGAATTCCCATAATTATTTCCTCTGTTTTCTCATTCTCAATACAAGTATTATACACTCTACCACAACTAAAGTCAAGCGTTATTTTGAAAATAAGTTAAAAAAGATTTTGTCAACTTCTTGTGCGGGTAGAGATGCGTCAACAACAATACGTTCCCAACCGTCTTTGCAGACCCAGTCATCCTTGATACCAAACTTGTCCAACTCAGGATTGTAGAAGTATTCATTGACATCTGTCTTAGACTGTGTAAAGGAATGTGTGATATTCCACACACCTCCGATATGGGTAGGGATTACTTCAATACCATTTTCATTAATCATACAACATACTCCACATTCTTTTTAAGAAACCATTTCTCCACAACAGGGAGACCAAATTCATCTTCGTCAGTCACAACGTAAGCAACAGTCTTTTTGACTTTGGCATAACGATATCCACTGTCACCAATAGAACCAACCCACACTATATGGGGGTAACAACACCATTCTTCACACCCTTCTTTTCTGTCGGGATTCTCAGAGTACTCAAAGTAGTTACCCACTTCTTTCTCAGTGAAACATCCAACTTGATTCTTTGCATGAGTGTAGTACATTATACCACCTCTCTCATAGCATAACCTGCGAAGGTGAAACCAATACAAGACCAAAACAAACACTGAGTAATGGTCATCGTGTCTTGTTCCAGACCACCGACTGCACCCATCACACAGAACCCTCCAATCAAACCGTAAATCAAATTCATTATACAGTCTCCTTATAATCAACCCAAGTCTCACTCATAAACGAGCGACCCATACTCATTCTCCACGACAATGCCGCAGTCATAGTGTCAAAGGTCATATCGTTAACTCGTGCATCGTTAATCATGTTTCGGATAAAGTACATAGTTTTCTCTCTCTTTTCTCATTTTGTATACACATTATAACCTCCCACGCAGGTTTCGTCAACACTTATTTTCATAATAAGTAGAATAAAATGGAATAAGAGGGGTGTTTCTTAGAACTTTTTCTTATAAGAGAAGAACGTCAGCACCTTACGTTCGGTGCCACCGATATGGGGATTATGGGGAGTATGTGCGTCAAAGGTCAATAGACGATTAGGTTTCCATTCAATGTACTGGTCATCTACTGTGGTACCTAGTCCTATACATCCGGTGTCCAGATAGAGGACACCAGAGAAATGAAACCTACCATCAATATGTTGTCCTGGCGAGGGTTCGTATGTAGGAAAGTTCGTTAGGGGGTGTTGGAAGTATTCTAACCTACTCACCTCAACATCAAATGTATTGTTAATCTTATCTACGATATGGTCCAAATAACTAATCATGTTGGGACTACGTCTGCAACCCTCCCATGCTTTCCAATTGAAGTTAATGAGTGGGTTGAGACTTTTGCTATCACCATACCTATCAGCATACTGGTATGCTTCATACATATGAATGGTCTTTCCGATCTCTTGAACTTCCGAGTATTCTTCGGGTGATAAGAAATCATCTATCCATCGTGTAGATGTCAATTTCCTCATCTTTACCCTTAACCTTAATCGTACCTATTGGTCGCGATTTAATGTTTGTAAGTTGTTCCATTGTGTGACTTGAGTAGATGGTCTTGTATTCAAGGTAGTCTCCTCTTGCGGCAGTTGCTTCAAGTCTTGCGGCAAGGTTAACGGAGTCTCCGATGACTGAATAATCAAACCTTGACTCACTACCCATATTACCAACAATGCAAGTGCCTGTATTGATGCCAGTTCCAACATTGATGGGGGGTAGACCCTGTTCACTATATCTTCGTCTAAGTTCATTAGTTTTCTCTTCTATCTCTATTGCGGATTTTACTGCCATTTCCGCATGATCCTCACACGGTAGGGGGGCATTCCAAAATGCCATGATACAATCTCCCATATACTTGTCAATTGTACCTCCGTTATTTAGGATAATATTAGTCATTTCATTGAGATAATTGTTAATTAATGTGACCAAACCCTCTGCATCGTCCTTGTTTTTGTAGTGTTCTGATATGGGGGTGAATCCACATATGTCCATGAATAAGAACGTCATCTCCTTCTTCTCTCCACCCAACTTCATTAGACTTGGATCATTGGCAAGCATATCTACCATGTCGGGTGAAAGGTATGTACCGAACTGTCCCTTGATCATCTGCTTTGCTTTGAACTGTGTATAGAACTGTACAAAGGAACCGTGTGCGAATACTAGCACCACAGTCAGTATAGGGAACACAGGGTCAAACAATAAGTAATATGTGGCAAAGGTATCCGTTGCGAAGACATATAGACCCATCACAAAGACACTAAATGCCAATCCTGAAATTGGTATAGTACCCTGAGTTAACAACAGTAAGAGTATAGCACACAGTGCAAGAGTTGTCAAGACCTCGTACAAAATAAATTCAGACTGTCTTTTGAGTACCACTCCATCAATCATTGTCTTGACTAGGTTTGCTTGAATGTCATGGGGGTACATAGAACCCATTGGTGTACTAACTACATTAGAACCCTCAAAGGTTGCTCCTACGATGATTATTGAACCTTCTGGTATAGTGTCCAGTTCCGTGAACGAGTATCTCTTGAACTCATTCCAGTATGCGATTGTAACGTTACCGACTGCATCTGTAGGCACTGGTTTGAACTTGGGGATACGAACGAATTCAATACCATAGTCATCCGTGGATATCTGGTAAGATGAATCTCCTGCGGCAACTCGTAGTACATCTAACGCAAATGCGGGATAGAGTCTACCATCAAAGTTCTCTAGTAGGGGTTGTCTTCTGACAATACCATCAACATCCTGTGCGGATGATATCGTACCATAACCAAATGCATTGTCATGGATGATCGGTTGGGCAAACAGCATACCGCCCATTAATGGTCGGAAATCTTCGGCATCTCTGTCACCGAATGTCGCAGTACCGATACGAGGTGGTCTGTAGTCTGTGTTGGTTCTGTTGGATGGTGCGATGGCAACCACTGCTTGTTTCCATGATAGAATCTCTGCAAAGTATTCGTCACCTCCCATCCTGTCTTCTTCTGAGAACAAGATATTGAATGCAATTATACTGCCATCAATCTTGTCAATCTCATCTGCCATAACCTTACGGGGGATGGGGTACTGTCCAAACTTGTCTAGGGTCTTCTCATCTATGTCTACCAGTACGATCTGTTCGGACACAGATGCCTCTTGACTTCTCTGTAGAGAATCAAAGAATGAGAGTCGCGCACTCTCTAATAGAAAGGGGTCAAGAAATCTTAATCCTACTAACAACCCCAGTGTGATGAGGACATGCCATGTTTTCATTGTACTATATTTATCGTGTTGTCCATACCATTCAGTTTGATGGGGTCTAGTTCTTTACCGTCTTGTTCTATACTTATAACTGTCATAGAAGACTTATCTACCGATATTCTTACTTTGTCATTGACCTCTCTGCCTATAGTAACCTTATCGCCCTCTATTATAGTCGCGACCTGCGTGACAGGATCAAACCCCTCTTCGGTACCACTGAGACGTAAATCACCACTAGACTGTTGTTCTTCCAGTACATCCTCTCCCAGTGCATCAAAACTATTCAACACATCCTCTAGTAGATCAACATCTAGGTAGTCCATATCAAGTTCATTGAACTCTAGATAGTTTTTTTCCAGTGCCTCTTCGGACAACAAGTCTTCGTCAAGGAAGTCCACATCTAATGAGTTAATGTTCTTATCTGCGTTTATTTCAATCATAAACTCTTCGGGAGTTTGTTTCTTCTTGGGAGGATTGATGATCATAATATTGTTCAACATATCCAGAGTCAAGTCTAGGATTGCGGGTTCCGATGGGGGTGTCTCCATCACAGTAGTCGTTGTAGATTCAAAGGGTTTATTGAGCACCACTTCCCCTGTCATTGTGGAAACAATAATCTCACCCGATGAGATACCGTTTACATCTGGTAGAAGTACCACAAGGGTCTTTCCAAATTCGTCAACTGTTACTGTGAAATCTGTACCCCTGATACCGATAGATGCGGTAGGGGTCTTGAGTCTTATATTCTCTCGGTCAACCTTTCCCAGTTGTCCAGATACAAATCTTGCTGTGCCTTGGGCGAACGTCATTGCCAAGTCTGACTTACTTGGGTCTTCGTCAAAGACCACATTGTCAATCACAATGCGGGTGTGTTCGGTCATACGTAGTTTGCTGTCATCAACAAATTGTACCTGAAGGCGACCCTCACCTGTACGAAGGTCATCTTCAGATACGATTTGTTCACCTTTACTTGGTTCTAATGGTTTCCCATCTCTTACTATCTGTCTCCATCCAACTGCACGATCCACTGCACCTACGTCATTACTGACCGCATGTACTAGAGGTGCCGCTATCAGACTGGTGAATACAAATAGTAGCATTACCTTGACTTGTTCCTGATCCTTCATAATCAATCTCCAAAATGTCAGACTGTAAAGTAGACTCTTGGACTATATCAATGTCCCAGTAGTTTCCTGAACCTTCCAAATCAAAACTATGTCCGTCATACCCAGTACCAGTATACACCAGATTGCTATTATCGGATATCACATCCATGTTGAATGTTAGACTTGACGCATCAATATTTATATCAGCGGCATTGAAATCACCATCCAATATAAAGTCAAAGTCTGTATCATTCGCGGTATCATTTGACCCAAAATCAAAATCTAAGTCATTGTTACCACCCGTGACTGATATCAGATAATTCCCCCCTGTCGCACCATAGGTATTATCTTTGTCAACATCAAACTCAAGATTATTACCTGATCCATCCAAGTCAATATCAACAGTACTAGTTCCATATATTGAACCAAAAAGTTTGTTAGTGCTACCGGACATGTTAACATTAAAGTCCATGCTATTACCATTCAGTATAAACTTAGATGGAGCGCCTGCAGCGAGTTGTGATTCATCACCCCCAACTACGTTTCCTGAACCATCCTGAATTATTTCAATAGCACTGGTACTACCTACTTGGTCAATATATATCTCATTGTCTGCATAAACATACACAGAACCAACCACGAACATCATAGCAAAGATACTTCCTGTTTTACTAGCGTTCATTACTTCTCTCCCGTTATATTCCAAAACCCTCGTTGATCTCCTCTCAAGATAAGTTCTAGAACACCTGCCTCAATTGCACGTTGAGTCGCAATAGATACAGATTCGTTTTGGGTAACACCTGACTCAATCTCTATCAGTTCGGTACCCTGTTCTATAAATCTAAACACATCTCCACTTGTTCCTGTAGAGAGTATGGTCTTGGAGGAAATTACATCCAACAATACCTCACCTGTAGCAACTGACACCAATCGTATATTGATTGTAACTGTGTCTATACTAAATTCACGAGAAGTACCTATGCCAAGATATCTGGCACCCGCACCACCCGTGTCAACGGAAGTATCGTATCCTACTATACCTCCTGCAATTATCATGCCAGCAAATGTTAGCGCTGGTAACTTCTGAGAGTCATTTCCCTCATAAGATTGACGAGTTTGACGTATTAACTGTCGTTCTTTCGTCAGATGGTCAAGAATCTGACGATCCACAACCTTAAAGAATTTTCCACTACCCGCACGAGTCAAGGCACGAATCAGATATACATCTGGTGCCAGAGTGACCGCAGAACTAAAGGAAGTCCCACCCCCACTGTTTTGTCTCTTCTGCCCCGTCTGATCAGTGAACTGGTAGACCGCAACCGTAGGTCTCCTAGCAGGTACACCCACATTTACCAGTTCCTCTTGTAGTAGAGTGTACTGAACTTCTGGTTGTTCCACTGTTGGTATCTCAAAGTCCCCTCCTCCAAGAGAAGCACAACTAGATACCAAAATCACCAAGGGGAATAGTAATAGTCGTAACACTGCCATCCTCGTCTGTAATTGTCAATATCACAACATCACCATCAGTGACATACGATATACCCGTTCCTTCTATGTTGAACTCACCAGTAGTAGAAGGATTCTCTCCAAACATACCATCTACTATTTGTCTGGACAATGTAGAATAAATTCTACTTTCAACATTCCTAATAAACTTTGCCAGAGTCGTGTTCTCGGCATCCCTCTCCAATTGTTCTTGGAGGTCTTTCAATTCTTGTTTGATCGCGTCTTTCCGAGAGGTCTCTTGATTCTCAATGGTAAGATAGTGACTAGATTGATTAATACCACTGAAGGAAGGGGATTTGAATTTGTGCTCTATGGGTGCGGCAAATGATAGTTCTGTGATTACGAGTAACATCATAATCATCGCAACTGTCAGTGACATACCCTCAAGGAGTTGTATCCAACTATGTCTCTTCTTCATCTTTTTTTCTCCTCATTTCAATTGCAGTATCTAATTTCTGTTGCAATCGTATTATATCATTATCAAGCATTCTAATGCGGTCAATTAGTCCTATTAGGGTGGTCATCGTTTCTTCTAGATTCTTTTCCACTTCACTGGTAATTGTTTTCCAGACGAAGTAAATCATGTACAACATACCAACTGCCGCAACTATAGGAAAACCAAAATCTTTTACCGTGTCTACTATTTCCACATCACTGACTTGCGTTTACAATTAGCATCACCATATACCAGAATCCATAGGCAAGAACTACTACGGAACTCCAACCGAGTGCATTCCAAAAGAATGCTTTCTGTCTACGTGCTTGTGCGTATACCGTCTGCTCTCGTTTGTCCCTTATCTCTCTACGCATTTGAGTCAACTCACTGTACGCACTAGGTCCGTACATGTAAAGTAACAGTTCACGCAATTGTGTTTCTTGTTCTTTTATCTTCTTCTCTTGAATGAAGGCATTCATTGCCTCCTCTTCAACCGAAGTCTTGTTTACCAATTTCTTAAAAAGTGGTGGGTTCTCTGCTTGTCTCTTTGCCTCATTGAAGTCAGCAACTGCTCCGTACCACTTACCAATCTGACCGAAGGTGGACTCTATATTCTGTCCTGCCTCAACCATTTTCTTGATACCATTGAATGCCGCAGTTGCTGTTGCTACTGCCGTAAAGGGGTCAACCATCAATCTCTCCTTGCATCTTCTTTACCGTCTGCTCTACTAATACGATTGAGGTCTGGTCTTATTCCCAGAACAACACACATAGTAGTATCCATACGAACCATATCATGGTTCATAGTTTTTACACGATTATCAAGACTTCCCACTATACCTCGTAACGACTTCACTTGCCCGATTACGCCATCCATGATATATTTCAGTGTCAGAAACATAAAGAAACCACCGATTAAGGCGGATGCGATAGGAAACCCCAATTCGTTTATTAGGGTGAATATATCCATACACCTTTATTTATACAGATTGACTTCTAAAAGGTAAAAAAAATCCCCGCGATTGCGAGGATATTTGGATTTTCTTTTGTATTTCGTCTTGTCTGGTACCACTTTGTGGGTAAAAGGACTGTCCTTATCAAACAGTACTCGTGCATGACGAGACTTTATTCTCTTTGCCTTTTGCATAACGCACTCCTAAAGACTGTATTTATAATTAATAGGTACTCTGCAAGTCCATTTGAATCTCTTCCCAGTGATCCAGTGCGGCAGTCATTGCCATCGGGATCAATGACTTATCTCGGAAGAATGCTCTCTCCACTTCAGCAATAACTACCTCACGTGATTCGTTGTAATTGCTCTCAGCAATCTCTTGGCATTCGTAAACAAACTGTCCCATTCTACTCATTGTGTCACCATATTCAATAAAGAGGTTGTAAAGATTAGGATATACAATCCGTAGATTGCTCCTGATAATCGTGCGTACTGTTCTTGTGTCATCATATTAATCACTCCTTCGGTGAAATTTCATTACGGATAATTGTGTTAACTAACTCTTCGGCAATCAGTGACTTACCACCAATATGCCAAGGGTAAAGTGTATAGGGGATACTACCAGTACACCAGTTGTAGATGGTGACAATATCGGTCTTAGTATCAGTGGGGTCATCAGACAGTGGGTTTTGGTACTCAACCTTCATAGACCATTCACAGTTGACTTTCTCATCACGACCCATATCAACATAGGTCGGTTCACCCAGAACGGATACTAACTTGTCATAGGTGGTGTTGGTAGTGCTTTGACGGGAAGACCCGTTGGCATTCACATCAGTGGTATATTCAATAATATTCATAATCATTCCTCATTCTCAATACAAGTATTATAACACGAATGAACAAGGATTGTCAAGCATTATTTTAAGTATTATCACCATCGCGATATATGATGTCTGACTTGTCAAATATCTTTCGTTTGGCGCGATTCATCCATCCACCCTTCTCCCACGGGAGGGGAAGTGAATCTCCACATGCTTTCTCTTTCTCCATATGAAGGTTCATGTATAGCAGAAGGAACCCCATCATAACTATACAGAATCCTACAAACATATTAAAAATCTCGTACATAATCATTTACCTCTAGTATCTAAGTGTTTAATAAAAAAGTGGTATGTTGCGTCAAATAAACCAAACTGCGATAGACTAGGTTTGTCATGGTGGTTCTTATGATATAACTCACCTCCCCACATTATCGCACCTATAGTATTGTTCACTGGATTCCTATTCAGATGACCGATCATATTCAAAGTGACTTGGAAGATATAACAGAATGCAATGAATGACACCCATGCGGTTCCTAATCCTACCAAGAACATCAATGCACCTACCACAATACCCGTCTCCCAGTAGTACTTTGCTTGGAGTTGATAGACAGGATGTCTAAGCATCCATCTAGGAATCAGAGTCATCTTGGGTGGGTAATTGAATACTAAGAAGTTACGTAGAATACTATGAGCATTCCCATGTGGGTCTTTATCGGTATCAGTGTGTTTATGATGAGTCCTATGAGTAGATGCCCACCCCATAGATGGTGTCAATAAGAATGCGGCACAAAGAAACGCACTAATAGATTCAACTCTAAGACTTGGTTGCCAAGACTTATGTGAACAATACCTATGTTGGAATCCTGAGATTAAATATGCCGCGAGTAAATAGAAAGGCACAAACCAGACTGACAACTCTATAATAGAGTATGATGGCAACCATACAATAGCAAGAAGTACACACAACATATAGAATGTCGTATGCACGTATCCAGTTCTTTTACCTATCCAATTTGTTATCATTCCACCTCCAATATCAATGAAGAAGACCTGCCTCCAAAGGCAAATGAATTCTTCATCGCAAACTTATCTTTAACCTGTTTCTTGTATTTATAGACAAATTCGTGATCACAGTCATCTATATTGAAGTTCTTCGGTACCACTCCGTTGTAAAGACACATCAAACTATAGATTGTTTCGTTGATACCACTTGCCGCGAGAGAGTGTCCCACCTTTGACTTGAAACTAATCACGGGTACACTAGGCACAACTTGTTGAATTGCATTATACTCTAGGTCATCTCCCAATGGAGTTGATGTGCCATGAGCATTTACAAAGGCAATTTCTCCCGCAGAATCATTTGTTACGGATCGCATTGCCGCAAGTGATCCTGTACAGTTAGGGTCTGGTGCAGTAGGTTTACCAAGTGCTCCATCCGTATGATGAGATACGGTGTTGATGTATCCAATGATGTTGGCACCTCGTGCTCGTGCATCAGACTCTTTCTCTAATAACATGGCACCTGCACCCTCACCCATAATGAACCCATCACGTTTCTTATCAAAGGGTCTTGACTCGGTACCAAGTGCACCCAACTGACTGAAGATAAACATGTTGTCATCTACTGCGGGACTATCAGTACCACCCACAACAACAAACTTATGGGTATCTAGTAAATGCATCCCGTAGTCAATAGAATACAGACCAGTCGCACAGGCGGCATCCATACTGACACACGCACCACGGAAATCAAACACTTGACTGAGCATTCCTACAGTAAAGTCTTTTAGGTACTGCACTCCACTGCGGGGGGACAAACGTCTGCCACCTATCATCTTATCAAGGAAAGGTTTTGCCATAGTCTCTTGTTTAATAGCAACCGAACTGAAAACCACCGCAACATCAGTACTGTCAATGTCACCTATTGCCTGTTGCACAACATGAATAGCATTCTTAGATGCGGTAGATAGTGAAGCATGGGTAGTTTTACAAATCCCCTCGGGAATCACATAGTTTACTTCACGTGCTCTAAAACACTTATTCCCTTTAAGGGATTCTACGTCAGTCTCAAAGTCAATAGGTGGTTCATAATGATCATCAATCATATTCTCAAAACACTCCATCGGATATGTTCCAAGGGTGTCCACCAAACCTACACCAGTAACAACTACTCTATCTTTCATAATTACCTACCATTCACATCATGTACATGAAGTTGGATGATTGCGTAGTGTAACACCTTCATCAAGTCAGCACGATTGTAACCATTCTTGTTACCATACCGTTGGGCATACTTCATTATGTTACCGATACAGAAACCATCACCATGACCACCATCAATAATAAACTCAGTTGCTTGAAACTTATTCTTGGAGTAGTGTTCTCCATAGGTTCCATCAATATAATCCATTAGTTCGGTCATTGCCTTGTCTTCGGCATACTTGTATTCAATATTATGTTGCATTGATCCTTTCACGATTTTCCCTCAATTAAGTTATATAAGTGTACAGTATATCACCATTATGGCGAAAAGTCAAGTACTTGTTTCCATTTCACAAATCAGGTCTTGGATTGCTTCAAGTGCTTGGTCTTCTCTCTCACCATAATCCCCATAGGGAAACTTGAACGCAAGGGTAAACCTCGGACAGTTAGTCCAAGCAGTGTGCCAACAATGATGTTCTGGTTCGTCTACACGACCAAACCGATACCACCTTGCTTGCCACCCCTTAACATCTTTCTCTGTGATAATCTCATCTTTCTCTTTATCATAATAAGAGAAGTGACCATCACCGTCTTCTGACCAAGTGATAATCATCTGGTAACCATGCGCGTTCCAGTTCGTGTGCCAACCCACATACCCATTGGGAGGATAGTAGGATGTCAGGGAGTTGCCCTTGGCACCAAACATACGAACCAGTTCACTCTTAGTCAACATCTTCAATGGTTCAAATATCTCAGGATGAGACTTGGCACCGTGGGACACTTGAAACCCATATGCGTGTTCGGGAAACCCGATATGATCAGCACCCTTCCGAATCATCTCTTGAAGGTGTCGTGGTTCGCAATAGAACTTACCTCGTCCGATAGCAACTCCACCCTCGTTTGCCGACAACTCAGTCATCAGTTCACGATGAGGCAGAAACCTCTCAACAGTATCGTCAAGAAGTTTCAGAAAGTCCTTATTGCGAATCGTTATCTCACTCATCAAGTGCCTTCACTATATCAGGGAAGTGTTGACCAATAATATCCCAACACTGGTCTGCCACGATCATATGCTCCTTCTGTGTGCCATTTGCTCGTCTCAGGTCACAGTAATGAATCCAACTGCGTAGACTACCTGCCATATACAAGGTTGTCTCGGTCAGACCTTCGGGCAACAATGCCCGTGCCTGTTCCTTTGCGATGCCTAACTTCAACGCACCTTCGTATTCCTTCTTGGCCAAGTAACGAACCCTTGCTTGAGATCGGAACCACTCGTCCTTGAGATATTGGTCATCAGTCACAATAGAGTTCTGTCGGTTCTTCTCATCTTGGGTTCGGGTCTCACGAACCACATTAATGTTCTCACTCACCGCATACCGTTGGGAGAACTCTTGGAATGAAAACGAACGGTGACGGAGAATCTGCCGTGCGATATCACGAGTAGTCTTGATCTCCATTGTCATATGCACCATCTCAAATGGTGACCAGTGGTCTTCCTTAATTAGATAGCCCAAGAGTTTGGATGCGGTCTTGGTGTTGTTCTGGTT
>Ga0115572_10000975_pt1 | contig 23521 bp, 16 predicted proteins | sample COGITO_mtgs_1206_FD_88681 | JGI IMG/M metagenome (GOLD analysis project Ga0115572, IMG submission 88681) | Pelagic marine microbial communities from North Sea - COGITO_mtgs_120607 | ecosystem: Environmental > Aquatic > Marine > Epipelagic | place: Germany:Helgoland, sampling site Kabeltonne... | reverse complement strand
TTAGGGATCTGTTTTAAAATTTCTAAAACAAAAACCCAAAACTTCTGAACTGATGAAATCTGGGCACGTTCATCGGGAGAATGTGCGCCTCTAATATTTGGTCCAAAACTAATCATTTCCATATCAGGATAATTAGTTCCTAAAATACCACATTCTAATCCTGCATGACAAGCCGCAACATGAGGTTTCTCGTTATATAATTCTTCGTATAAACTTCTTAAAACTTTCAAAATAGACGAATCCATATCGGGTGCCCAACCTGGATAATCTCCAGAAAGTTCGACTTCACAACCGATTAACTCAAAAGTCGCGCGCAACATTGTTGCTAAATCAAATTTAGACGATTCTACAGAAGATCGTGTTAGACAGCCAATTTTTACCTTTCCTCCTTTAATACTAACGCGTGCGATGTTATTGGAAGTTTCAACCAATTCAGGAATATCAGGACTCATGCGATACACCCCATTCCATGCGGCATAAATAGCGCGAGTCAAACCTTCTTGAACTCCTAAATCCATAATCGTTTTAGGCGTCTCTATTTTGGTTAGCACCACATTGAAATCCGGCTCTAATGTTTTAAGCTCAGTTTGAATCGCTTCAATTTGAAGCCCCATTTCATATTTAAAAGCCTCTTCTTGAACTTTATCAATCGCTACAATCGCATTACTCTCTCTTGGTATGGCATTACGCAAACTTCCACCATCAATTTCGGAAATTCGTAATCCAAAATTTTGAAAAGCATCAAATAACAAACGGTTCATGATTTTATTGGCATTGCCAAATCCTTTATGAATATCCATTCCCGAATGTCCTCCTTGTAAACCTGTAACTTCAATAGAATAGCCAATTTTGATTTCTGGCGTGTCTTCTTCGTTGTAAGTTCCTATGGCTGTCACATCAATACCTCCTGCACAACCTACCCCAATTTCATCATCGTCTTCGGTGTCTAAATTCAACAGAATGTCGCCTTTCAATAGTCCTCCTTTTAAACCCATAGCGCCTGTCATACCTGTTTCTTCATCAATAGTAAATAGCGCTTCAATAGCTGGATGTGGAATATCGGTGCTTTCTAAAATTGCCATGATAGTCGCTACGCCTAGCCCATTATCAGCACCAAGAGTGGTTCCCTTTGCTTTGACCCAATCGCCGTCCACATACATCTCAATACCTTGTGTTAAAAAATCAAAAGTAGTCTCGTTGTTTTTTTGATGCACCATATCTAAATGCGACTGCATCACAATGGCTTTCCGATCTTCCATGCCAGAAGTCGCAGGTTTTCTAATGATCACATTTCCTACTCCATCTTCAATGGTTTCTAGGTTTAATTTTTTCCCAAAATCTTTCATAAATGCAATAACACGTTCTTCTTTTTTAGAAGGACGAGGAACGGCATTCAAATCTGCAAATTTATTCCAAAGGGCTTTGGGTTCTAGTTGACGTATGTCTTGGCTCATAATAGCGGAGTTTTTGAGGCACAAAGATACGGATTCCTTACCGATCATAAATTAAAATTATTACTTTTGAGTGATGTCTAAAAAAGGAAAAATCATTCTGGCGTTGAGTTTACTTCCTCAATACTTTCTTGTACAAGTTGCGAAGAACTACCCTGAATTTATTGAGACTTATTATAGTTTAGGTTTTTTTCCACTACTTTCTAAACTATTAAATATGGCATTTAAATGGGTTCCATTTTCTTTTGGCGACCTGTTGTATCTCGGTTTGATTATTTATATGATCCGTTGGGTGGTTATGAACTGGAAACGCCTGAGAATAGCCCCAAAAGCATGGAGTTTAGATGTTCTAGCCTTTGTGTCATTTTTCTATTTCATGTTTCATTTGTGTTGGGGTTTTAATTATTACCGTATCCCCTTGCATACGACACTAAATTTAAATTCAAAATACACCACCACCAAATTGAAATCGGTGACCAATCAATTGGTTACAAAAACAAATGCATTGCATCTAGAAATTACTCAAGATTCGTTGTTAAAAACTACCCTCCCTTACACGTTTGCTGAACTGACAGACATCAGTCAAAAGGGCTATTTTCAACTAGAAAAGGTATATCCAAATTTTAAATACAGGGGCAAAAACACTAAAAAATCATTATTTAGCACACCTCTCACTTATATGGGATTTGGTGGTTATGTGAACCCCTTAACTTTAGAAGCTCAGATTAATGCTGTGATGCCCGCCAATTCTATGCCTACTACTATTGCACATGAACAAGCACATCAACTGGGATACGCGGCTGAAAACGAAGCTAATTTTATTGGGTTCCTCGCTAATATCCATAACAAAAATCGCTATTTCAACTATGCGGGTTATAAATTTGCATTGCGCTACTGTTTACGAGAACTATCTAAAAGAGACGTTGAGGCTTATACGTTGATATCGCATAGCATTAACCCGGGAGTATTAGAGGATTTTCAAGAAACATTTGAATTTTGGAGTGCTTATGAAAATCCGTTGGAACCTATTTTCAAAGTATTTTATAGTCATTTCTTAAAAGCTAACAACCAAACCAAAGGGATTGAGAGTTATAATTATGTGGTAGCACTTTTGGTAGAGTATTTAAAAGATTGAATACTCTTTAAACTATTTTTAAATTAGATGTTTAGGATTATTTATTTCAACCTAAAAACACGAGCTATTTTCCTAAAAATTTATTAATTTTAACAGCGTTACAAAAGATTATAACTACATTGAAAAACGAACTTAAAACGATGTTATGATAAAAAAACTAATCCTACTTTGGAGTGTATTCGGAGTGTTTATACTTAATGCTCAGGAATATTTCCCCAAAAATGATGGTGTGAATTCTAAAAACACAAATTTCACTGCCTTTACTAATGCAAAAATCTTTATAACTCCATCCAAAAGTATAAATGAGGGCACCTTATTAATTCAAGATGGAAATGTTATAAATGTTGGAAAAACTGTTGCGATTCCAAAAAACACAGTAATTATTGATTTGAAGGACAAATCCATCTATCCCTCATTTATTGATCTTTACTCCGATTTTGGTGTTGCTAAACCCAAACGGAAAACTACTGGTGATCGCTCACCACAGTACAATGCCAACAGAGAAGGATTTTATTGGAATGACCACATCAGACCAGAACAAAATGCAATTGCTGATTTTAAATATGACGATAAGGCCGCTAAGTCCTTGTTAGAAGCTGGTTTTGGAGTTGTCAACACGCATTTACAAGATGGAATTGTCCGTGGAACTGGGGCATTAATTGCTTTAGATTCAAAAGGAAATAATGCACAACGAATTCTATCTGATCAATCGGTGCAGTATAGCTCTTTTTCAAAAAGTGTCCGTTCACGTCAGTCTTACCCCTCCTCTATTATGGGGGCTATGGCCTTATTGAGACAACTCAATTATGATGCAGAATGGTACGCCAAAGGAAACGTGAGCACCAAAGACCGGTCTATTGAAGCTTATAATCTAAATAAAAAACAAGTTCAAATTATAGAAGCTGGCAGCAGAGCCAATGCTTTACGCGCCGATAAGGTTGGGGATGAAATTGGCGTTCAGTATGTGATTTTAGGCGGTGGTGATGAATATGAACGCATTGATGCAATCAAAAACACCCAAGCGACCTTCATTTTACCGCTCAACTTTCCAAAGGCTTACGACGTTGAAAATACGTTTCTTACAAATTCTCTGGAGCTGGAAGCAATGAAAGAATGGAATCAGCGCCCTAGCAATCCAATGGTCTTAGCAACCAATGGCGTGCCTTTTGCCCTTACCACTAAAGGCTTGAAATCGATGAAAGACTTCAAGTCGAACCTAATGAAAGCCATTGATTACGGCTTAGATACAGTTAGTGCCTTGGATGCTTTAACCACCCAACCTGCTCAAATTTTAGGGAACTCAAAACTTGGGAATTTAAATGTGGGGAGTTATGCCAATTTCTTAATTACTTCAGGAGCTATTTTTGATGCAGAAACTACACTTTACGAAAACTGGGTCAATGGCTCTCGTACAGTGCTTGAAGATATCTCTAAAAAAGATATTAGAGGAAACTATAGCTTTACGCTAAATTCTGATACTTATGAACTCAAAATATCAGGAAAATTAAGCAAACTAAAATCCGAAATTACGTCAGATTCATTAAAACTCAGCAGTACTATAAAGTATGAAAAGGATTGGATGCATTTGATGTTTTCTTCAAAAGATACAACAAAACAAGATTATATTCGCGTAAATGCAAAAATCCTTCCTAACAACGAATCGATTTCGGGAACCGCTACTTTTCTAAATGGAGATACGCCAAACATAGAACTCAAACGTGTCGACACTTCTTCTCAAAAAAATACTGAGAATACGAACAAAAAAGAAGATCGCACTCCAAAAGTGCTCCCGGTGAGTTTTCCTAATGGCGCGTATGGGTTTACAAAATTACCTGAAGCTGAAACATTATTATTTAAAAATGCGACCGTTTGGACTAATGAAGCTGAAGGGATTCTAGAACATACAGATGTACTGGTTCAAAATGGGCGCATTTCAAAACTAGGTAAAAACCTCAAAAGCTCAAAAGCTAAGGTCATCGATGCTACAGGGAAACATTTAACTGCTGGAATTGTTGATGAGCACTCGCACATTGCGGCTGCTAGTATTAATGAGAGCGGTCAAAACTCGTCAGCGGAAGTTAGCATAGAAGACGTTATTGATGCCGATGATGTTGATATTTACAGGAATTTAGCGGGAGGGGTTACAACGATTCAAATCTTGCATGGTTCCGCAAATCCTATTGGAGGAAGATCAGCAATTATAAAACTTAAATGGGGTGAAACTGCAAAAAACTTAATTTATAAAGACACTCCAAAATTTATAAAATTTGCTTTAGGTGAAAATGTAAAGCAATCGAATTGGGGAAGCTTTAATCGTTTTCCTCAAACGCGTATGGGCGTTGAACAACTCTACATAGATTATTTTTCGAGAGCAAAAGCCTATGATGCTCAAAAGAAAAGTGGGAAACCGTACCGAAAAGATACGGAAATGGAAGTACTCGCCGAAATTCTAAATAAAGAACGTTTTATCAGTTGCCACTCTTACATTCAAAGTGAAATTAATATGTTGATGAAAGTTGCTGAGAAATTTGACTTCAACATCAATACATTTACGCATATATTGGAAGGCTATAAAGTTGCAGATAAAATGAAAGCTCACGGCGTTGGCGCATCAACCTTTAGCGATTGGTGGGCGTATAAGTATGAGGTCAATGATGCTATTCCACATAATGCTTCTATATTGAATTCAATGGGTGTAATTACTGCTATTAATAGTGACGATGCCGAAATGTCAAGACGTCTCAATCAAGAAGCAGCTAAAGCGGTGAAATATGGAGGGACATCTGAAGAAGATGCATGGAAAATGGTCACCTTGAACCCCGCAAAACTTCTCCATATCGACGATAAAGTCGGAAGTATAAAAGTCGGAAAAAATGCAGATTTGGTACTTTGGAGCGCGCATCCTTTATCTATTTATGCACAAGCAGAAAAAACCATAATTGAAGGGGTAACTTATTTTGATAAAGACCGAGACATACAACTTAGAAAAGCCATTCAAACAGAACGTAATGAACTTATTCTTATGATGTTAAAAGAAAAAAACAAAGGCATGAAAACACAGCCTGTAAAGAAAAAAGACAAACATCTTTTACATTGTGACTCCATAGATACAAATCAACTCTAAACACAAAAAAATGAAACTTATAAAACTCATAACTCTCATAACTGTTGGTGTATTTACAGTCCAAGCACAACAAACACCTGGCGCTAAACAATCAGAACCTATCGCTATTGTTGGCGGAACAGCTCATATTGGAAACGGCTCAATACTTGAGAATTCACTTCTTATTTTCGAAAATGGCGTCATAAAAAATGTCTCTGAATATTTAGGAACAGAAGACCTCACGCAAATGAAGGTTATAGATGCTAAAAACCAGCACCTTTACCCCGGATTTATTGTTCCTAACTCCACCTTAGGATTAATAGAAATCGATGCCGTAAGAGCTAGTGATGATGATGCCGAGATAGGAACTTGGAACCCTCATATTCGTAGTTTAATCGCCTATAACACAGAGTCTAAAGTGGTAGAAAGTATGCGGCCAAACGGTGTGCTTTTGGCACAAATTACGCCGAGAGGTGGTCGTATTTCTGGAACGTCTTCTATTGTGCAATTAGACGCTTGGAATTGGGAAGATGCTGTTCTTAAAGTAGATGATGGTATTCATTTAAATTGGCCTAACTCCTTTAGTCGTGGCCGATGGTGGCTAGGCGAAGATCCCGGATTAAAAAGTAATCCGAAATACAATAGTCAGATACAGGGTATTGAGGCCTACTTTAATGCGGCAAAAGCCAATACAAACACTATAAACACACCATTAAACGCTTTGCGTGGCGTATTTGACAAAACCAAAACACTTTACATTCACGTTAACGATGAAAAAGGTATTATCGATGCCGTTGAATTTTCAAAATCACAAGGGCTATCAAAAACGGTCATTGTAGGCGGATATGAAGCTTACAAAATTGCGTCCTATTTGAAAGAACACAATATTGCTGTTTTATTACAACGAGTTCATTCTCGACCAAATAACGATGATCATGATTATGATTTACCTTTTAAAATGGCACATTTACTTGTTGACGCTGGGGTTCTTGTGGGATTAGAGACCAGTGGAGATATGGAACGAATGAATTCTAGAAACCTCCCGTTTTATGCAGGAACAACAGTGGCACATGGTCTTACAAAAGCGCAAGCACTTCAATTGATAACCTTAAATACTGCTCAAATTCTAGGGATCGACCAAAACTATGGCTCCCTAGAGACTGGAAAAAGTGCTACGCTATTTATAAGTACAGGAGATGCCTTAGATATGCGCACAAACAATCTAACTCATGCTTATATTGATGGGCGGAGCATCAGTTTAGAAAGTCACCAAACAAAACTTTGGAAACGCTACTCAAAAAAATATGAAAACAATTAAAATTGTAACGCCATAAATAATTAAAAAAGTTCAAGCTTCGGTTTGGACTTTTTTGTTTACCCTTAAGAATTAAACACTATTTTTGTAGTATGGTTAAAACAATAAGCAGTCTTCAAAACCCTTTTATAAAACAACTGGTTCAACTCAAAGAAAAGTCGAAACTAAGAAAAAAAACAGGTCTTTTTGTTATAGAAGGTAAGCGCGAACTGTCATTAGCCATTAAGGGAAACTACAGCATTGAAACGCTTTATTATTATCCAGATTTATTTTCCGCTTCAGAAGCATCATCACTAGAAATTTATGGGATTGATATCATAGAAATTAGCAAATCAGTATATGAAAAAATAGCCCACCGCGAAACTACAGAAGGAATAGTTGCAGTAGCGAAAGCAAAAAGTTTTGAGTTAGCTAATTTAGAATTGAACTCTACATCACCATTAATTCTTGTGGCTGAAGCACCTGAAAAACCAGGAAATATTGGCGCTTTACTCCGAACAGCAGATGCAGCGAATGTAGATGCTATCATTATCTCTAACCCCTTAACAGATTTGTATAATCCCAATATAATTAGATCGAGTGTTGGTGGCGTGTTTACTGTGCCCATTGCGACTGGAACATCAGAAGAAGTAATTGACTATTTAAAACAACATGACATTTCCATCTACGCTGCGGTTCTTCAAGAGTCCGTTGCATACGATACCATAGATTTTAAAAAAGGATCAGCACTAGTTGTTGGGGCAGAATCAACAGGACTAAGCCAAGGATGGCGCACTGCATCAACAGCAAAAATTCGGATTCCGATGCACGGTAAAATTGACTCTATGAACGTATCCGTTGCAGCAGGGATTTTACTTTTTGAAGCCAAAAGACAACGAAAATCTAGCTAAGACGTACCGCAATCTTTTAAATTTATAGTGATTCATTAGGTGTTAAAACAATTTGTGTAAAAACTAAGTTTTGCTATTGCATGTTACGATTGATTGTAGTAAATTTAGGTTATGACAGGAGAAGAAGTCGCAAAGGAAAATGCAGCCATAGCTAAGGAGTACAAAGACCTGCTCAAAATTAGCTACAGAAGACTGTCTGCTCAAGATAAAAAACTAATCCGGAAAGCATTTGACGTTGCTGTTGATGCCCATTCAGATCAAAGACGAAAATCTGGGGAAGCTTATATTTTCCATCCTATTGCGGTAGCAAAAATTGTAGCCTCAGAAATTGGATTAGATGCTACATCTATTGCAGCGGCACTTCTTCATGACGTCGTTGAAGATTGCCCACGTTATTCGATTGAAGATATTCAACAATTATTTGGCGAAACTGTGGCTCGAATTGTAAATGGTTTGACTAAAATCTCTTCGCTAAATAAAGATATGAATGTATCAATGCAGGCGGAGAATTTTAGAAAAATGTTACTGACACTTCACGATGATATTCGAGTAATTATCATCAAAATTGCAGACCGTCTTCACAACATGCAAACAATTCATTCGATGCGAGAAGATAAACAACTAAAAATTGCATCAGAAACGCTTTATATTTATGCGCCTCTAGCGCACAAAATTGGATTGTATAACATCAAATCCAAACTAGAAGATCTCGCCTTAAAATATACCGAACCTGAAGTTTATAATGACATCTTAGTCAAATTAGAAGAAAGTAAAGAAGATCAAGATCTTTACATCAAGGATATTAGCAAGGTATTAACTAAAGCACTCAACAAAGAAAAAATTAAATATGTCATAAAAGGGCGTCCAAAATCAATTTTTTCGATTCGGAGAAAAATGCAAAATCAAGGAGTTTCTTTTGATGAAGTTTACGATAAGTTTGCCGTTCGAATTATATACACGTCAGATCTTAAAGACGAAAAATTTATTGCTTGGAAAGTATATTCGATTGTAACTGATCATTTTAGGCCTAATCCGATACGTTTAAGAGATTGGATTTCAGCACCAAAATCTACTGGTTATGAAGCCTTACATATTACAGTGATGGGACCAAAAGGACGATGGGTAGAGGTTCAAATTCGAAGTGAACGCATGAATGAAATTGCCGAAAAAGGCTACGCCGCGCACTACAAATACAAAGAAGGTGAACAAGAACAAGACGAAAATTTAGAAAGCTGGATTGGAAAACTTCAAGAAGTGATTGAAAATCCAGAATCAAATGCTGTAGAATTTGTTGAGCAATTTAAACTTAATCTTTATGCCAAAGAGATATTTGTTTTTACACCAAATGGCGATTTAAAATCACTGCCAAAAAATGCAACGCCATTAGATTTTTCATTTAGTATCCATACCGAAATTGGCATGAAAACTAGAGGCGCAAAGGTTAATGGTAAGTTAGTGCCTTTAAACCACATCTTACAAAGTGGAGATCAAGTTGATATTATTACTTCAGAGAATGCAAAACCTACTGTAAACTGGTTAGATTATGTTATCACTACACGAGCGAAAAGTAAAATAAAATCAGCACTAAAAGAAGATGAAAAGGCAATTGCTCATGAAGGAAAAGAAATATTACGCCGAAAACTAAAACAACTCAAAATTTCTTTAAACGAACGTTCAGTTAATGAATTAGTCAATTTTTTTAATCTCAATACGAGTCTAGATTTATTTTTTCGCGTTGGAATCGGCAGTATAGACAATACGATGCTCAAAAACTTTGCAGCTTCAAGGAGTAATGCTTTGGTGAGTTTTATTAAAAATAAAATCAACCGTACAAAAGGAACGCTCAAAGAAACGGTTGAAAAAGACGAAATCACATCCAAATACGATATGTTAGTATTTGGAAAAGAAGAAGAAACGTTAAGCTATAAACTTTCGACCTGTTGTAATCCTATTCCAGGCGATTTAGTTTTTGGTTTTTTGAGTATCAAGGAAGGAATCAAAATTCATAAAAAAACTTGTCCAAATGCCTTAAGTCTTCAATCAAATTATGCCTATAGAATTATGTCTGCCAAATGGATAGACTCCTCTCAACAGGTCTTTAAAGCCGTTATAAAACTTACAGGGATTGACAAACTTGGGTTGGTTAATTCCATCACAAAACTAGTTTCAGAAAGTATGAATGTTAATATTAAAACCATAAAATTTGACACCGATAGTGGTACTTTTAATGGTGAAATTGCTGTGGAAGTAAACAACACTAACTTTGTTGAAAAGCTCATGGAGCGCCTGCAAAAAATAAATGGTATAGAAAAAGTGTTTAGAGTCTAAAATTTAGCTTAAATTTGGCGGAAGTATGAGTAAAAAACCTAAAAATAAAAATCAAGAGGTTGTAAAAAATGTATTTACAAAATTCCTCGAAGATAATGGCCACCGAAAAACTCCAGAACGGTTTGCAATACTTCAAGAAATTTATGATAATAATGATCATTTTGACATAGAATCGCTCTATATCAATATGAAAAATAAAAATTACCGCGTTTCAAGAGCTACGCTTTACAATACAATTGAATTATTATTAGATTGTGCTTTGGTACGTCGGCATCAATTTGGGCAAAATCAAGCTCAATATGAAAAATCCTACTTTGATAAACAACACGACCATGTTATCCTAACGGATACTGGTGAAGTCTTTGAGTTTTGCGATCCTAGGATTCAATCAATTCAAAAGACAATAGAAGAGGTGTTTGACATCGACATTCAAAAACACTCACTTTACTTCTACGGAACAAAACGAAATACTAAAAATAACGATTAAATAGCATGGCAGTAGATTTACTACTTGGATTACAATGGGGAGACGAAGGCAAAGGAAAAATTGTAGATGTTTTGACCTCAAATTACAATATTATTGCACGATTTCAGGGAGGACCAAATGCAGGTCACACTCTAGTTTTTAATGGGATGAAGCATGTTCTTCATACAATTCCGTCTGGAATTTTTCATGAAGATGCTGTCAACTTAGTAGGTAATGGAGTTGTAATTGATCCCGTTATTTTTAAAGCTGAATTGGACAAACTTGCGGCGCAAAATGTAGATTATAAAAAAGCCTTGGTTATTTCTCGTAAAGCGCATTTAATTTTACCAACGCACCGCCTTTTAGATGCTGCATCTGAAACTGCAAAAGGGAAAGCCAAAATTGGATCAACACTGAAAGGAATTGGACCAACTTATATGGACAAAACTGGACGAAACGGCATTCGTGTGGGCGATTTAGAATTAGACAATTGGAAAGAAAAGTACCGTGCATTGGCTAACAAGCACGAATCAATGGTCGCTTTTTATAACGTTGACTTACAGTATAATTTAGACGAATTAGAAGCAGAGTTTTTTGAGGCGATCAAAGTCTTAAAATCTTTAAAATTCATAGATTCTGAAGAGTATTTACACCAAGCGCAACGCGACAATAAATCCATCTTAGCGGAGGGTGCTCAAGGGTCCTTATTGGATATTGATTTTGGAACTTATCCTTTCGTAACGTCTTCAAACACCACAGCTGCAGGCGCCTGTACTGGATTAGGAATTGCTCCAAACACTATAGGAGAGGTATTTGGAATTTTTAAGGCTTACACAACGCGTGTGGGTTCTGGCCCCTTCCCTACTGAACTGTTTGATGAGGACGGAGAAACTATGGGACGTGTTGGAAATGAATTTGGTGCTACCACTGGACGTTCTCGTCGTTGTGGTTGGTTAGATCTCGTAGCACTTCGCTATGCATGTCAAGTAAATGGTGTGACACAACTTATGATGATGAAAGCCGATGTGCTTTCTGGTTTCAAGGCTTTAAAAGTGTGTACCGCATACAACTATAAAGGTAGTGTGATCAACCATTTGCCCTACAACGTAGATCCTGAAAATGTCACGCCAATTTATACGGACTTTGAAGGGTGGAAAGAAGATCTGACCGCAATGAATAATGAGTCCACACTTCCAGCGGCATTAATCACTTACATCGATTTTCTTGAGAAGGAATTGCAAATTCCAATCAAAGTCGTTTCTGTAGGACCTGATCGCAAACAAACGATTTTTAGATAACAATTAAAAATCTATCCCTAGGATAGATTTTTTTTTAGGCTTAAAAACCGCTTAACTTTGATTTAAAGAACTCAATATTACCTATTTTTGTATCAAACCATATGACGTTGAAACATAAAAGTATTTATTATTTTATAGGGGTTCTGTTTTTTGCAGGGGCTGTGTTACATGCACAAGACCGTCGCAGAATAGAAATTGAACATGCCCCTTTTATGAGTTTTGATGAAGCGAAACCTGAGGCAACAATTCTAACAAGAGGCAACTCAAAACAGGTACATATCAAGCATGATGGTATAGAATTATGGTGTGATGAGGCGGTGTATTATGGCTCACAAGATTTCATAGAAGCCTATGGCAATGTTCATGTAAAACAGGGGGATACTATAAACATGACCTCAAAATATGTGGAGTATAGTGGTAAAACACAACTCGCCTTTGCGAGTGGCTCAGTTGTGTTAACAGAACCCAGTTCCAAGCTTACAACGGACACATTATACTTTGATCGCGTTAAGCAACAAGCATTTTACCGCAGCTTTGGAAAAGTCGTTCGCGATACTACAGGAACGATTACGAGTACTAGAGGACGTTACTATATGAATTCTAAAAAATATCGTTTTGTAAATAACGTGAAATTAGTAAACCCAGAGTACGTTATTGAATCTAATCAACTCGATTTTTATTCACTTTCAGGGTATGCCTTTTTATTTGGACCAACAACAATCACTAGTGAAACTAGTGTAATTTATTGTGAGCGTGGGTTTTACAATACCCAAGACGATACTGGATATTTTGTAAAAAAATCTAAAATAAATTATGATGAACGTATTGTTGAGGGCGATAGCATATATTTTGATCGCGGCGAAAGTTTTGCCTCTGCATCCAATAACATCACCATTACAGACACCTTAAACAGCACTATTGTTAAGGCCCATTATGCAGAAGTTTTTAGAGCTAAGGATTCTGTATTTATGACCAAACGTGCACTAGCCATTACCGTTCAAGAAAATGACTCAATTTTTGTACACAGTGATACTTTAATGGTTACAGGAAAACCAGAACATAGAATAACACGCGCCTATTATAATGCCAAAATATTTAAGTCTGACTTAAGTGGTAAAGCGGATTCTATTCACATGAACCAAAAAACAGGGCTAACTCAACTTATAAATTTAGATCGTAATGTGACAAAGGATCCATTTTATAAAGTAAAACATCCCATTTTATGGAATTTTGAAAATCAAATCACAGGCGATTCAATTCATTTAATTTCAAATCCAAAAACCGAAACTTTAGATTCCCTAAAAGTCTTTGACAACGCTTTCATAATCAGTAAAGACAGCTTAGGAGCGGGCTATAATCAGATATCGGGGAAAAAATTATTTGGTCTGTTTGAAAATAACGCTTTATCAACCATAGATATCATTAAAAATGCAGAGTCCATTTACTATCTCCGCAATGATGAAAATGAGTTAGTAGGCATTGATAAATCAAAATCTGGATCCATTAAAATATGGGTTTCAGGAAATGCTATTGATGAACTGCGTAAATTCAATCAAATTGGTGGAAAAACACATCCCGAAAGTGACTTTAAGGACAATGAAAAGATTCTTAAAGGCTTTCAATGGCGCAATTCCGAACGTCCAATAAGTGTAGAGGATTTATTTAAAGATGACCCTCCTTTGGAACTTCCAATAATTCAGGGCTTAAAGGCATATAGTCCTCAAGAAGAATTCTTTGATCCAACCTTACTCAAACGGATAGAAAACGCCCAACCAAAACCGTCTGAAAATACAAAGCTAAACAAAGAAAAACCTAAAAATAAAGCGGCAAGAACTTTACCAAATAAGTTTAAACGCAATCGAAAACAGTTAAAAAAACCACTTAAATAACCTTGAATACTTCGGATTTTTATAAGCATCAAGCACAAACGACTCCACATCCGTTAGCGATGGAGGTTTCGCATGCAGAAGGGTCTTATATTTATGATGAAGATAAAAAAGCATATTTAGATTTTGTGGCGGGGGTCTCTGCTTGTAGTTTGGGGCATCGCCATCCAAAAGTCGTTGCTGCTATCAAAAAGCAGTTGGACACCTACATGCATGTGATGGTCTATGGCGAATATATCCAATCTCCTGCGGTAAAATTAACCAAATTACTAGCCGCTCATTTACCACCAAATCTTGACAAAACATACCTTACAAATTCAGGGACAGAAGCCATTGATGGTGCTATGAAACTCGCCAGACGTTTCACAGGACGTTCTGAAATTATTGCTGCTAAAAATGCTTATCATGGCAATACTATGGGCGCTTTAAGCATTATGGGGTATGAAGAACGAAAACATCCCTTTCGACCACTTATACCAGACATTCGATTTATAGAATTTAATGCCCTTGCAGACCTTTCAAAAATCACTACCAAAACAGCAGCCGTTATTTTGGAAACCATTCAAGGTGGTGCGGGTTTTATTGAACCCAAAAACGGATATCTAAAAAAAGTTCAAGACCAATGTAATGCTGTAGGTGCACTTTTAATTTTGGATGAAATTCAACCTGGAATAGGAAGGACAGGAAAATGCTTTGGTTTTGAACACTACGACTGTATTCCAGATGTGGTTGTAACTGGAAAAGGACTGGGTGGCGGTATGCCAATAGGTGCTTTTACAGCGTCTAATGCGATGATGGACAGCTTATCGGACCACCCTAAACTAGGGCATATCACAACTTTTGGTGGGCATCCTGTAATTGCAGCAGCAGCTTTGGCAACCCTTGAGGAAATTACAAGTAGCACTTTAATTTCAGAGACTTTAGAAAAAGAAGCACTACTACGTAAGCACCTAAACCATCCACTGATAAAGGAAATAAGAGGAAAAGGATTAATGCTAGCACTAATGGTTGATTCACCAGAGATCGCTAATAAACTGGTTTTACAAGCAAAGGAGGACGGTTTAATTTTATTTTGGTTGCTCTATGAACCCAAAGCAGTACGAATTTCACCTCCACTTACAATTTCTAATGAGGAATTGATTAAAGGCTGTTCCATTATTATCAATATCCTAAATTCCTTCTAAACAGCACTGTTAATTATTTTGTTGAAAACATTAAAGACAACTTAGTGTTTCGAGCCGATATACTATTAAATTTAATAGTACAAAAAATAATCATTTATGGAGTTCAGTAAATCTGACGAAAATGAAGAAGTAACCCTCTCAAAATTTGAGTCAATGTTAAAAACCAATAGCGTTTTTTTCTTTGATTCTAATGAATTTGAAAACATTATCCACCACTATTTAGAGAGTGGTAAAATTGCTTTGGCTAAAAAAGCAATTAAACTAGGCTTGAGTCAGCACCCAGCTTCATTAAACCTAAAATTATTTAAAATTGAAACCTTAATTTTCGAAAATAAATTAAATGAAGCCGATCGTCTTCTTTCTCCTCTTTTCGAGATCGAGCCTAATAACGAGGAGCTTTACATTCAAAAAGCAAATATTTATTCCAAAAAAGACCAGCACGAAAAAGCAATAGAGGTCTTTAAAAAAGCTATCGAAATTTCAGATACGAGTGCCGATCTCTACTCCTTAATTGGTATGGAGTATTTATTTTTAGATCAGTATCAAAATGCAAAACAAAACTTTATAAAATGTATTGAATTGGATATAGAAGATTATTCTGCGCTTTACAACATTATTTATTGTTTTGACTTTTTAGATGAAACGGAAGAGGCGATTGATTTCCTGAATGCATATCTCGACAAAAACCCCTACAGCGAAGTCGCATGGCATCAACTTGGTCGGCAATATATTGAAACCAAACAGCCTGAAAAAGCGCTTGCAGCATTTGATTTTGCCATCATTTCTGATGATACATTTATTGGTGCATATCTAGAAAAAGCAAAAGTATTAGAACAGTTAAAACGCTATGAAGACGCTATAGAAAATTATAAAATTACTATTGCTATTGAAGATTCTACAGCCTATGCTTTTATTAAAATTGGCTATTGTTATGAACGCCTTAATATGCCGGATTTAGCCCTGCAACATTACTATCAAGCTGTAAAGGAAGACCCCGCTTCCGATAACGGTTGGATGCGCATTACTAAATTTTTTATAGCAAAAAAAGACTACCAAAAAGCCTTGTTTTATATTCAAAAAGCGATTGACATTGACACCAATTGCGCTGCCTACTGGTTGTTGTATGCTACTATCAATGAGCGTCTTGCTTTGTTAGAAGACGCTGAACATGGCTATAAAAAAACGATTGAATTGGGCGAGTATGAATTAAGTACTTGGTTATCACGAGGCGATATTTTAATCAAACTAGGAGCTTATGAAGCGGCAAAATTAAATTTTGTGCAAGCACTAGAGTACCATCCTAAAAGTGAAGAACTCGAATTTCGACTTTCAGGGGTTTGTTTAAAACTCAATAACACAGAAGCGGGCTATGCACATCTTTTGACAGGTCTACATATCAATATGGATCACGTTTTTATTTTAGAAGAATTATTTCCTGATGTTTACCACCGAAAAGCTGTCCTTCAATTAATTGAAAATTTTAAAAATTCTTACGAGTAAAGTTTATATCTTTACTAGCATTCTTAAGAATGGAAAGTTAATAACCCACTTTAAATTTTTGTTATCAAACGTATGAACCGATCTCCACTAGATTATATCCTAATTGCGCTTAAAGGCATGGCTATGGGTGCAGCTGATGTTGTTCCCGGCGTATCAGGAGGTACAATTGCTTTCATTTCGGGGATTTATGAAGAACTTATTGAGACTTTAAATACGATTAATTTTTCGCTTTTAAAAACACTGCGGTCTGAAGGCGTAAAAAGCACTTGGAAAAAAATAAACGGAAATTTTTTGTTGGCCCTATTGTCGGGTATTTTTTTGAGTATTATTTCATTAGCAAAAGCCGTCGAATGGTTATTAGAACACCAACCCATTTTACTGTGGTCGTTCTTTTTTGGATTGGTTCTGGCTAGTGTGTTATACGTTGGAAAACAGATAAAAATTAAGGCTTCAGATTATAAAATAGGCATAGCAATGGCCATTGGAGCCCTAGCGGCATATTTCATAACCACCCTTAACCCTGCTGAAACTTCCGTTACAAATTTATTTCTGTTTTTTGCAGGAGCCTTGGCAATTTGCGCGATGATATTACCAGGTATTTCTGGAGCTTTTATTTTGGTAATTATAGGCGCTTATGGCCCTGTTTTGGAAGCCCTCAACACTAGAAATTTCAAAACAATATTGATTATAGGAGCTGGTGCTGTTGTAGGGTTGCTATCCTTTTCTAAACTACTAAAATGGCTCTTTGAAACATATAACCGTTTGACTTTAGCTATTATTACAGGATTTATGATGGGCTCATTACCCAAAATATGGCCTTGGAAGGTCGTTTTAACCTACCGAACAAACTCTAAAGGCGTCCAAGTCCCCTTAAATGAACACAGTATTTCCCCCTTTAGTGTAGAGGGCGACCCGCAGCTTTTACAAGCAATCGGACTGATGCTTTGTGGAGCTTTGCTCATTTTAGGTCTTGAAAAAGTAAGTGCAAAAAAACACCGTCTTGAATCCTAATCGTAAACATATAAATCCTTTTCTCTTAACCCTTAAAGGCGTGGTAATGGGGGCTGCCAATAAGGTCCCTGGGGTTTCTGGAGGAATTGTCGCTTTTGTGATGGGCTTTTATGAGGAGTTTATTTATGCCTTACAGAAATTTAATATTAAAGCTGGAAAACTCTTTTTTAGTGGACGTTTCAAACAATTTTACCAGTATGTAAATGGGCGGTTTCTGTCTCTACTTTTTTTGGGGATGCTGATTAGCTATTTTAGTGTTTCTAAGCTTTTGGATTACCTTATTGAACGCCACGAACTCTATGTGTGGAGTGTCTTTTTTGGAATGATTATAGGGTCTATATTTTATATATACAAAGATTTTACCTCTTGGAACTCAAAAACAATACTGTGTGTTTGTTTAGGAATTCTTGCGGGATTAAGCATTAGTTTTCTGAGTCCAGCAACACAAAATGACAATTTGTGGTTTGTCTTTTTATGCGGGATAATTAGCGTAACAGGCATGGCTTTACCGGGGTTTTCGGGTTCTTTTATTTTGATATTATTAGGCAATTATGTCTTGTTATTGGTGGATGCGGTCAATGCACTTTTTGATACATTTGTATTTCTAGGCTCTGGAGATTTTAGTTTTTTGACAGATGAAACCCATTTAAGACTTTTGAAAGTTTTAGTTGTTTTTACATTGGGTTCTATTGTAGGACTAATTAGTCTTTCACATTTACTCGGTTATATATTAAAGCATTACAAGTTGAACACACTAGCCCTAATAATGGGATTCATAACGGGCTCACTTGGCGTCGTCTGGCCTTGGAAAGAAGCACTTTTTAAGACCGACAACTTAGGGGCGTTTATAAACGATTCGAATGGCGCTTACATTATTGAAAATTATCAACGCTATATTCCTGAATTATCCTTACAGACTGGATTTGCTTTGCTATGTATTTGTAGTGGAGCAGCGCTTGTTTTGGGGCTAGAATGGTACGGCAAACATCGAAAACACATAAAATGAAAAACTTTGGACTGTTAGGTAAAAATATAGACTACTCGTTTTCGAGAGGGTATTTTAAAAACAAATTTGAAACGCAGCAATTAGACTGTGCTTACAGTAATTTTGATTTGGAAACCATTGAAGATTTCGAAACCTTGAAAACTTCTGGCCAACCATTATCTGGACTTAATGTCACGATACCGTATAAAGAAGTGGTCATTCCATTTTTAGATGCTATGGATTCAGACGCCCAAGCGATTGGAGCTGTAAACACTATAAAAATTGAAAACGGAAAATTAACAGGCTATAATACCGATCATTTTGGATTTGAAAACAGTCTAAAACCCTATTTAAAACCCCAGCACAAAAACGCCCTCATTTTAGGGACTGGAGGCGCATCAAAAGCGGTTGCATTTGCACTAAAAAAATTAGGTATTCCTTATGACTATGTTTCAAGAACTCCATCGGATGGAATCAAACACACCTACGAATCCATTGCAAAAGAAGGCCTTAAAAACTATCAAATCATTATCAATTGTACGCCAATAGGTACATTTCCAAACCTCAATGCATGTCCAGCTCTACCTTATGATACCTTGACGGCTAATCATCTTCTTTACGATTTAATTTATAACCCCGAGCAAACCTTATTTCTTAAAAACGGAAAAACGCAAAACGCCACAACTCTAAACGGTCTTGAAATGCTGCGTTTACAAGCCGAAAAATCTTGGGAGATTTGGAATTCTTAGTTAAGATACAATTTTAGTAATTAGATAATTTGTAATTTTAAAGGATAATGTTATATTTAGCATATAAACACCTAAAACATTGAAAGATATGTCAGAGCACGATAACCTGCAAGATGCAGATGGAGATCAAAAAATCAACACGCCCCAAGACGAAAGTACTATAGAGAAAACGACTGCAAAAAAGAAAAAACCTTCGAAAAAAAACAGTACTAAAGATGCATCTAAGACCGCAGAAAAAACTACGGAGCTAGCAACTGACATCGCTGTTGAAGCCGTCACGGAGCCTACAAAAAAAGACCCTACTGAAATTGGGGCTGAGACCGTTGTGGACTCGCCTAATGAAGATGCCGAAAAATCCACAAAAAAAGCTATTGTTGAAGCCGATACGTCCTCTACTGAACTATATACTGCAACGTCTGAAGCGGCATCTGCTGAACCAAATGAAACCACAACTCCTAAAGCCCCGGCTACGCCGTATGAGGACCTTTCATTAGAGGCCTTAATAAGTGAGTTTGAACGCTTATTGAAAACCGAGAACATTCAAACGGTTCGTAATGCAATCAACGACGTCAAAAACAATTTCAATGCTAAGTTTAGCGTTTTAATTGCTGAAAAAAAAGAAGCCTTTTTAGCCGAAGGAGGAAACAGTATTGATTTCGAATTTTCTAGTCCTTTGAAAAAAGAATTCAACGCCTTATCCAAAACATTTAGAGAACGGTACCAATCTTTTCAAAAAAACAAAACCGAACAACTCAATCAAAATCTTGAAACTCGGCTTCAAATTATTGAAGAAATAAAAGGGTTGATTAATGTTGAAGGCGATATTCACTCCTCCTACAAAACGTTTAAAAATTTACAAGAACGTTGGAGAAATACAGGGCAAATTCCCGCAAGCGAAAACAACAATACTTGGAATAATTACCGCCACCACGTAGAGATTTTTTACGGCTTTTTACACCTAAATAGAGATCTAAGAGATTTAGATTATAAACATAATCTAGAACAAAAACAGAAAATTATTATTCGTACCGAAGAGTTAGCTAAAGAAACAAATTTAAACAGAGCGTTTAGAGAATTACAAGCCCTTCATAAAATTTGGAAAGAAGAATTAGGCCCTGTGGCTAAGGCGTATAAAGATGAACTCTGGGATCGATTTAGCGCTGCTACTAAAGTTATTAATGACAAACGCCAGGACTACTACAGTCAGTTAGAAGAACAGTTTGAAAAAAATCTAATTGTTAAAAAAGACCTCATTGCAAAAATTGAGGCGATTTCCGAAAAATCGATTACGTCTCACAAAGAATGGCAGGCAAACATCAAAGCGGTAGATGCACTTAGAGACGCTTTTTTCAAAGCCGGAAAAGTACCTTCAAAATTTAATGAACAAACATGGTCTAGTTTCAAAGCAGCGACTAGAGTATTTAATAAAAATAAAAATAATTACTATAAAAATTTAAAGAAAGAGCAATCAGCAAACTACCATAATAAATTAGAATTAGTAGAAATTGCGGAACAAAACAAGGACAGTGAAGACCTGGAAACAACCTTAGTTTTGATGAAGGACATTCAAAACAAATGGAAAACTATAGGGCATATTCCTCGAAAAGATAGCGACAAGTTATGGAAACGTTTTAGAACGGCTTGTAATGCATTTTTTGACCGTTATCACGAACAAAAAAACAAAGGATCAGATGCTGAAATTATAGCATTAGAACAAAAAAACAAGCTTTTAGACACCCTTAAAGCGTTTGAGTTAAGTGATGACAAGGCAAAAAACCTAGAGGCTTTAAATGAATTTTCCAAAGCGTGGAAACAGCTTGGACAAGTGGTTCAAAACAAGCGTTTTATAGATGGTAAGTTCTATAAAACACTCGATGGATTCTATTCAAAACTTGGTTTAGAGAAAGCGGAATTAGACGACTTAAAATATTCTCTTAAACTAGAAACTTTAGCACAAGACCAAAAATCATTTAATAATGAGGTTACTTTCATTAGAAAAAAGATGGATGAGCTTAAAAGTGAAATTAATCAACTGGAAAACAACCTTCAGTTTTTCTCTAATGTAGGCGAGGACAATCCTTTAGTGAAGGAGGTTCATAAAAATATTGCAAAGCACAAAACGGCTCTAGAAACGTGGACAGCGAAATATTCAAAAATTAAGAAATTGTTGTCCTAGACTATTACAGTTGTTTAGCCTCTTCCCAATAGACATCCATTTCTGCAAGGGTCATTTCTGAGAGTGGTTTTTGTAAAGCCTTGGCCTTAGTTTCTAAATGCTGAAACCGTTTTATGAATTTTTTATTGGTACGTTCAAGGGCATTTTCTGGATTAATTTTTAGAAAACGTGCATAATTGATTAAGGAAAATAACACATCTCCAAATTCATCTTCGATCGCGTCTTGATTTTTATTTTCAATTTCAACTTTCAATTCACCGAGCTCCTCCTCTACCTTTTCCCAAACTTGGTCTGAGTGTTCCCAATCAAAACCAACTCCTGCCACTTTTTCTTGAACTCGACTGGCTTTGACCAAGGCAGGTAAACTTTTGGGCACCCCTTCTAGAACACTGGTTTTACCTTCTTTGAGCTTGAGATTTTCCCAGTTTTGCTTTACTTCATTTTCGTCTTTGACTTTCACATCACTATAAATATGGGGGTGCCGATGAATGAGTTTTTCGCAAATGCTATTACTTACATCTGAAATATCAAAATCTTTGGTTTCACTACCAATTTTAGAATAAAACACAATATGTAACAACAGATCGCCCAATTCATTTTTAACTGCGTTCAAATCCGCATCTAAAATAGCATCGCCAAGTTCGTAGGTTTCTTCGATAGTGAGTGGACGAAGGCTTTCCATCGTTTGTTTTTGGTCCCATGGACACTGTTCACGAAGTTCATCCATAATAGTTAACAAACGGTCAAAGGCTTGCAATTGATCGGCTCTAGTGGTCATTTTTAGTATTTAAATTAAGTTTGGAAAGGCGGGTTTGACAGGCCTTAAATTCTGTTATAATGGCAGCTACAATGGCAGATACGGGTTCAATAGTAGTAATCAATCCTGAAATTTGTCCAATTTCCAGTTCGCCTTGTTCTAAATCCCCTTCGAACATCCCACGTTTTGCACGAGCACGTCCAAGAAATGCTTTTAGTTTTTCTGTTGAAGGCGCAGTTTTGTATAGCGCTTGTAACTCTTCATAAAATTTATTTTTCAAAAGCCGTACCGGTGCTAGTTCTTTAAGGGTTAATTGGGTATCTCCTTCTTTTGCTAAAACCACCGCTTGTTTAAAAGCCTCATGTGCAGAGGATTCTGTACTAGCAACAAAACGACTTCCAATTTGAACACCATCGGCACCTAAGGCCATAACAGCCATCATGGCATTGCCTGTTGCAATACCACCTGCTGCAAGCAAAGGGACTTTAACATGAGCTCGAAGTATCGGAATTAAGGTTAGTGTGGTGGTTTCATCACGGCCGTTATGACCGCCGGCTTCAAAACCTTCGGCAACAATCGCATCTACTCCAGCGTCTTGAGCTTTAAGTGCAAATTTTAGACTGCTCACCACATGAACAACTGTGATATGGTGGTTTTGGAGCCATGAGGTCCAAGTTTTTGGATTCCCTGCAGATGTAAACACTATGGTTACGCCCTCTTCAACAATAATATCCATCAACGCTTCAATATGAGGATAGAGCAATGGGATATTAACCCCAAAAGGTTTTGAGGTCGCTTTTTTGCAGTTTCGAATGTGTGTTCGCAGCACTTCTGGGTACATGGATCCGGCACCAATAAGGCCCAAAATTCCGGCATTACTCGATGCAGAAGCCAGTTTCCACCCACTATTCCAAACCATTCCAGCCTGAACAATAGGATACTGAATTCCGAAAAGTGTGGTCACTCTATTTTGCATTTATTTTTAATACGTTACGAAATTACCCCCGAACCTACCAATTCATCGCCTATATACCACGCTACAAACTGGCCTTCAGTAATGGCAGATTGTGGCGAATCAAACGCCACGTATAGCCCAGCTGTGGTCGCATATAAGGTTGCCGTTTCTAAGGACTGACGGTAACGAATACGTGCCATCACTTGTAGAGATTGCCCTATTTTGAGTTCTAAATCGGGCCGGACCCAATGGATTTCTGAGGGATGTACCAACAATACGGAGCGGTACAAGCCAGGATGGTTTTTGCCCTGACCGGTATAGATTATATTTTC
>Ga0115572_10000970_pt1 | contig 23583 bp, 17 predicted proteins | sample COGITO_mtgs_1206_FD_88681 | JGI IMG/M metagenome (GOLD analysis project Ga0115572, IMG submission 88681) | Pelagic marine microbial communities from North Sea - COGITO_mtgs_120607 | ecosystem: Environmental > Aquatic > Marine > Epipelagic | place: Germany:Helgoland, sampling site Kabeltonne... | reverse complement strand
GTTTCATATAAAAACTTACGGTTATTTTTTTGCGTTGCACTAATTAAATCTTGGTAATAAGTATACGAGCTGGTTGTGGCTTTTTTATTAGCAGCAACTACGTGGAAACCGGCATTTAAAAAGTCAACATATTGGCCAGCCAAAGCATCAGAGGAAGTACAATCAACCAGCACCGGATTGATTAAATGATTTTGCTTTACAAATTGTTCAACCAATTTCAAATCAAAAGCTTGCTCTGATTCTGCAAGCTTTTGCTGCCAATCACCAAATTGCACCCCTTCACTGTCTAAATGAAGTTGACGAGAGTTAGCGACACCATACAAGTTAAGTTTAATGTTACGTTTTTCAAGCCACGCTTGCTGGCGCTCTAACTGCTGAATTAGCTCTTGCCCAACTAAGCCACAACCCAGTAAAAATACATCAATTGATGGGACATGAGTAAAGAAGTTTTCGTGGCACACTTTAACTGCATCGTTACACAATTCACCGTCAATAACTGCTGAGATAGCACTTTCTGTCGAATCTTGTGCAATTGCAACAATGTTTACCTGTGCTTGCGCTAAAGAGGCAAAAAACTTAGCAGCTAAACCTTTGTGCGCGCGCATGTTGTCACCAACGAGCGTAACAATCGCTAAATTACGCTGTACTTGTACTGGTTCAATTAAGCCCGCTTGCGACTCTAGTTCAAAAGCCGTTTGTAAAGCTTCAAGTGCAAGAGCTAAATCTGATTCATGAACACAAAAACTGATACTAAATTCACACGACGACTGCGTGATTAACACGATAGACACGTTATCATGGGCAAGTGCATTAAATACCTTTGATGCCATACCTACTTTACCTTTCATGCCAGGGCCCGACACCGTTAACATAGCAAGATCTTGTAAGCTAGACAGCGCTTTTACCGGTTCATCTGATGAGTAATCATTACCAATTAATGAGCCTTGCGCCTCTGGGTTATGCGTATTTTTAATTTCACATGGCACGCCCGCTTTAGCGCACGGTAAAATGGTTTTCGGGTGAAGTACTTTGGCACCAAAATACGACAGCTCCATCGCTTCTTTATAAGATAAGAAATCGACCTTAGTTGCCTTTTTAATATAGCGAGGATCTGCATTATAAACGCCATCTACATCAGTCCAGATTTGGCACACATCGGCTTCTAAACACGCTGCTGCAATTGCCGCAGAGTAATCAGAGCCATTACGGCCAAGTGTTGTTAGCTCACCTTGTTCATTGCTTGCCGTAAAGCCAGGCATGATATAAATACTGGCAGGGCTTTCTTTTAACGCCGCTTGAAAACGAACCTTACTTGCAGCTAAGTCAGCTTCAGCATCAATATGACCACCTGTAGAAGCAATACAAGCTGTTGCTTCTAAATAACGTGCACTGTGCGAGCCCAATAAACACTGCATTAGTGACACACTCACACGCTCACCAAAACTAATAACATACGCACGCACTTGATCAGGGCAACATTTAATAAGTTTTACGCCTGCCAGTTTATTGCTTAATTCATCCAGATCAGGCCAGTTCTCGACTTGACCAAAATCGGCTTCTACCGCACTTTTTAAACTTTCACAACGCTTTGTTAAAGCTTGCCATTGGTCGCTGTAATCAAGCCCTTGCTCTGCACTACTTGCCAGTGCAACTAAAGAGTCTGTCATTCCGCCTGGTGCTGACAGCACCAATAACATTTCATCTTTTAACTGTGCTTTAACCAACTGAGCTACCTGTTGTAAACACGCAAAGTCGGCGAGCGATGACCCACCAAATTTTAATACTCGCATTTTTTATGTTTCCTCATCCCATAAAACGAAAAAAGGCCTGTGTTCTTAGTGAACACAGGCCTTTAAATTTGTTGCACCGACCTATGCCACTATCCAGTAAGAATGGTGGTTGTAATAATAATGGTCAGTACGTGATTATTTGTTTTCATAGCCTTTAGACTGCACTAAAGGAGGCTATACTGTCAACCCTACATAAAAAGATAAATTATGTCTTTTGGTTATATTAAGAACTATCTAATACCAAATTTATGCAAAACTTCTTTCAACCTTGGTTTATCTATTGGCTTGTGAATAAAGTCAATCGCCCCCAATTGAGTGACGCGTAGCTTCATTTTTTCTTGAATATCGGCTGAAATAACTAAAACAAAACACTCAATTTTTTGTGCTTTTATAGCTTCTAATACCTGCACGCCATCTACTTCAGGCATGGTTAAATCAAGACACAGTAGGTCAAAGCTCTGGGTCTTCATAAATTCAAGTGCTTCTTTACCGTTTTTAGCCTGCTTGATATCTGCATCAATACATTCATTTAAACAGCGCACTACTTGCTTACGTGCTACAGTTGAGTCGTCACAGACTAATACAGAAAAATTCATACCTTTAACTACTAGTTTAAGAATAAAAAAGTTAATAAGTGGATCATACACTCATTGCGTTTTGACAAGTGATTATAGATTTTATATCACAAATAATAAAATGAGATAAGCTTAAGTTTTTGCTAAAAAAAGAAAATTTCCTTACTTTGTTGCTTAATAAACAATTCTTTTATTTATTTTTATACGTTTATTAGCTAACTTTAATAAAAGCAAAACGTAATTCAATTGCCACCAAGGAGCTATGGACAATCCATGCTACAAAAAAGTCTCTCAAAAAAGCTATTGACCAGCGTATTATCTGTCTACTTTTTACTTACATTTGTCGTCACTTGCGGCCAAGTAATTGCTGAATATATCAATACTAAAGATTACATTCGCAACGAGCTAACTACGTTACAAAAAACTTTTAGCCGTAGTTTAACTCGCGCAATTTGGGAGTTAAACACAAAGCAAACCATCACAACAGCTGAAGGGCTGCTTGCGATCCCAATGATTGAGGGCATTATTGTACGCGATGATAGTGGTGAAATAATTTCACAACTAGGCCGCTCATTAGATATACGAGAACTATACAGCCAGCAGCTTGTTCAAGAAGAGGCCATTATTGAAGATACGCCTTCAGGTTTATTTGGTTACACTTTCCCCTTAATTTTTGAATTCTCAGGACGCGCTACCCAAGTAGGTGACGTGACTCTTTTCTCTAGTAGAGAAGTTGTCTTTAGCCGAATTATGATCTCAATTTACTTTTTAATAGGTAATGCGATGATCAAAACCACATTTTTGATCATTCTATTTTTAATGGCCTTTAGGAAGCTTTTGACCGATCCTCTTGCTCAATTAACAGAGCAAATAGAAGATTTAGAACTGAACGATATTGAAGGACAACACATCAATATTGAGACAACTGAACATAACGAATTAAAAGTTATGGAGCAGTCTTTCAATACATTGATAGATAAAGTAGTGCAATACCGTAAAGAACTTGAGCACACTCAAAAAGAACTTATTATCAGTAATGAAAAGCTTGACCAACAAAATCTACAGTTAGAGCAGGAAGTGGCACGAAAAACCTCTAATTTGAGCCAAGCAATGATGGACTTACAGCAGCAAAAGTATGAGCTTGAAAAACAAAAGCTTACATTGACTGAAGAAGTTGATTTACGCCGTCATACAGAGCAAGAACTCCTTACTAAGCAAACTCAGCTACAACGCTATGTTGACGAGTTAAACATTGCTCAGGAGCGCTTAGTTAGTTCGGAAAAGATGGCTGCATTGGGTGGCTTAGTCGCAGGTATTACTCACGATATCAATACACCAGTAGGAATAGGTGTTACAGCTACGTCGTTTTTACAAGAGCGATTAGTGCAAATCGAAGCCGCATATAAAGACAAAACACTCTCGCCAAAAGCGCTAGAAGAGTTTATTAATGACGCTAAACAAAGCACCAGCTTATTAACCAGCAACCTTGATAGAGCGTCAGAGCTTGTCGCTAGCTTTAAGCAAATAGCTGTCGACCAAGCAAGTGAAGCAGTGCGTACTATTAACTTTAAGGAATATCTCGGTGAAGTAATTCGCTCATTACACCCTAAGATTAAAAATACTAGCCACCACATAAATTTAGATTGCCCTGAAGAGCTAACACTGAACTTACCCGCAGGAGCTATTAGTCAGATTTTCACTAATTTGATCATGAATTCATTGATTCACGGTTTTGATGGATTAGAAAATGGCATCATTGATATTATTATCAAAGATGATGATGATTACGTTGTTATTGATTTTAAAGACAACGGTAATGGCGTGAGCGAGCAACAACTAGAAAAACTATTTGACCCATTTTTTACCACTAAACGTGACCAAGGCGGAAGTGGTTTAGGTACGCACATTACATTTAATTTAGTTAAGCAAACATTAAGTGGCGATATCGACGTAACAAGCTCGCCGGGTAATGGTCTCCACTACCATATTAGCTTTCCTAAAGACATGCCAAAGCCACTTTCTATCTTCAATAATTAACGGCATTTTAAGTTTAGGTTAATGCTTGGCTTAATTGCTGAGCATTAACTAAATCAGCCGTTCCAGCATCCGGTTTTTATTGCTATGATTGAGCAAATTTACCAAATGGATCAATTCCCCTATGTGGTTTAGTAACCTAATTTGTTACCGCTTTAAACAAGACGTTTCATACACTCAAGAAGACTTTGATAATGCCCTAGAGCAAGATGTTTTTCGCCCTTGCGGCAGTCAAGACTTAAGCACGTTTGGCTGGACCAAAGCCTTTGGTAAACACGGTGAATCACTTTCACACTTTTCTCAAAAAAGTATCTTAGTGTGCGCAAAACGTGAAGAAAAAGTTTTACCCGCTGCCGTTGTAAATGAAATGGTTGCTGAGAAAATTGAGCAGATTGAAGCTGAAGAAAATCGCCCAGTAAAGAAAAAAGAAAAAGATGAGCTTAAAGAAAACATTCTTCACACTTTATTACCTCAAGCTTTTAAAAAATCGAGCTTACAATTTGCTTTTATCGATCAAGAAAACGGCTGGGTCGTGGTAAATAGTGGTAGTTTCAACAAAGCAGAAGAACTATTAGCACTATTACGTAAATCACTGGGCACTTTACCAGTTGTTCCTGCGTTTGCAAATTATGACTTAGACGTGTTTTTAACTGACTGGCTAACCAACTTTAGTACTCCTGAAGGGTTTGCAATTGGTTCTGATGCAGAACTTGAAGAAGCGGACGACAGTGGCGCACAAGTAAAACTTAAAGGCCATGATCTTGCCTGTGACGAGGTTAAATCACACCTTGAAAGTGGTAAGCGAGTGACTAAGCTAGCCCTTGATTGGCAAGAACGTCTTAAGTTTATGTTACAAAACGACGGGTCAATCAAACGATTGAGTTACTCAGAGACACTCAAAGAAGAAAATGCTGATATTCCTAAAGAAGATATGCTGATTAAGCTTGATGCTGATTTTATTTTAGCTTCTGAAGAAATAAAGCAAATGTTAGAAGAGCTAACGTCGGGTTTAGGCGATGCTGACGATCTAGCTTAACCCTAAAAAATAAGCGCCTATGTGGCGCTTATCAATCTAGGTAAAGCTTTAACTAGCTAAAAACAGCTTTCACATCATCTAACATTTCATTGTATTCATCAGTAGTAAACACATCTAAAGACGAGATAGTGCCTTTATCGATATACATCTGTAAAGCAGCTGACTTATCAGAAACTTGAAGAATACCTTCCATAATTGCACCAATACGAATGAAATCAACATAGCAAATATGCTCAGGACGATAATTTGGATTTGCCCAACTCTCAGCTACTTCCACAAATTCATCAGTAAACTCCCAAGCGCGCATAATAGCCCCACCTACTTTTCCACTCAGTTTTTGAATTGCATGAGCTAAAAAGCTTGGATTTGCAAACACCTCAGGATGACGCTCTGCCTCAGTTAAAATAGGTAAAACACCGATATTATAAACAAGGGCTGCTAAGGTAATTGTGTCTCGATTTAATGAGGTTTGCTTGTTCTCTTTTAAGAAGAACTCCATAAGCGTAATAGAGTGGCATGCCACCTTAAGCGTTTTTTGCCATGCTTTATCCATATAGCCTTTGATTAGCTCGTTTTGAGAAACAAAGAGTTGTTCCATCGCCATAGCGGTTGCAATATTCTTGATTTGCCTTAAGCCGATACGCGTTACTGCTTGGTTTAAATTAGATACTTTAACTGAGCGCCCCATAAATGCACTGTTTGCCACTTTGATCATGCGAGCAGCTAGTGCCGGATCATGAGATATTACATCAGCCATCTGCATTAAGTTTACATCTGGGTCATCTGCCGCTTGGCGAACGCGAATCGCAATTTCAGGTAATGTAGGTAACACGAGAGTGTCATTATTAATTCGGTCAACCAAAATGGTTAATAGTGCGTTTTCTGTTGACATAAATGTGTCATCCTTTGTTATTAGCTTGCTGAAAAAGCCAAACTATGGAACTTTTATTTGTTATACCCACAGTATTGTCTAAGTTCTCGCTAAAGTTAAGGAAATTACTGAAATTATCTCGCTTTATTTTATAACTAAGCTCACTTTGTCCAGTCTGTTTATAAAATTGCAGTAAACTTGCTATTTGCGCTTAAGGTTTGCTTTAATGCGTTATTCAAGCAAAGCTAGTAACCCAAAGTGACTGGCTATTAACTTCTCTTTTAACAGGCAATAAAATGACTCTTAACCAAATTAGCAAAGCACTCGTTTTATGCGGTGCCGCTTTTCTTAGTGCATGCTCAGAGCAAGCTACAACCTCAAACTCAGACACATCAGCTGAAAATAAAACTCAAAAACCACTCTCGCAGCAGCTTATTAATGTCGATACAGACCGCTTAGCTATTTATACTGACTTTAGCTTAACCACAGATCTTTCGCATTTAACTGATAATCAAAAAGCGATGATCGCAACGTTAATCGATGCCTCAAAAATTATGGATGAGCTATTTTGGCGTCAAGCATTTGGTGAAGACAAAGCCAGCTTTTTAGCAAAAATAAACGACCCGAAAGTACAAAAGTTTGCCGCCATTAACTACGGCCCTTGGGACCGCTTAAATGGTGACCAAGTGTTTTTATCAGGTTATGAAGAAAAAGCACCTGGCGCACAATTTTATCCTGCAGACATAACAAAAGAAGAACTAAATAATGCAGACATCAAGGATAAAAACGGACTGTACTCAATTGTAAAACGTGATGAAGCAGGTAAGCTTTATACAGTTGATTACTCTGTTGAATACGCACAAGCACTAGAGAAAGCAGCTGGCCTATTGCGTGAGGCAAGTAAACTTGCTGATGATAAAGAGTTCGCGAACTACTTAAACCTTCGTGCTGATGCGCTACTGAGTAATGAATACCAAGCATCTGACTTTGCTTGGATGGATATGAAAAACAACCCTATCGATGTGGTTATTGGCCCAATTGAAACATATGAAGATCAATTATTTGGCTCACGTGCGGCATTTGAATCTTATGTACTTGTTAAAGACTTAGCCTGGAGCGAACGCTTAGCCAAATTTGCAGCTTTCTTACCTGAGTTACAAAAAGGCTTACCTGTTGATGCTAAATACAAACAAGAAGTACCAGGATCAGATGCAGACCTAAACGCATACGATGTTGTTTACTATGCAGGTCACTCAAATGCGGGTAGTAAAACAATTGCTATAAACTTGCCGAACGATGAACAAGTTCAACTAGAAAAAGGCACACGCCGTCTACAGCTTAAAAATGCCATGCGCGCTAAGTTTGATAAAATTTTAGTACCTATCGCAGAGCAATTGATTGTACCAGAGCAACGTAAGCACATTACTTTTGACGCATTTTTTGCTAATACCATGTTCCACGAAGTTGCCCACGGTTTAGGTATCAAAAACACAATCACAGGTAAAGGAACCGTTCGCCAGTCTTTACAAGAACACGCCAGCGCGCTTGAAGAAGGAAAAGCAGACATCCTTGGCCTTTACATGGTTGAACAATTACTTAAAAAGGGCGAAATCACGCAAGGTACACTGGAAGATTACTACACCACGTTTATGGCGGGTATTTTCCGTTCAGTGCGTTTTGGAGCTTCAAGTGCTCATGGTAAAGCAAACATGATCCGTTTTAACTTTTTTGCCCAAGAAGGCGCTTTCTCTAAAAACGAGCAAGGCCTTTACCGTGTAAATATGGAAAAAATGGGTCAAGCAATGGCCAAGCTATCTGGGCTTATTTTAACTTTGCAGGGCGATGGCGATTATCAAAAAGTAGATCAACTTATTGCTACTCATGGTGATATTAAGTCAGAACTTGCTAAAGACTTAGAAAAGCTCAGCCAAGCCAACATTCCTGTGGATGTAACCTTTAAGCAAGGCAAAGACGTGTTGGGTTTAAATTAACAACTAACAACGCTATCATTATTAGGGGACTAAGACTGAAATTCGGTACTTTAATAATGATAGTTTAAACCATATGAATCACTTAAATATTGAATCTCACCATTAACTAACATCTTAGTTAACTCACTATCAAACTGTTCAAAAACCTCTGTTAAACTTTCTTTTTTAGTAAACCCAAAATAACCTTTATTCACCGTAAGTATAGGTAACACTCGTCTCACTTTATATTCTAATGCTAATTTTTCAATTACTGGTGCAGCAGCACGGGGATGGCATACGATTACATCAACGCGATTATATAATAACTGTAAAAAACTCGCTTCGACTGTATTCACTGCGGAGATATTTAAATTAGCTTCGTTTTTTTCAAACTGTTCACCATAATTCCAGCCTCTTATGACTCCAACCACAAGTTTATTAAGCTTACTGTAATGCCCTTGCCATTGCAGTGTACTATTTTGTAATACATAGAACATTATCTGGTCTTGATAAAAAGCCACATCTGTGTAATTCATATATAGCTCTCTCTCAGGTGATTTATAGGGGCCAATCATGCCATCAGCGACCCCTTGCTCAACCATTTTTAAAGCTCTTTTTAATGGCATTACTTCAATTATTAGCTGATGTCCTAAACGTTTAAAGATTTCCTGTGCTATATCAACTCCAAGTCCAGTAATTTCACCATTTTTTTGTTGTTCTACTATGGCTGGGAAATTGGTTCCAACAAAATAAAATGAACTTGCTTGCGTTGGTGATGACATTAATAACAGACAAATTACCAACATATAATCTTTCATAAGATATATTGAGCTCCTGACTTTTAATCAATCCATTACCCGTATGACACAACAATTATTTACAGGCAGCTAACCCATTTAATGTAGCTAAAAATTTTCAAACCACAAGTTTGAACAGTTCAATTTCGTGTTTAAATCATTGTAAATAAGAATGAAATTAAACCTAAAAATGCAGTTTCAATTCTGCTATCTGCGCATCAGAGTAAGGAATAGCGAGATGCTTACCCCATACAGGTGCTGGCCAAGCAGCATCCGTTTTATAGCGGGCAATGTGATGAATATGTAGCTGTGGCACCATATTACCCAGCGCTGCGACATTGAGCTTATCAGGGGAGAAAATATCTTGTAGTAATCGACTTAACTTGGCCGACTCTTGCATTAAAACAATTTGCTCTGTTTCACTTAAATCTATGCTTTCTTTTAACCCAGCCTTACGAGGTACTAAAATAAACCAAGGATATTGGCTATCATTCATTAATAACACTTTGCAAAGAGGCCAGTCAGCCACGTCAATGCAATCACGGGCAAGCTCTGGTGCTAAAGTAAATCCAGCAGTCATTTTTATTCCTTATGATTTAGTTACTATCGCTACTTTAAAGCATTTAGTTGCAGTTGCACACGCTTGGCTTTAACATCATGGCAGTTTTTATTCGAGCGAAGGTAATTACGTGTTAAAAAAAATTAAACACCTCTCATGGGCTCTGCCCCTAGTAGCTACAACACTAACCGTGCAAGCAAAACCTCTCACATTAGAGCGTATTTTTGATGATCCTAGTTTAGCGGGCAAAGCGCCTGTGCAACTGAAGTTTTCGCCTGATGGTAGCCGTGTTACTTACCTACAAGGTAAAACCGACGATTACAACCGCTATGATTTATGGGAATACAATCTTAAAGATAACAAAAACCGCTTATTAGTCGATTCGGCACAGCTATTTTCTGGTCCTGAAAACCTATCAGACGAAGAAAAAGCCCGCCGTGAGCGCCAGCGTATTTTTGGTAAAGGTATTTTGGAATATAAATGGTCAAAGGATGGTAAAGCGCTGCTTTTCCCGCTAAATGGCGACCTTTATTATTACGACTTAGCCTCAGCAAAAAGCCGTAAATTAACAGATACCGACGCATTTGAAACCGATGCTCGCTTCTCGCCAAAAGGGAATTTTGTATCTTTTATACGTGAACAAAACTTATTTGCGCTAAACCTGAGCTCAGGTAAAGAAATTCAACTAAGTAAAGACGGCGGCGGCGTTATTAAAAACGGCATGGCTGAGTTTGTGGCGCAAGAGGAAATGGGCCGAATGACTGGCTACTGGTGGGCAGGTGATGAATCAAAAATAGCCTTTACCCGCATTGATGAAAGCCCTGTAAAAGAAGCTATCCGCAATGAAATCTACGCCGATGAAGTTAAGCTTTTTAACCAACGCTACCCGTTTACCGGCACCAATAACGTAAAAATCCAACTCGGTGTGGTAAAAATTAACAACCAGCAAACAGACTGGATTGATTTAGGTAAAAATGAAGATATCTATATTGCGCGTGCAAAATGGTTAGAAGACGACACCACGTTATCTTACCAATGGCAAAACCGCTCACAACATAAATTAGAACTGCGCTTTTACAACGCTAAAACTAAAAATCAACGCGTTGCCCTAACTGAAACCAGTGACACGTGGATCAATTTGCATTTTGACTTACAGTTCTTAAAAGACAAAAAGCACTTTGTATGGGCGTCTGAACGTGATGGTTTTAAACACCTTTACCTATACCGTACTAATGGCAAACTTGTTCGTCAAATAACCCGTGGAGACTGGGTTGTTGATAGCTTAAAAGGTATTGATGAGAAAAAAGGCATTGTGTATTTTGCTGGCCGCAAAGATACACCACTTGAAAGCCATTTATACAGCGTACCATTATTCAAAAAAGGTAATATTGAACGCATTACCGAGCAAGGTGCTTATCACAAAGTAGTTATGGCTAAAGACAGCAAAACCTTTATTGATAATAGCTCGTCGGTAAATCAACCTAACTCAGCAGCACTTCGCAAAGTAAATGGTGAGTTTATTACATGGCTTGAACAAAATAAGCTTGATAATAACCACCCACTAACCCCTTTCCTCGACCAGTTAGCTGAGCCTGAGTACGGCACGTTAACAGCAGAAGACGGTCAGGTTATGCACTACCGTTTATTTAAGCCTGCGACAGTGAATAATGGTAAAAAACACCCTGTACTTGTTAACGTATATGGTGGCCCGCACGCACAACGTGTTACTAACAGCTGGCGTAGCAAAAACTTATATTTCCAATATATGGCACAACAAGGCTATGTTGTGTTTCAACTTGATAACCGAGGCTCTTATAATCGCGGTAAAAAGTTTGAAGATGCCATCTACAAAAACTTAGGTGAAATAGAAGTTGCCGATCAGATAAAGGGCGTAGAGTTCTTACGAACGCTTGATTACGTAGACCCACAACGTATTGGTATTTATGGTCACAGTTATGGTGGTTACATGGCATTAATGACCATGTTTAAAGCCGGTGATTATTTTCAAGCGGGCGTATCTGGCGCGCCGGTAACCGATTGGGCTTTATATGATACGCATTATACAGAACGTTATTTATCGCACCCAGCAACAAACGCTGAGGGTTATAAAAACAGCGCCGTGTTCCCTTACGCTGATGGCCTAAAAGGCCCGTTGATGATTTACCATGGTATGGCTGATGACAATGTATTGTTTACTCACGCAACCAAGTTATTTAAACAACTGCAAGATAATAAAAAGCAGTTTGAAATGATGACTTACCCAGGCTCAAAACACAGCTTACGTGGTAAACATGTACAAACACATTTGCACCAAACTATTACTAACTTCTTTAACCGTCACTTTGACGTGCAATAAGTTATTTAAAAGGTATTAAAACTACACTAAAGGCTGATTACAAAAATCAGCCTTTTTTTTGCTTACCCATTACTCCCCATGAATTTTAAAAGATAACCTAGATATATTACCTGTTTTTACTACACTCAATTAAGAGTGCTTAGCCTTAAATATTAGAGCTTACTCTGATTAGGTAAGCTTAGGCTTAATAAAATCTTAGTAAATACTGAGAAACCAGCAAACACTCAAGCAATTATCTTTAAAGGCTCTTAAATAAGAGCAGGTGTAACAACACACAAGAGCTACCAAACACATTAACTTATTGAGAACAGCTATGTCGTACCTTCGTCGATTTACAATTTTTCAGCGATTAGCGCTATTAGTATGCGTTGTTGTTATTGGTTTAATGCTGTTATGTGTTACCACATTAACTCAGCAATATGATTCGTTGAAAACCGAGCAACACACTAAAACAAAAAACTTGGTTGAATCTGCGCACAGTATTTTTAGTCATTTTTACGCACTACAGCAAAGCGGAAAAATGAATGAGCAACAAGCCAAACAAGCTGCGCTCAATGCACTAGAAGCACTGCGTTATGATGGTGATAACTATTTTTGGGTTAATGACTACACACCAACAATGGTTATGCATCCTTTTAAACCAAACCTCGTTGGCAAGTCATTAAGCAATACCAAGGATCCTGATGGCGTATTGCTATTTGTTGACATGGTTAACTTAGTAAAAACACAAGGTGAGGGGATCATTCCCTATAAATGGCCAAAACCCGGGGCCGATAAACCCGTTGATAAAATTGCCTATGTAAAAGGCTTTAAACCTTGGCAGCTGATTGTAGGTTCAGGTGTTTATATCGACACAATAGATGAAGCTTTTGCACACCTTCGCAACTTAGTGATTATTAATGCAACTGTTATTATTTTACTGCTAATTGGGCTTAGTTACTTAATTGCTCGCAGCATATTATTACCCACAAAACTTGCCGCAAACATGATGAAAGATATCTCTCAAGGTGAAGGCGATTTAACTCAAGCACTTGATGAGCAGGGAAATGATGAAGTATCACGCCTTTCTCGCCACTTTAATTTATATACAAATAAAATGCGTGAATCACTCAAACATGTAGCGTTAAGTGCAAATAACGTAAATCAATATGCGCACAATATTGATGAGGCAAGTAAAACAAATTTATCATTCATCGAATTACAAAATGATAGCTCAACCCAAGTTGCCACCGCTATGGCGCAAATGACTAACCAAATACATGATGTGAGTCGCAATGCTGAAGCTGCGGAGCACGCCGCAGCTGAGGCGGCAACTAACGCATCTGATGGTAAAGATGTGGTAGCACAAACGATCAAAGCAATCGAAACGCTGTCGCATCATATCGAAACAGTAAGCCAAGTAACCGCTGATTTAGCGCAAGAGAGTAACAACATAGGGTCGGTACTGGATGTTATTCGTGGCATAGCTGAACAAACAAATTTACTTGCATTAAATGCGGCCATAGAAGCAGCTAGAGCAGGTGAGCAAGGCCGGGGATTTGCTGTTGTCGCAGATGAAGTAAGAACGCTGGCCAGCCGAACAGGTAAAAGTACCGACGAAATTCAGGCCATGATAGCCAAACTACAAAAAGGCGCACAAGCTGCTGTTGAAGCTGTTACCGCAAGTCAGCAACTATCTAGTAGTACAGTTGAACAAGTCGGCACGGCTAACAGCTCACTTTCTGAAATTGAGCGTCTTGTCACTGTAATTACAGACATGAACAGCCAAATAGCGCGGGCAACTGAACAACAGTCAAGTGCTGCGGATGAAGTAAACCTACGAATTAGTGAGCTATCGCAATCAACAGAACAGTCATTACAAAATACGGCTCAATTATCTGATGCCAGTGATAATTTAAAGCATAGCAGCCAAGAGCTCAATGACGTAGTTAACCGTTTTAAATTAGATTAATACCTTCTCAAATAACAAAAAGCCCCGCCAATTTGATTGGCGGGGCTTTTTGTTTAACCTGAACTCTGGTTATTTGGCATTTAGATTACAAACAGTAACGAGCGAATAAGCTACTTAAACCTGCAGCTGTCGGCTTACCATGTTGCCAATCACCGCCTTCTACACCACTACCGGCTATATCCATATGAACATATGGAATTGGATGGGCTGACTCACTACCATGCTTATCCAACCCGCCAACAACCGCTAAAAATGCCATTGGAAATTGGTGACCTCGGGCAGTCACCGCAGACGCTGCATTGTTACTTGATAGTACATCATCTGCCAAAGTACGTGGTTTAATAAAGTCATAATCTTCACGGCGGCTACGAGATACTTCAGCACCATCAGCCCATAAATCACCGCAATCAGCTAATTTACGAGATACATTAGCAAGACGTGCAGGGCCATTTTCAACATAGGCACTATAAGGTCCCATAGCACGAGCTGCATGACCTGTTAATGTTGCAACAGTGAAAAGCTCAGGGTTAACTTCATTTTTAGCAAGGTCTTTCATCTCACTTAATAAATCGCCCATTGCTAAACGTCCTTCTGCATCAGTATTACCAATACGAACGCGAACACCTTCACGGCTAGTAATAATTTCATCTGGAACAAAACAATCTGAACCAATCGAGTTACGAACCACAGCTAAAAAGGCAATAACCTTAACGCCTTTTGGTTGAAAGTCAGCAACTGACTTCATAAAACCAGCAACCGATGCTGCGCCGCCTTTATCTCGACTCATGCCAGCCATGTAGCCGCCAACTTTTAAATCTGCGCCGCCTGTATCGTAAACTAACCCTTTACCGACGAACATTAACGTACGGGTAACTTCGCCCTCTGGGATATATTCAAGTTTTACAACACGTGGGTGGTGGCGCTCTACTGCATACGATGCACGCGCTACAGTGCTCATCATTGGGTAATCTTTATCAATTGCTGTAATGTCTGAAATTACTTCAACATTTACGCTAGAGTCCTTAAATAAATCAACGCAATAATCGGCAAACCTTGGCGGTGCCATACGCTCAGGTTCAGTACCACATAAATCACGTGCTGCGTACTGCCCTGCAGCAATAGCGTTAACGGCTTTAATCGTTTCTTCTGTGGCACCAAATAGTGCAATTTGTGTAATAGGCTCAATACCTTCACCGTGGTGCTCACGAGCTTCTAGCGGTTGCCACAATGCTTGACATGCTCCTAAGTACGCAACTTCTAACGCATATTGATAACGAGAATCTTGGCTTGCCTGAGGAAGGAAAATTGCAGGCTTTTTACTACCAGAAGCTTTTGCTTCATTGATAGCCAACTTTGCTGCATCAAAATAACGACGTACATCGTCGTAATCACGGTTTAAAGGACCAGTTGGTGCTAAAATCACACGTTTAGAGTCAACGACAAGAAGTGTTACTTTTTTACCTATGCGGGCATCAACAGCCATTTGAGCTTTAATTGCTTTGCTCAAATTAGGATCGTCTAGCTGTGAAAAGTCATCAGCAATGATAATAAGCGCATCGTGTTTAGCGTTATCTAATTGCGGGGCCGCAACTGCATGTGGGTATGCCATAAAAAAAGGTCCTGTTGTCAAAAAGCTTAGAACCTTATTATCATTTATTTAAGTACCTATTGCCAGTAATGTGAGATGAGTCAACACATCACTGGCAACTAAGTTTTACAGCTTAAACTGCTTGCTATTGGTCAGATTTAAGTGCGTTATCGCGGCGGTGTTTTGCAATAACAGACCATGCTTCAAGCATTACGAATACACTGATCACCAGCACAACAACATCAAGTATCACAAGTAACCAATTACCTTGCTGGTAATATTCGCCTAATTTAATAACACCCGCGAAGAATGCCATAACTAATACAAAGCTCATTGGGATCAAAGTATATCGCGCAGGGCGATTAGCTTTAATCAAAATAACCGAGATAACCAATAAAGTTAAGCTTGCTAAAATTTGATTCGTCGAACCAAACAGAGGCCATATAATCATTCCCCCGCTTCCGCTGGCGCCACCTGCACCAAACGCAAGTAATAAGCAGCTCAAAACAGCAATGAGAGTTGCTATCACACCATTTTTAATCACTTTGATGTTATAGATATCGCCCCACTCTTGAATAATATAACGCTGTAAGCGAACGCCAGAATCCATTGTAGTACCAGCAAATAACACCACCATAACAGCAAGCAGAGTTGACGCTATTTCGTTGGATATACCCCAACCGCTTTCAATCAAGTTCGCGCCACCATTAACAAAGGCCCCCACACTACCCGCACCTAGGTGGCTATAAATTTCATGCCACTCTTCAGGTGAAACAGCCAACGCGACGCCACTGACGGCAACAAGAGTAATCAATGCAAGCATACCTTCACCAACTGCGCCTAAATAACCTACAAAGCGCCCATCGGTCTCTTTGTTTAGTTGCTTAGAGCTTGTCCCTGATGACACAATGCCATGGAAACCAGAAACCGCACCACAGGCAATGGTCACAAATAAAAGCGGAATAATACTCGGGGTATCCATTGCTGTTTGCGTGTTAAATGCAGGTGCCGTGATGTCAGGCATTGAAACAAATACTGCTCCGTATAACAGCACCAAACCCACCAGCAGTTGCATACCGTTTATAAAATCACGGGGTTGCAGTAACATCCAAACAGGTAATAAAGACGCAATTGCAGCATAAATGAATAAGATAATTATCCAATTTGCGTTCGCAGATAAACCAAATAGCTCATCCGGTAACATAATTGGCATACTACTACCTAGATAGATGGTGTAGTACAAGATCCCAACACCTATAAAACATAACGGAATAAGCGATACTTTTTTACGTAGTAGTTGGCCTATAACAAGTGCTACCACAATGGCTGACCATGCAGGAAACACAGCATTTGGGCTATTGATAAACGACTTTGCAATGACCACGCCAAATACGGCATTAACCATTAACAGAACAAGGAAAACAACAATCATAAATAAAGCGCGAGTGCGTTTACCTATAACCGACTCAGAGAGCGCTCCCATGGATTTACCTTTATTGCGCGCACTTGCCCACAAAGCGCCCATATCATGTACACCGGCAAAAAATATGGTACCAAATACAACCCAAAGTACGGCAGGCACCCACCCCCAGTAAACTGCAATTGCAGGCCCTACAATTGGCGCAGCCCCTGCAACAGAGGTAAAGTGATGCCCCCATAAAACCACTTTATTCGTGGGCACATAATCCACACCGTCTTCTAACTCATGAGCGGGTGTGACAAAATTGTCATCCATCTTGAAAATCTTTTCGGCGATAAACTTTGAGTAAACAAACCAACCAAAAAGCATTCCAACCATACCCAGCAGTACAATTACAACTGATTGCATAGCATTCTCTCTTATAATTAAAATTGATATACCCAAGTGTCATCTTGATACAAGCTGAGTTGTATTTAAAACTTGCTTAACAAGCGGTTAAAAGAAAAGTTAACCATCTTTTTATTGCCAGTTTGGTGATATGAATGAATTTGAAACTACACGCAAAAACATTTCATTCCAATGCATTTAGAGTTTAAAAAGACAACATATCAGCCAATTATAACAACGCTTATTACTGCTTTTTGTTTCAACACTCAACTTAGGTCTTGAGGTGACATAGGTATTAGTATGTTCAACTTCCACACTAACAATAATTCCCTCATTCTGACTCTAAACCTTTAGTCTAATATGCTTAACTGAAGATGTTGTTGTGGCTCGCTTTTGATACCAACCCCAATACCTAGCAGCCGCACGGGCTGCTGGTTGCCACGCTGATATGCTTTAGTTAACAGTTCGCCTAATATACTCGAGTTGAGTTGGTGAGAACTCTGATCCGCAGATGTAACAACAAAATTAGCAAATTTTACTTTTACGCTTAATTTATTAATTCGCTGCTCTAACTGCTGCTTAGCTAACCGCCGGGTTAGCTCCTCTAATAACGCTGGTAATTGATCTAAGCACTCTTGGAGGCTGGTTTTGTTGTATTCATAAGTGTGCTCTACACTCAGCGACTTTCTTACTCGCTCTGTTGATACGGTGCCAATGTGTAACCCCGCACATTTTTGATAAAGCGATACACCAAAGTTCCCCACATGCTGCTGCATCCAATTAACTCCTTTCTCGCATACATCGGCACCGGTATACAGCCCTTTTAAATTAAGCTTTTCCAGTGTGACCTTCCCAACCCCCGGTATTTTACCAAGTGGTAAGGTTGCTAAAAAGTCATCTACATTTTCTGGTAGCACAACACATTGGCCATTAGGCTTATTTTCATCGCTGGCTATTTTGGCAATAAACTTAATCGGTGCAATACCCGCAGACGCAGTGAGTCCGGTTGTTGCAAATATATCAGCTCTAATTTGCTGCGCTATTAAGGTTGCACTGCCTTTACACGCACTGCTATCGGTTACATCAAGGTAAGCTTCGTCTAATGAAAGAGGTTCTATTAGGTGTGTATAGTCTTGGAAAATCGCGCGAATTTGTTGAGATACTTCTTTGTAAACATGCATGCGCCCTGGCACGATAACTAAGTCAGGGCATAGTTGTTTAGCATGGTAGTTCGACATTGCCGAGCGCACACCATATTGCCTAGCAATATAATTAGCAGTGGAGAGTACACCTCGTCGACTTTTCCCCCCTATCGCTAAGGGAACATTCGCAAGCGATGGGTTATCACGCATCTCAACTGCTGCATAAAAGCAATCCATGTCGATATGAATAAACTTTTTCATTCCCCAACCAAACAACTGTATATATGAACAGCTATTATTAATTAAGTTTTGCCGATTAGCAAGTCAGTAAGTATGTGACTCGGTACCTTTGGTTTTTTTACGCGTAAGTAACTTATGACCAAATAACCAAAAAACACCTTCAAACGCAAAACCCAGTACAATTAAAATAATGGCGCCTGAAGCATTTCCCATTGCATAGCAAGTAAGCGACAAACAAAGCAGAACGAATAAAGCTATCCACTTTAATACTTTTCCTGTAACCGATTGCATAATCAACTCCTTTAAGTCAAACATCAAAAAATGAAGCGGTAAATACCATTTAGCTTTTAAATATAGTGATGTTTTTATAAAAACTCTAATCTGCTTGAGCTAAAAGCACCATGTTGCTAACCTAACGACTCTTTAAATTAATAGAGCTTTGCTATGCAATCGTTTATAGAACAATACCCTATCCACACTAAAATAAATGTAGCGTGGGGTGAAATGGACGCCCTGCAACACGTCAACAACGTGGTATATTTTCGTTACTTTGAAACCGCTCGCATTGACTTTTTTAATCAAGTAAACCTACTTGAAGACTTACAAACAACCGGTGTTGGCCCGGTGATAAGCGAAAATAATGCCCGCTATAAACGCCCGGTAACTTTTCCTGACACCGTACTTGTTGGTGTGACAATCAGCGATATTAAAGCTGATCGTTTTATGATGCACTACACTGTTTTTAGTCAGCAACAAAATGCCATAACAACCGTTGGTTCATCACAAGTCGTTATGTTTAATTTTAAAACAGGTAAAAAAGCAACCTTAAGTGACCCGCTCATCGAGGCGCTGAAAACTTACTCGCAAGAATAAAAGGAATAACCATGTTATATAGTCCATTAGGTAGAAGTGGAGTCAATGTTTCTCGCGTATGTTTAGGAAGTATGACTTGGGGTCTACAAAATTCACAAGCTGATGCAGATGAGCAAATAGCCTATGCATTGGCCAGTGGTGTTAACTTTATTGACACCGCAGAAATGTACGCAGTCCCCCCATCGGCTGATACCTACGGTAAAACAGAAGCGATCATTGGTGATTGGCTGTCACGTAATAAAGCTAAACGTGATGATGTTGTTATTGCGACTAAAATTGCAGGCAATGGCTTACCTTGGGTACGAGAAGGTGGCGACATAACACGCCAATCAGTTATTGATGCTGTTGAGGACTCACTCACACGCTTAAAAACCGATGTAATCGATTTATACCAGTTACACTGGCCAAATCGTTCAACTCCTCACTTTGGCCGTCATTTTCCAGGAACTATTCGTTTTAGCGAAGCTGACACCGAACAAAACACAGCCAGCATGCTCGATATTCTAGAGGGGTTAAATGACTGTGTAAAAGCAGGAAAAATAAAACACTGCGGTTTGTCAGATGATACGCCTTGGGGCATTAGCCAATTTTTACGCCTAAGTGATGAACATAACTTGCCACGCATGGTATCTATTCAAAACGAGTTTAGCCTTATTCATGGTAAAGATTGGCCTTACCTAATAGAGCAATGTATTCATGAGGATGTTGCGTACCTTCCGTGGTCTCCCTTGGCTGGTGGTATGCTCAGTGGCAAATATCAAAATGGTGCACGCCCAGCAGGTAGCCGCTGGACAATATCGCAACGTAATGGTTTGTTTCGTAATACCCAAGCTTCAGAGCAAGCAATCGGCCAGTACATGGCGATTGCCAGCCAACTAGGTATTACACCAGCCCAACTCGCCCTTGCATGGTGTAATCAAGTCGATGGTGTGTCATCAACAATAATTGGTGCCACCAGCATAGCGCAGCTCAAAGAAAATATAGATGCATTTAATATTCAACTCAGCGAACAAACGTTAAATGATATTACACAGGTATACCAACAATTTCCTGTCCCTTTTTAATCCATACTCTTGATAAAATAATGAGCTTCTAATGGTTAATCATTAGCAGCTCATTAAAAACCTTCTATAATTAACAGCTGGATAGAATTATGTAGTTGGGGTTTGTTAATGATTAAACGGTGGAACAAAAACAACACAGCGCTTTTATTACTTTGGACATCAGGCGCATTCGCTAACACCACTGATAACATATCAGAGATTACATGGCTACAAAGTGACACTCCTCCCTTTCACTTGAATAAGAGTGAACTCACACCTTACGGCGGGTTATGTGACAACCTCGTTGAGCAACTGATTGAACACTTACCCTCACTTAAACACACCCGTGTTGTGATGCCACAAAAGCGCATTGGAAAAAATTTGGACGAAGGTGAAAATGCCTGCTTTCCATGCATGATTTACCGTAAAGAAGATACCGCAAGAGCAACCTACTCAGTCCCGACAGCGGTTTATCCCCCTTTTAGTATTATTACCACCGCTAACAATGCGACTAAAATAAATAATAAGCACGGACAACCCGTGCAACTTGTAAACCTGCTTATTGATCCCGAGTTTGTTTTTGGTCAAAGTGCAGCGAGAAAATTCACGCCTAAGCTAAATGAGATTGCAAAAAATACTCAAATCTATAACTCAGCTTCTTTAAGCTGGAGTAGTGAAAATGAATCTAAAACCGTGATTTCACGTATTAATCATGGGTATATAGACTATACAATCGACTACCCATTTATGGCCGATTACTTCAACCGAGAAAATGAGCACAATACTATTGTTTCTTTAAACTTTGAGGCGAATCAGGCGCCCTTTGTAATGGGTGCCATTGGTTGCTCATCAAGTGCACCAAATGAGTTTGGTCGCAAAGCTATTGAAAAAATAAATAAGGTACTAACGCAAAAAGTACTTCCTTCAAAAGCATATCAACGCAGTCAACTATTTTGGTTAGAAAACTCATTTACTAATTTTAATCAAATTTACCAGCAAAATATTTTGGCTAAACCGCCTGCCAAGACACCTCAATAAGCGATTGCTCTGCACATAATAAGTGGGCCTTAAACACATCCCCAGCGATTACTTTTCCTACCCCTGCTGGTGTGCCAGTCATAATAATATCGCCGTCATTTAAAGTCATAAACTCATTTATTTGCGTTAATATATCTGCAGGCTTGTAAAGCATTAACCCTACATCACCTTGTTGCTGAAGTTGATTATTAATACTGAGTGAGATTTTTAATTTAGCAATGTCATCCTGCTCTATTGCAACAAAATGACTAAATAAAGCGGAACCATCAAATGCTTTTGCTCGCTCCCAAGGTAAACCTTTCGCTTTTAGTTTTGATTGTAAATCGCGTTTAGTAAGATCTAAACCAACCCCTACAGCAGCTAAGCGACCATGCTGTACTTTAAAACAGATCTCAGTCTCAAAATGCAATGGCTCGCCATTATGTTCACTCGAAAGTTGACTGCTAATAGCTGTGTTTGGCTTATTAAACACCACCATCTGGTCGGCTATTTGATTGCCCAACTCGTTAATATGCTCAACATAATTTCGTCCAACACAAACAATTTTCGAGGGAACTAACGATAAAGATGGGTTCATTTTTAATGGCCTTTTTTAGAGCTTAAACACAGCAGTTTATTATCAAATCACAGTAGCATAAAATTTAATGATTTTCATCAATGGGTTAGCGTGAGAAGGCACAGAGTATACAGGATGTGAATAGTTAAAGAATAGCAGGTACTAATGGGCTAAGTACCTGCTAGAAGGGATTAAACTGCTTTTACTGACAAGTTATTGCAGAGGTAGCATCACGATTAGTGTGAATACTTAACTTTGCAATTGATACATGCCAAGCTGCAGAAGTGCTTATTTGCCAAGGTGAGAATACCTGAGACAAGTTAACTCCTTGATCTGCAAAACACGCTAAATCTATGTTAAGAGTTTGCCAACCACTTTGCCCCTTGAGCTGTTCTGAAATATCAAATTTCCCCTGACAGTCATCGCCACATTGCATACCAAGCCATAGCGGCGCATCAGCAGCCTGATCGACTTTAATTTGCATTTGCAGTTGACCTGACTTTTCTACATATGAGCGCAAGTCTGATGGAAATGCAGCCATTAAACGCACAGCAGCGGTTTCACTGCCTGTAAAACTGATTGCTCGTGCATCTTCTTGTACATCTTTATCAAACGTTTTAACACTGACAGCACCAACAGACTCACGACTGCTGGCCATGGTTTTTTGTCGCTCAGCACTTTGCAATACAAGACTCCAAGGCGATTTAACTGCTCGCTCAAACATTACTAAATCTTCAAGTTGTTGTGATGATTGGCTTTGCTCAGCAAGGTCATCACCGAGCGTGTTTTTGTCTGTATAGGTTAAACCAAATCCGTATGGTAACAATGGCGTGTAGTCTTCATCACCACGGTTATGGTTATCAACTGGGTTATTTGGCCAAGAAAACGATAACTTGCCTTTAAAGTCATAATTTACAGAGTCATCGGCATGCGAAAATAACACGTCACTGATAGCATCCCCTTCGGTGCCTGGTAACCAAGTTGCCACAAAAGCATCGCTGGCATTTAATTCAGCATTTACCCACATTGGTCGCCCGCTAATAAATAACGACACAACAGGGATACCCTGATCTTTAAACTTATGTAATAAAGCTAAATCGGTTTTATTACCACGTTGATACTCAAGGTTATCTAAATCACCATTACCTTCTGCATATGGCTGCTCACCGAATACCACAATTGCAACGTCTGGACGGGTATTAAACTCACCATTTAAGTCATACTGAACTTGCCCACCTGCTTGATTAACGGTGTGTTTAATACCATCCAGAATTGACGTACCACCTGGGAAGTCACTGTTTTCATTGCCTGTTCCCTGCCACGTGATACTCCAACCACCTGACTGCATACCAATATT